>JAESGQ010000039.1_pt1 | contig 295850 bp, 282 predicted proteins | sample 9266251 | NCBI WGS metagenome assembly JAESGQ01 (sample SAMN17056778, study PRJNA650883) | algae metagenome | isolation source: Kaiparowitsia implicata GSE-PSE-MK54-09C and co-occurring heterotrophs from... | place: USA: Kaiparowits Plateau, Grand Staircase Escalante National Monument, UT ...
GACGCCCTGTTCAACCGCTTCCGCGCACACGTCATCGCCCGCACGCAGGTCAACGGAAACTACCACGAACCCAAGGCCCTCAAACCCACCGCAAAAGCACTCGCGCGACGGTTCGCAGCAGCGAGGTAGACCAGGATGAGCGCAAGGGGTTGTATCCCGCCCGCGATCTCCGACGTATCTGAGGGTCTTGCCGTCCGGAGCCTGTCCATGTCGCGCCTTGCCCGCCTCGTCGTCGCCGCCAGCCTGATCCTCGCCGCCTGTTCGCCGGGCGAGCCCGCGACGGCGGGACCGCCCGGCCAATCCGGCCCCGACAGCGGGCGACGCGAGGTCGCGGTGTTCGCCGGTGGCTGTTTCTGGTCGGTCGAAGCCAACTTCGAGCGGATGCCGGGGGTCGTGTCGGCGGTGTCGGGCTTCGCGGGAGGCCGGGTGGCCAACCCGACCTATGACCAGGTGGTCCGGGGGGGCACCGGCCACCTGGAAGCGGTCCAGGTGACCTTCGACCCCGCGCGCATCACCTATCGCCAGCTGGTCGACCGGTTCTGGCGGACCATCGACCCCACCGATCCCGACGGTCAATTCTGCGACCAGGGCGCGCCCTATGCAACCGCCGTGTTCGCCACGGCCGCTCAGCGCCCCGCCGCCGAGGCCTCACGGGCCGCCGCCGCCGCCGTGATCGGAGAGCGACGTTTCGTCACGCCCGTGCGGGACGCCGCCCGCTTCTGGCCCGCCGAGGCCTACCATCAGGACTTCGCGCGTCTGAACCCCGTCCGCTACGGCGGCTACAGCCGGTTCTGCGGGCGAGAGGCTCGACTGCGCGCCGTCTGGGGCCGCTAAGCGATCCGGATGTGTGGCGCTTACGTCACCGTCGACCGGTGTCATATCAGCGTCACACGACTGTCGTCTCTCGTTCCAAGAGGAAGCTTACACGGATCGCGATTTCGGCGGCTGGGGGAGCCCTGCCGTCTAAGGTCGCGCACGGGCGATGACCCGAACCAACTGGGGATAGACACCATGAACTCTCGCACTCGCGTGCTTTGGGCGACGACCGCCCTGGCCAGCGTCACCCTGATGGCCGGCACTGCCGCTGCCCAGTCGACCGGCACCGAGGCCGCTGAATCCGTTGTCGACGAAGTCGTTGTCACCGGCATCCGCGGGCCGCGCAACATCGATGGCCTGGCGACCGCCGAGACCATCGCCAAGACCCGCAACACCATCGGGCAGGAGTTCATCTCCACCCAGGGCGCTGGCCAGACCATCTTGCAGACACTGAACCTGACGCCGGGCCTCAGCTTCAGCAACGACGACCCTTATGGCTCGTCGGGCGGCGACATCCGCCTGCGTGGCTTCGACGGCAACCGCGTGTCGTTGACCTTCGACGGTATTCCGCTGAACGACACCGGCAACTACGCCACCTATACGAACCAACAGCTGGACCCGGAACTGATCGAGCGGGCCTCGGTCAACACCGGTTCGACCGACGTCGACAGCCCGACCGCTTCGGCCACCGGCGGCGTGATCAACTATGTGACCCGTCGCCCGGCCAATGAGTTTGGCGGCTGGATTCAGGGTTCGCTTGGCGATCACAACTACCGGCGCATCATGGCGCTCCTGGACACCGGCGCGATCGGCCCTTGGGGCACGACCGCCTGGTTCGCCGTCTCGCATCAGGAGTACGACAAGTTCAAGGGCATCGGCGATCTGCAGAAGACGCAGTACAACGGCCGCATCTATCAGCCGCTGGGCGACAACGGCGACTTCCTCGCCTTGTCCGGCCACTACAACGAGAACCGCAACAACAACTACAGCGGCCCTAGCCTTGCCACCTCGACCGGCTTCTGCGACGTCGCCCAGACCGTGGTCTGTGGTGATCAGGTCGATACGGACCCGTTCGGCTGGGGCGCGGATTTCCTCCGAACCTACACCGCCCCCACCGTTCGCGCCGGCGTCGCCGATGTCGACACCAACAGCGGCAACTACTGGGGTCTGCGCATCAACCCGTCCAACACGGGCAACATCCGCGGCAACTCGCGCTTCACCCTCGGCCGTGGCTTTACGCTGACCGTCGACCCATCGTTCCAGTACGTGCTCGCCAATGGCGGTACCCAGCAGCTGGTCCTCGCCGAGAACGACGCGCGTCTGCGTGGTAGCCAGACCACCGGCGGCGTGGACCTGAACGGTGACGGCGACATCCTGGACCGGGTTCGGGTCATGACGCCGTCCAACACCAACACCCATCGCTACGGCCTCAACACCTCGCTGATCTGGGATATCAACGACGACCACCGCGTGCGCGCGGCCTATGCGCTGGACTGGGGTCGCCACCGCCAGTACGGCCAGTACGGGTTCGTTGATTTCTCCAATCCGTCCGAGCCGCGTTTCGTCGATGTCTTCGGCGGTCGCAACGAAGAGGGCAACCGCGTCCTCAATCTGGACGGCTACAATCTGCAGTCGCGCGATCGCAAGTCGATCGCCGAGCTGAACCAGTTCTCGCTGGAATACCGCGGCCAGTTTCTGGATGACGCCCTGACCGTGACGGTCGGCGTCCGGGCCCCGTTCTTCCGCCGGGAGCTGAACCAGAACTGCTTCAGCCAGAACTCGTCGTCGAATGTGCGCTGCACCACCGAGACGCCGCTGACCACGACCACGACCGGCGCGCCCATCCCGTTCGGCGACGTCCGCTTCGCCGCCACCGGCAACACCATCTTCATCGCGCCGTACGCCCGCGAAGTGAAGTACGACGACATCCTTCCGTCGGTCGGCGCGACCTATCGCTTCGGCGAGGGCCATTCGGTCTTTGCCGGTTACGGCGCTTCGCTCTCGGCGCCGCGGACGGACAGCCTCTACGTCGTCCGCCGTCTCCCCGACGGGTCGATCGGCAACCCGACGGTGCAGCCGGAGACCTCGCAGAACTTCGACGCCGGCTATCGCTACACCTCTGGAACGGTCGTCGCTCAGGCGTCGGTGTTCTACAACACCTTCGAAAACCGCATCGTCAGCACCTTCGACCCGGATCTCGACACCTTCGTCGACCGCAACGTGGGTGACGTCGAGTCCACGGGCTTTGAAGCGTCCATCGGCTGGTCGCCGATCGAGCCTCTGAGCCTCTATGCCACGGCTTCGTTCCTCGACAGCGAGCTGCAGGACGACTACGTCTTCAACTCGGCTGGCGCGGTTCTGCCGACCAAGGGCAAGAAGCAGGTCGAGACCCCGGAACAGATGTTCTCTTTCCGCGCGGCTTACCGCTTCAACGACGTTTTCTCTGCGGGCATCCAAGGCAAGTACACGGGCGAGCGTTGGGTGACCGACGTCAACGACCTGAAGTCCGATGCCTACACGGTGGTGGACGCCGACCTGCGCTTCGACTTCGACAGCCTCGGTCTTGAGGACACCTACCTCCAGATCAATGTTACCAACCTGTTCGACGAGCAGTACTACGCCAATCTCGGCACTGGCGCGTCTTCGACACCAGGACAGCTGGGCTACTCACGCCGCTTCGCCGCCGTCGGCGCGCCGCGTACGGTTATGGCCAGCCTGCGCTACAGCTTCTAAGTCGAGGCTCTTCGTTCGGCATGGACAGGGCGGCCCAGCGATGGGTCGCCCTTTTCATTGATCGTGCGGTGGACCCTTCGCTTGCGGGGGCCGAAAGGGCTATCCATCTCCCTCAGCCCGACGCGAGACGACTCGACGTTGAAACAGGCCAGGACATCCATGCCGCTCTCCCCCATCCCCGGCGAATGGTCGCCCCACAGGGCGATGTGGGTCGGTTGGCCCAGCCACGACGAGCTTTGGGAAGACAATCTGAAGCCGGCCAAGACCGAGGTCGAAGCCCTGGTGCGCGCTCTGGCCGGCCCGGGCCGCGAACGGGTCCGCCTGATGGTCGGCAAGGCCGAGGCCCTCGCCGAGGCGCAGTCCCGCTTTGACGGCGTGGACGGCATCGAGGTCGTCGACGGCCGCTTCGGCGACATATGGCTGAGGGACACCGGGCCGATCTTCGGGGCCGGCTCGGCCCGAGCCGCCGCCTTCCGCTTCAACGGCTGGGGCGGCAAGTACGACCTCGAACACGATGACACCGTCGCCGAGCAGATCGGCGCGGCGTCCGGCGTGCCTCTCGACCGGCATGACGTCGTCCTGGAAGGCGGGGCGCTGGACCACGACGGGGCCGGAACGGTCCTGACGACGCGCCAGTGCGTGTTGAACCCGAACCGCAACCCGGGCTGGACCGAGGCCGTGGCGGAAGCGGCGCTGCAGCGAGCCCTGGGCGCGCGCAAGGTCCTGTGGCTGGGCGACGGCCTGCTCAACGATCACACCGACGGCCATGTCGACAACCTGGCCCGGTTCGTCGCGCCTGGCGTCGTCGCCTGCCCGGTCGGGTGGGGCCGGAAGGACCCGAACCATGAGGTCTGCGACGCCGTGGCACAGGCCTTGTCCGGAATGACGGATGCCGAGGGCCGCGCGATCCGCATCCTGCGTCTGCCGTCGCCCGGTCTGGTGCTGGACGAGGACGAGCGGCCGATCCCCGCCAGCCACATGAACTTCCTCATCGCCAACGGCGCGGTGATCGTCCCGACCTATGGCGACGAGACGGCCGCGCGTCTGGCCTGCGAAGGCCTCGCCACGGTGTTCCCGGATCGCGAGATCATCGCCCTGCCGTCGACCGCCATTCTGTCCGGTGGCGGATCCTTCCACTGCATCTCCCAGCAGGAGCCCGCCTGATGGCCCGAACGATCTCCGTCGCCGCGATCCAGACGTCCTATGGCGAGGACCTCCAGGCAAACATCGACAAGACGATCCACTTCATTCGCGAGGGCGCCGCTAAGGGCGCCCAGGTGATCCTGCCCAGCGAACTGTTCCAGGGTCCCTACTTCTGTGTCAGCCAGGAAGAGCGTTGGTTTGGCACCGCCTATCCGTGGGCGGAGCATCCCTGTGTGACCGCGCTGCAGCCCGTGGCGGCGGAGCTGGGCGTCGCCATCCCCGTGTCGATCTTCGAGCGCGAGGGGCCACACTATTTTAACAGCCTGGTCATGCTGGACGCCGACGGCCGGGCGCTCGGCGTCTATCGCAAGAGCCATATTCCGGACGGTCCGGGTTATCAGGAAAAGTACTACTTTCGGCCGGGCGATACGGGTTTCAAGGTCTGGGACACCCGCTTTGGCCGGATCGGGGTCGGCATCTGCTGGGACCAGTGGTATCCGGAAACGGCGCGGGCCATGATGCTGCAGGGGGCGGAGGTGCTGATGTACCCGACGGCCATCGGGTCGGAGCCTCATGACACCTCGCTGGACACCGCCGATCCCTGGCGGCGCGCCATGCAGGGGCACGCGGTCTCCAACATCGTGCCGGTCGTCGGCGCCAATCGCATCGGCCACGAGACCGTGACCGAGGCCGGCCAGGTCTTCTACGGTTCATCATTCATCGCCGACCACCGGGGCGATCTGGTCGAGAGCCTCGGACGTGAAGACGAAGGCGTCCTGGTTCACAGTTTCGACCTGGACTTCATGGATCGCCACCGCGCCGCCTGGGGTTTCTTTCGGGATCGGAGGACCGACCTGTATCAGTCGCTGGCTCAGCCGCGACCGGCCTGAAACCACCAGAGCGAACCGAGCGGTCGGACGCGGTTGCCCCGGACGACGTTGCGCTCGGCCCCGTCCCGATCGTCGATGCTGGAGCCGAAGGGCCAGCCCGCGTCGTCTCCACAGTAGCGCCGTCGCCCCTCTCGTGAGCCGACGACCACGGCACGGGACCAGATCCAGGCCGTGCCTTCAAAGGCGTTGTTCTCGATCCGGTTGTCGGTCGGCGACTGATGACGCACCACGCCGTCCTCTCCGCAGTTCCGGTAGAGGAAGACTCCGCCACGAGACGCTCGCCGGAAGCGATTGCCTGAAATGCGGTTTCCGGCGGAGCCGTCGACCGCGATCTGCTCGCGGTCGGTCCGGATGTCGAATGTCACGCCCTCCACCTCGGCTCGCGCGCTCTCCGCGTCCAGATAGATGGCTGTCGAAACGGAACGGCCGAGGAAGCGGCCGCCTGTGACGCTCAACCCGGTCACGCCAGGCCCGACGTAGAGCGGGATGGAGCCCGCGGCCACGAAGGTGCTGTCTTCGATCCGGATGTCGGTGGGAGCCGCCGCCTGGGCGCGCTCCAGGTGACCCGGGGCCCTCGAGGATGTCCGCAGTTCTTCGATCCGTCCCTGAGCGCCCATGCCCCAGACGCGGACGTTTCCATAGATCGTGCAGCGCGACAGCCGAACGCCGACCGGTCGGCTCCACCCGTCTCCATCGAAGCGTGAGCGGATCGACACGGTGGGCATCTGGGTCGTGGAGGGAACCCCCGGTCGACCGAGCGACCCGCCCTGACAATCCAGGCCAACACCGGACCCTTCCGCGCCCTCGATGACGATCGGGCGCAGGACGGCGGTTCCCGGCGGCAGGCGGGCATGACATGTCAGGTGAAGCGGAGCGGCGTCCTGGGTGGAGGTGAGAGCCGCGATGACCTCGGGACCGCAGGTCTCAGAGACAGGGCCGGCCTGGAGGGCCAGCAAGGCCGCGGCACCGATGGCGATCATGGGCTCTGTCTCGATCTCACGGCAGCGGGATCGCCAGCGCCGCCCGCTCTGCCGCGCAGGCGGGACTCGTTCGACCCGCCGACCGAGCCAATGCGATCTCTTCCCTCGCGAGCTCAGCGTCAGCGGCGAACGTTGGGCTGGAGAGAATAGCCTGCGCGACCTGCTCTCCCAGCATCATCCCCTGCTGGACGTCGGAAGGGTAATGCATCGCGCAGACCATGCGGCTCACCGCGATCTGTCGCCCGACCTCGGTCGCTGCCTCGGCGCGATCCGGAACCAAGGCGGCCAGCACCGCGCCATAGGCCGCTCCGACCGCAGCGCTCCCGGACGGGTGCGAGGCCGTCGCGCGCTGCGCCGGTGTCACGACCTGGCAGGGCCGGCGATCGGGGTCGTCGGCGACGGGCCGGGGCCGATGGACGCGGGCCTTGGCGAGCTCCGCCGCTCCATTGGCGTAATGGAGCACTCGGGTCAGCACGGCCAAGAGGCGGGGGGATTCAGACGCCTCGATGCGGAACCCCAGGGCGCAGTCGAAGTGGGCGAGCGCGACACCGGGGCGCAACTCGGCGTGGCGTGTGGCGAGCAGCCATCGATCCGAGTTTTCGAGCGCTGTCAGGCGATGCGAGGTGGCCTGATCCGCAGCCTCCTCGATGGAACCGGGCGCGGGCGGGGCGGGGACCGCCGAGGCCAGGATCGCGATCCGTGAAGCGGACAGGTAGCCCGCCCGCCCGCCGCCGTCCTGCCAAGGGCCGGATGCCGCAGACCCAACGGCCAGCGTCAGAGCAAGAGCGGTCAGGCCGCCGACGGCGGCCGCCCTCATGTCTCGGCGTTCCAGCTCAGCTGGACCGAGGTGCGCCCTTCGGGCGTCGGGGACGCGACCACCTGCAGATTGGTCTGATCCTTGGCGGCGCCGTAGGCCCGCGCTTCCCCCTGGTTCATCGCCATCACCGAAGCCAGGCCGGCCGCTTCGGCCTTCTCGCGATGGAAGGCGATCACGGCGTCCGGCTCGGCGTCGGTCAGATAGGTGACGAGGCCGCCAGCCGCCTCATCGCTGGCCGCAGTGACGGGTGGGCCTTCCACTGTCCCTCCGGGATAGACCACGGCGAACGCGGGCGCGCCGTCGGCGGCGGTGGTCGCGTCCGCGCGCGGAGCCGCCGCCGGCGTGGCTCTGCCGGGCGTCCCGCTGGAGGGCGGGGATGGTTCCGCCGCCGCCTTCTCCTCGGCGCGGCCGCCTGCGTCACAGCCCGACAGGCCCATCATGACGGCCACGCAGAGTGCTGACCCTATACGCTTCATCCCGTGTCGCCCTTTTCGACGAACCTGTTTGGGGCACCGTGGCGCATCGCTGGGGCGTCAGCAAGGCGCCGAAGGGGCCGACGCCTGCCGCGACCAACGGTCCCGCTGGAGAAACCAAGGGCGGTCGTCGTGACCGCCCAGGCACCCTGTCACGGAGGAAGACAGGCGCACGACCACGGCGGTATGAGGCGTTCATGCAGCACTGGATCATCGACGCCTTCGCCGATCGCCCCTTTCTGGGCAACGCCGCAGCGGTGCTTGAGCCCCTGTCCACCTGGGGGCCGGAGGTCTGGATGCAGGCCTTGGCGCGGGAGAACAATCTGTCCGAAACGGCCTTTCTGAGACGCACCGCCGATCCCGCCCGGTTCGATCTGCGGTGGTTTACGCCCGCCCAGGAAGTGCCGCTGTGCGGCCATGCCACTCTCGCGGCCGCTCACATGCTCTGGCACGAGCAGGGGGTGCAGGCTCCGGTGCTGATCTTCGACACGGCCTCGGGCCCCTTGACGGTCCGTCGAGTGGCGGCGGGCTATGAGATGGATTTTCCGGCGGACCCCCTGACCCGTATCGATGTCCCTGAAGGCCTCGCCGATACCCTGGGGGCCGAGCCCATCGAGGTCTGGGCCAGCCGCTACCTCATCGCGGTGATGGCAGATGCCGATACGGTGCGTGGGCTGTCGCCTCGCGCGGGCGCGGTTCTGCCGTTCGGCGACGGATGCCTCGAACGAGGGCAGGTGGTGGTCGCGGGGCTGGCGGTCGACGGAGAGGATCACGACGTCGTCGACCGCTTCTTCGGCCCGGGCTGCGGCATTGACGAGGATCCCGCCACCGGCTCCGCGCTCTGTGGACTTGCGCCCCTGTTCGCCAACAGGCTCGGGCGCCCGATCGTCCGCTTCGCCCAGGCCTATCCCGGTCGTGGTGCGCGTTTTGAGGCCGAGACGGCGGGCGATCGGGTCTTGATCCGGGGTCAGGCGCTGACGGTCATGGAGAGCCGTCTGCGGGCCACGCCCTAAGTTCTGGCACCGGCATGAGAAAAGGGCGCGACCCTGTTGGATCGCGCCCCTCTCGCGGACGGCCGGCTGGAAGGGCTGTGTCATGGCCGCCCGAAGTGCAGGCTATCACCAACGGCGGTTGTTCCGGTCGCGGCGCTCATGCCGAATCTGGGCCGACAGCCGATCGAAGCGGCGGTCGAGGTCGGCGCGCTCCCAGCCGGTCAAGCCACCCCGGCGATAGCGGGCCTCCAGCCGCAGCAGGCTGTTGAACTCGCCGCGCAGACGAACCGCTTCGCGGCGGCTCAGCTGACCGTTGCGCACACCTACGTCGATGCGGCGATCCAGGTTGGCCTGGCGGGCGTTGATCGGCTGCCAATAGCCGTTGGCCTGGACATGGGCGCGGGGGCCATAGGCCTGGGCGGTCGCAGGCAGGGCGGCGGCCGAGGCGGCGGCCAGGACGAGGGCGGGAACGAGCAGCTTCTTCATCGGATCACTCCTTGCTTTCGATCTGCCGCAACCGGATCGGCTGCGCTGGCATGCAAAAGAGCGCCCTGCCCCTGAGCGCGACCTGAACGGCGTTTCAGGTCGCGTTCATCGCTTGGCTCGTCCTGGGGGCGAGGCGAATTCCCAGCAGAGTTAAACCTCTCTAAGGTTCGTGTTCAGCCGCTGTTCACGGCCGCTCCGCCAATAAGACCGCCATGTCTCGCGTCACCGCCATCTCGATCGCCATCCTGATCGCCGCCATCCCTGTGGGCGCGGCGCAGGCCCAGACGCGCGCCGCGACCGATCTGCTCGGCCTGGGCATGTCCACCAGCGTCGGTCTGACACAGGACCGCGGTCGTCGTGACAGCGGGGATCGAGAGCAGGAGCGTCCGCGCCTGATGAGCGAGGCTCAGGCCCAGGCGATCGCCCAGCGCCGCGCCGGCGGGGCCCGCTTCGTCGGCTCGCTCGGTTTGCGCGGCACCACCTATGTCTTCCGTTTCGAGCGCGACGGGCAGATCATCGACATCGCCGTCGACGCGCGCAGCGGCTGAGAGCCAAGAAGGAAGAAGCATGCGGGTTCTGCTGGTCGAGGATGATGCCGACCTGTCGCGCCAGCTGAAGGGCGCCTTGTCCGATGCGGGATACGCTGTCGACCACGCCGCCGACGGCGAGGAGGCCCATTTCCTGGGCGACACCGAGCCCTATGACGTGGTCGTGCTCGATCTCGGTTTACCCAGGATCGACGGCGTGTCGGTGCTGGAACGCTGGCGTCGCGACGGCAAGACGACGCCGGTGCTGATCCTGACGGCGCGGGGTGCCTGGTCTGACAAGGTGTCGGGCTTCGACGCGGGCGCCGACGACTATTTGACCAAGCCCTTCCACACCGAGGAGCTTTTGGCGCGGCTGCGGGCCCTGTTGCGCCGTTCGGCGGGCATCGCCGTTGCGACCCTGTCCTGCGGGGGGCTGAGGCTGGATCCCAAGGCGGCGCGGGCCACGGTCAACGGCGAACCCCTGCGGCTGACGTCGCTGGAGTATCGCTTGCTCCACTACATGATGATGCACCAGGGCCGTGTCATCGGCCGCACGGAGCTGGTGGAGCACCTGTACGATCAGGATTTCGACCGGGATTCCAACACTATCGAGGTCTTCATCGGACGACTTCGCAAGAAGGTCGGGGCTGAACGGATCGAGACGGTGCGGGGTCTCGGCTATCGCCTGACGCCGTTGGCGGGCGAGACCGAGGCGGCGTGACCGAACAGGCGGCGGGGGGCGCGGGCTGGGTCCGCTTCATTGGTCGACCGGGCCGCAGCCTGACCCGGCGTCTGATCTGGCTGGCCTCGGCCTGGATCGTGGTGGCGCTGGCCGCCACGGGCTGGATCCTGACCACGCAGTATCAGGAAAGCGCGTTCCGTCGGCTCAGCGACATGTTGGGCGACACCATCGACGAGGTGGTGATCGCCACCTCCGCGACGCCCGACGGCGTGACGGTCGCCGAAATCCAGGACGCCCCGACGCTGCGGGGGCTCTCTGGCAAGTACTGGATGGTGGCCGAGGTTCTGCCGGATGGCGCCGTTCGTGTGCTGGCCCGATCGCCGTCGCTTGCGGGCGAGACCCTCTATATCTCGCCCGAGCTACCGGCCCGTCTGCGGGCCTCGATGGGCGTTCTCCTGACCTACAACGACCCCGGGATCCTGGAGGCGCCGCAGCGCCAGCCGCTTCGGATCGCGGCCAGCCTCAAGACCCTACCGGGGCGCGCCGAGCCCGTGGTCTTCATGGCCGGGATCGATCGGTCCGACATCGAAACCGACACGCGCGAGTTCGCGACCTATGTCTGGATCGCGCTCCTGGCGCTCGGTGTCGGCCTGGTGATCGCTGTCCTGCTCCAGGTCCAGATCGGCCTTCGGCCCCTGTTCGCACTTCGGAACGAGATCGCCGACGTTCGCAAAGGGCGGGCGGCGCGGATCGAGAACGCCTACCCACTGGAAATCCAGCCGCTGGCCGAACAGGTCAATCGCCTGTTGGACCACAATCAGGAAGTGGTGGAGCGGCAGCGGACCCATGTCGGCAACCTGGCCCATGCGCTCAAGACGCCGCTGTCGGTGATGCTGGCCGAAGCCGATGGTAAGCGCGACCCCCTGGCTGAGATCGTCCGCAGGCAGACCGAGATCATGAAAGGCCAGGTCGATCACCATCTCCGCCGCGCCCGCGCCGCCGCCCGGGCTGCCCATGGCCTCGGTGAACGTACGCCGGTGGCCGAGGTGCTGGACGAGATGGCGGTGATGCTGGAGCGGGTGTTTCAGTCCAAGGACGTGGAGATCGACTGGCGCGCGCCCGACGATCTGGCCTTCCTGGGCGAGCGGCAGGACCTTCAGGAGATCTTCGGCAATCTGATGGAGAACGCCTGCAAATGGTCGAACCGGCGGGTCAGGGTCTCGGCCGGAGCCAGCGGTTTGGGCCAGATGATCGCCGTGATCGAAGACGACGGTCCGGGGCTGCCCGAGGATCAGCGCGAGGCGGTTCTAAAGCGCGGGACCCGACTGGACGAGGACGCGCCGGGCTCAGGCCTGGGCCTGTCCATCGTCGACGATCTGACGCGGGCCTATGGCGGGCGGCTGACGTTGGCGGCGAGCGACCTCGGCGGGTTGAAGGCCGTGCTGGAACTGCCGGCGGCCGAGACCTGACTCTTTCTTGGAAACCGGTGTCAGTCCTGTAAGGTTCGGACCGGTGTGGCCGACGGAGCCGCCTGGAAAGGCCTTGCCGCCGAGGGTCCCATGAGCGCCATCCCCCTGAACCGCCGTACCCTGCTGGTCACCGCGGTCGCCGCGATCGCTACGCCCGCTCTCGCCCAGACCGGCGCGCCCGCCGATCGCGCGGCCATCATCGCCGCCATGAAACGTGCCGCTGCCTTCATGACAAAGGAGGCGGCGGTCGAGGGCGGCTATGTCTGGACCTATCTGCCCGACTTCTCGCGCCGCTGGGGCGAGCTGGAGGCGGGCCCGACCATGATCTGGGTCCAGCCGCCCGGCACCGGCACCATGGGCCACGCCTTCCCCGACGCATTCCACGCGACCGGCGACCGCCAGTTCCTGGACGCTGCGAAGTCGGCCGCCGACGTCCTGGTGCGGGGCCAGCACCCCGCGGGAGGCTGGAACTATGTCATCGATACTGCCGGGCCCGAGAGCCAGCGTCGGTGGTATGAGACCTACGGCCAGAACGCCTGGCGGATGGAGGAATTCCACGCCGACCACGGCAATGCGACGTTCGACGACGCAGGCACGTCGGAAGCGTCCGAGCTGATGCTCAGGCTCGTGGTCGCGGGTGAGCGGGCCTATCTCGAGCCGCTCCAGCGCGCTGTCCGCTTCGTGCTGAACAGCCAGTACGAGAACGGCGGCTGGCCCCAGCGCTTTCCCTTCGTCGAGGGCGGCGGCACGCATGGCGGCCCCGACTACACCCGCCTGATCACCTTCAACGACGATGTGGCGGGCGAGAACTTGGAGTTCCTGATCTTCGTCCTTCAGACGATGGGGGGGGCGGCTGGCATCGGGGCGCGAGGGACGCGGCCTGACGCGGGCGCGCATCCTGTCCTCGATCCGGCGCGGCATGGACATCTTCCTGGCGACGCAGCAGCCCGCCCCTCAGGCCGGATGGGGGTTGCAGCATGATCCGGTGACGCTCAGGCCGTCGGCGGCGCGCACCTATGAGCCCGAGGCGCTGACGACCCACACCACGGCCAACAACGTCCAGCAGTTGCTGAACTTCTACAGGCTGACCGGCGAGCGCCGCTACATCACCCGTGTGCCAGAAGCCTTGGACTGGCTGGACAGCGTGGCCCTGACGCCCGAGCTGCGCCTCAACGGCCGGACCCACCCGACCTTCATCGAGCCGGGCACCAACCAGCCCCGGTACATCCACCGGCGGGGGTCGAACGTCGTGAACGGTGCCTGCTATGCCGACCGCAATCCCAACGACACTCTGATCCATTATGGATCGTTCCGGACCCTGAACGTCGCGGGGCTGCGCGAGCAGTATGCGGCACTGGCAGACCAGACGCCGGAACAGGCCAGCGCGGGCTCACCTTTGCTGGCGCGAGCCGGGACGAAGACCCTGCCGAAGTATTTCACGCTGCGGGACGTGTCCTGGCAGGACATGGGATCGGCGGCGCGACGGGCGCGACCACCCGCCGCCTCGCGGGCCCGCGAGGTGATCGCGGCCCTGAACGCGCGAGGCTACTGGCCGACGCCCCTGACGGCGACGTCCAACCCCTACATCGGCCCCGGGCCGGCGACGCCGGTCGGCGGCGAATACCGGATCACCCGGGTGGGCGACCTGCATGACACCTCACCCTGGACCACCGACTATCCGGTCGAGGGCGTCTCGACCGAGAGCTTCGTTCGCAACATGGGCGACCTGATCGAGGCGCTGGAAGGCGCGGCCGCCGGATGAGCCCCAACCGTCGGATACTGACGCTGGGGCTGGTCTCCCTGCCCCTGACCGCGCCCTCCCTGGCGGGATGCGCCGCCCTGTCCCGGATGCCCTTCCAGCGGCGAGCGAGCGTGACTGAGGCGAGGTTCGGCACCCTGGCGTCCGGCGAGGCGGTACGGATCTTCACCCTGACCAACGAGCGGGGCTCGACCGCGCGGATCATGACCTGGGGCGCGGCCCTGCAGTCGTTGACGATGCCCGACCGAGAGGGACGGCAGGCAGAGATGGCGCTGGGGCTGGACACGCTGGACGACTATGTCGCGCGGTCGCGAAATTTCGGCACGACCGTCGGACGCTACGCCGGGCGGATCGAGAACGGGCGGTTCGAACTGGACGGGCGGACGATCCAGCTGGAGGTCGGCAATGGGCTTCATTCGACCCACGGGGGGCCGGTCGGGTTCGCCAAACGCAACTGGTCGGGGCGGGCGGACGAGACGGCCGAGGGCTCGGGCGTGACCCTGACCCTGGTCAGCGTCGACGGGGACCAGGGGTTTCCGGGTCGGCTGACGATGTCGATCACCTATCGGCTGACGCATGACGACCGGCTGACGCTGGACTATCTGGCCCTGACCGATGCGCCCACAGTGCTGAACCCGACGCACCACAGCTATTTCAACCTGTCGGGCGATCCGACGCGGGCGGTGACCGACCACTTGCTGGAGATCGAGGCCGACGCGTTTGCCGCCTATGACGCGCGAAAGATCGTCACCGGGGAGCTGCGGCCCGTCGCGGGAACACCCTTCGACTTCCGTGACTCGAAGCCCCTTGGGCAGGACATGGCGACGGAGGACGAGCAGCTGCAGATCGGCGGCGGCTATGACCACAGTTTCGCGGTCGGGGGCGAGGGCCTGCGGCGGGCCGGGCGACTGACCCATGACGGCAGCGGGCGGTCGCTGGAGGTCTGGACGACCGAGCCGGCGCTTCACGTCTATGCGGCCAATACGGTCGAACTGATCGGGCGGGGCGGGGTCTCCTATCGGCCGTATTGTGGGGTCGCCCTGGAGACCCAGCACTTCCAGAACAGCCCGAACCGGCCGGAGTTTCCCTCGACGGTGTTGAGGCCGGGCGAGACGTTTCGATCGCGGACGGAGTACCGGTTCGCGGCGCGATGAAACGAAAAGGCCCCGGTGTTTCCACCGGGGCCTAATCGAGATGGGCTCAAGTCGCCCGAAGGGCGGTAGCCCCGGGGATCATGCCTCGTCGGCCGCCGGGACTTCGGCCTTGCCGGTTTCCGGCACGACGACGCCCTTGGCGGGGCGGACGGTCTGGCGCTCGGCGATGCGGGCCGACTTGCCGCGACGATCGCGCAGGTAATAGAGCTTGGCGCGCCGGACGACGCCGCGACGCTTGACCTCGATGGATTCGATGTTGGGCGACAGGATCGGGAAGACGCGCTCGACGCCTTCGCCGAAGCTGATCTTCCGCACCGTGAAGTTCTCGTTCACGCCGCCGCCGGCGCGGGCGATGCAGACGCCCTCGAAGGCCTGGATGCGTTCACGCTCGCCTTCCTTGATGCGGACGTTGACGCGCAGGGTATCGCCGGGCTGGAAGTCGGGGATCGAACGCTTCTCGATCAACCGCGCCTTCTCTTCGGCCTCCAGGGTCTGAAGGATGTTGGCCATGTCTATTCTCCTCGGGCTTTGCCGCCCCTTGCTTGTAAGTTGGCGAGATGCGCCGCCCAGAGGTCCGGCCGTCGCTCCCGCGTGGTGAGTTCCCGCATCTCCGCCCGCCAGGCCGCCACACGCTTGTGGTCGCCGGACAGGAGGACCTCCGGGATGTCGATCCCCTGAAACGTCCGCGGTCGGGTGTACTGCGGATGCTCCAGAAGACCGTCCTCGAAGCTCTCGGACGACAGGCTTTCGGCCTGGCCCAGAACGCCGGGGATCAGTCGTACGCACGCCTCGATCACCACCATCGCCGCCGCCTCGCCACCGGCGAGCACCGCGTCTCCGACGCTGACCTCCTCGAACCCCCGGGCGTCGAGCACCCGCTGGTCCACCCCCTCGAACCGGCCGCACAGGACGACGACGCCGTCCCTTGAAGCCCAATCCTTCACGCGCGCCTGGGTGAGGGGGCGACCCCGAGCGCTCATGTACAAAAGCGGCCGGGGAGGACCCGAAAGGCTGTCGAGAGCCCGGGCCACCACGTCCGCTTTCAGCACCTGACCCGGACCGCCCCCCGCAGGGGTGTCGTCCAGGAAGCCGCGCCTATCCTCGCTGAAGCCCCGGATGTCAAGGGTTTCCAGGGCCCACAGCCCCTTCTCGCGCCACGCCGTCCCGATCAGGGAGACCCCCAGCGGCCCGGGAAAGGCCTCGGGGAACATGGTCAGGACGGTGGCCGTGAAGGGGGGTGCGGCGAGAGCCATGGAAACTGCGTGCGAACCGTCTGAAAGGTGCGAAATGTCAGGCGCGCCTGACGTCGGGCGGGCGGATGCGGACCCGCCGGCGGGGCGGGACAGGCGATCTAGCACAAGGCCCCGCCGTCCGGCGATTCCGACAGGGCCGCTCTGGAAATGTGCACTCTAAAAAAACTGGGTGCACATCGTGCACATTCGACGGCCCCGGCGGCTGGCGATGCCAAAGACCGACGGATAGAATAGGACGATAATCCTATTTTGGCAAGGGCCTGCGGAGCTCGGGCGGCTTGGTCTTCGGTGCTCATCGCGGCGGCGGGGTCCAGTTCGGGTCGTTCGCGGGCGGGCCACCCCTCCTCGGATCGCATGCGATCCTTCGTCGACCCACTGGGAGAAGGAAGATATCGTCGCATCATGACCGCCTCCCGCCTGACCCCGCTCGCACGGTCGTTACGACAGAGTTCAGGCCTGGCCGAGGACCTTGTCTGGCAGCGGCTACGCGGCGGGGCCGTCGATGGGTGGCGGGTGCGGCGTCAGCATCCGGTCGGGCCCTATGTCGTGGACTTCGCCTGCCTGCCGCTGAAGCTGGTCATCGAGATCGACGGCGGGGTGCATGGTGACCCGCGACCACCACCGTCAGGTCGCCATCGAGGCGCTGGGCTGGACTGTGATCCGCTTTACCAATGCCTTGGCGCTGGGCGAGCCCTGGCGCATCGACGAGGCGATCCGTGAGCGAGCGAAGGCTCTGGGCCGATAGCTTCCCTCTCCCATTGGGAGAGGGCTTGAGGCTCGCAGAGCGAAGCGATGCGCCAGCCGAAAGGGTGAGGGTCGGCTGTCGGTGTTGGACGCACCGCGCGACGGCTCACGCCGACTGCGCCACCCGACCCTCATCCGTCCGATTGGCTGCTACGCGCCGCCCTTCGGGTCGCGGCCACCGTTTCTGGGATCGCCTGGAATCCTTCATGGACCCACCGGGAGAAGGGACCGGGTGGTGGCGCGCTGCTCTCCCTCTCCCAGTGGGAGAGGGCTTGAGGCTCGCAGAGCGGAGCGATGCGCCAGCCGAAAGGGTGAGGGTCGCCTGCCAGAGTCGGACGCACCGCGCGACGGCTCACGCCGACTGCGCCACCCGACCCTCATCCGTCCGCTTCGCGGCCACCTTCTCCCACCGGGAGAAGGAACGGGAAGGGCGAGATCGACCCCGGCGTCCTGATCACCCACAAGATCAAGCTGGAAGACGGCCCGGACGCCTACACGATGTTCCAGGAAACGACCGACGGCTGCATCAAGGTCGTCATCAACCCTTAAGGACCGGGGACGCCCGGCGGCGAGGAGACCGGAGGCCCCCGTGGAGACGCGGGGGTCTCAATCGTCTTCGGAGGGCGGGGTCCAGTTCGGATCGTGGACGGGATACCAGTCGGCCGCGAGGTCCAGCCATTCCGGATTGGCGTCTTCGATCAGCTTCAGCTTCCAGTCGCGCATCCATTTCTTGAGCCGTCGTTCGCGCCGGATCGCATCGACGACCCACTGATGCTGCTCGTACCAGACTAGGTGAACACAGCCGTGCTCGGCCGAGTAGCCGTCCGGATGGGCGCCGTTCTTGTGGTGCCAGACGCGCGCGTGAAGGTTCGAACTCGATCCGACATAGACCCAGCCGTTCCGCCCGCTGGCCATGATGTAGGTCGCGATGAAGGTCCGGTGCGTCCCCATCCGCACAACCTATCCGCACATCTTCCTTTCGTCACCCTCCGCCTCTTTCGTCATCCTCCGGCGTAGCGAAGCGAAGACCGGGGGACGCAGCGGCGCCGAAGGCGATCTGTTCAGGCACGATGTCAGCCGCCGGTGTCCGCGACAGTTTCGCGCTCCCGCGCGCCGCTGTGTCCCCCGGTCTGCGCCGCGAAGGCGCGGCTTGCCGGAGGATGACGAAGGGGGCGCTATGGAGCGACCGTTTCCACCGCGAAGTGGCCGGTGGTCGGATCGAAGTAAGTGATGCGCCAACGATAGCCTTGCCGTTCTGTCGGCAGCCACGGGTTGGCGTCGCCGTGCCCCTCACCCGGAGTGCCAGTCACGACAACCACGTCAACGTATCCATCGAACTCGGCAACCGCTCGAGCGAGATGCGGCAGACGCCGTTTGAAGCCTTGCTTATGGTTCCATGTCTGGATCGGTTGCGCGTCGGTTCGAGAGTCGAACGAAGAACCCGGTCGTTTCGGCTTCATTTCCTTGGCCCAGATCGACAGGCAGATGCCGTCGTCCTTTTCCGCGCTCCAGTCGGTCCGTGGTGAGGTCAGGTGATAGCCGAGGCGAGCAAACGCGCTTGTAAAAGTCATTGGTCCCTCCACCTCCAAGTTGAGAGCTCAAGAGTGACCAAGTCAACGCGCCCCCCCTCTCGTCATCCTCCGGCGAAGCGCAGCGGAGACCGGGGGACGCAGCGGCGCCGAAGGCGATCTGTTCAGGCACGATGTCAGCCGCCTGCGTCCGCGACAGGTTCGCGCCCCCGCGCGCCGCTGCGTCCCCCGGTCTGCGCCGCGAAGGCGCGGCTTGCCGGAGGATGACGAAGGGGGGGTGTGGCTCATCGCACCGCGCGACGGCTCACGCCGACTGCGCCATCCGACCGTCATCCGGCCCTGCGGGCCACCTTCTCCCACCGGGAGAAGGAACCAGGCGGCGCCGGAGCGCAGCGCAGGCGAAAGGCTTCCGCAAGCGGCGTGCGTGACAGCTTCGCGCTCTCGCGCGCCGCTCTGTTCCTGGTCTCCGCTCCGCTACGCCCGGAATGACGAAAGGAGGGGTGGGCTGATCGTCGCTGGAATCGGCGTAAACTGCGCCAATGGTTCACCACGACTTACCAATCTCCGGGGATGAGCGGGCGTTGACCCTTCAAAATCTTCTCATCGTCCACGCGACTGGTGGCGTCGCAGATGACGCCACTTACAGCGAGTTGCGAAGGGAGTTCTCGGGCGACCCGCAGACGGCCAATCTCCTCCCCAAGTTTGTTCGGACGTGTCGGGACCTCGCTTCCTTCTGGCAGTGGATTAAGTACGAAAAGCCGACCTATGCTCAGCGTCGCGTTCTCATTCGAGAGGCCTTCGAGCCACTGCTCGACTTTCTCGAGGGTCGCAATCGCGCGCCGCTCGATGCCTCAGCATCTGAGACGCTCGCCTCGTTTGACGGGGACGGCGTTCATAAGATTTGGGAGAAGGCTTTAGCCCGGCGACAGGCTGATCCTGAGGGAGCCATTACGGCAGCTAGGACACTTCTTGAGACGGTATGCAAACACGTCATCGATGAAGAGGGCTCATCCTACAATGACAAGGATGATCTGCCGAAACTTTATAGTGAGGCTTCCAAGCTGCTGAATATTGCGCCTTCTCAGCATACTGAGGAAGTATTCAAGCAGATCCTCGGCGGCTGCACCAGCGTCGTCATCGGGCTCGGCACGCTACGAAATCGGATCAGCGATTCCCACGGCCAAGGACGGCGGGCGGTGAAGCCCGCCGCCCGGCACGCTCAACTTGCGGTCAACCTTGCTGGAACGATGGCCACGTTCTTGATCGAGACGTGGACCGCTAAGCGCGCCTAATGCACCCGCGCCTTCCCGATCTCCAGCCCGTCCGCCCCGGCTGACACGGCGATCACCGAGCCGTCCTCCAGCTCTCCGGCCAGCAGCTTCTTCGCCATCGGGTCGACGAGGTCCTTCTGGATGACGCGTTTCAGCGGGCGCGCGCCGTAGACGGGGTCGTAGCCCTTGTCCGCCAGCCAGGCGAGGGCGCCGTCGTCGATGGACAGGGTCAGGCGGCGGTCGGCCATCAGCTTTTCCAGACGGGCCAGCTGGATGCGGACGATGCCGGCCATCTGGTCGCGGCCCAGGCGGCGGAACAGGATGATCTCGTCGATGCGGTTCAGGAACTCCGGCCGGAAATGGGCGCGGACGGCCTCCATGACATAGGGGCGGACGGCCTCGACGTCTTCGCCGTCCTGCTGGTTGGCCAGGGCGTCGGAGCCGAGGTTGGAGGTCATGATCAGGAGGGTGTTCTTGAAGTCGACCACCCGGCCCTGACCGTCCGTCAGGCGGCCGTCGTCGAGCACTTGCAGCAGGACGTTGAAGACGTCGGGGTGGGCCTTTTCGACCTCGTCGAACAGGACGACCTGATAGGGGCGACGGCGCACCGCCTCGGTCAGGGCCCCGCCCTCGTCATAGCCGACATAGCCCGGAGGGGCGCCGATCAGGCGGCTGACCGAGTGTTTCTCCATGTATTCCGACATGTCCATGCGGGTGATGGCGGTCTCGTCGTCGAACAGGAAGGCGGCGAGCGCCTTGGTCAGCTCGGTCTTGCCGACGCCGGTGGGGCCGAGGAACAGGAAGCTGCCGAGGGGACGGTTGGGGTCGTTGAGGCCCGCGCGGGCGCGGCGCACGGCGTCGGCGACGGCCTCCAGGGCGGCGTCCTGACCCACGACGCGGCGGCTGAGCGCCGCCTCCATCGACAGCAGTTTCTCGCGCTCGCCCTCCAGCATCTTGTCGACCGGCACGCCGGTCCAGCGCGAGACGACGGCGGCGATCTGTTCGGCGTCGACGACCTCGGGCGTCAGGGGAGAGGCGGTGGTCTCGTCGGCCTCGGCCTGGGCCAGTTGCTTTTCGATCTGGGGGATCTGGCCGTAGGCGATCTCGGACGCGCGGCCGAGGTCGCCGTTGCGCTGAGCCGCCGCGAGCTCGGCGCGCAGGCGGTCCAGGGTCTCGCGCAGCTGGGCCCCCTGTCCGACCTTGTCCTTCTCGGCCTTCCAGCGGGTGGTGAGGTCGGACGACTGGGTCTCGAGGTCGGCGATCTCGGCCTCCAGCTTGTCGAGGCGCTGGATCGACGCGGCGTCGGTCTCCTTCTTCAGGGCCTCGCGCTCGATCTTGAGCTGGACCAGGCGGCGGTCGATCTCGTCCAGGCTCTCGGGCTTGGAATCGACGGCCATCCGGACGCGCGACCCGGCCTCGTCGATCAGGTCGATGGCCTTGTCGGGCAGGAAGCGGTCGGTGATGTAGCGGTTGGACAGGGTGGCGGCGGCGACGATGGCGCTGTCGGAGATCCGCACCCCGTGGTGGACCTCGTACTTCTCCTTGAGACCCCGCAGGATGGAGACGGTGTCCTCGACCGTCGGCTCGTCGATGAAGACGGGCTGGAAGCGGCGGGCCAGCGCCGCGTCTTTCTCGACGTGCTTGCGGTATTCATCCAGCGTCGTCGCGCCGACGCAGTGCAGCTCGCCGCGCGCCAGGGCGGGTTTGAGCAGGTTGGAGGCGTCCATGGCGCCGTCGCCCTTTCCGGCGCCGACCAGGGTGTGCATCTCGTCGATGAATAGGATGATCTGGCCCTCGGCGGCCGTGACCTCGCCCAGCACGGCCTTCAGCCGCTCCTCGAACTCGCCGCGGTATTTGGCGCCGGCGATGAGGGAGCCCATGTCGAGCGCCATCACCGTCTTGTCCTTCAGGCTCTCGGGCACGTCGCCGTTGACGATGCGGAGCGCAAGGCCCTCGACGATTGCGGTCTTGCCGACGCCGGGCTCGCCGATCAGGACGGGGTTGTTCTTGGTGCGCCGGGCCAGGACCTGGATGGTGCGACGGATCTCCTCATCGCGGCCGATGACGGGGTCGATCTTCTGGTCGCGGGCGGCCTGGGTCAGGTCGCGGGCATAGCGTTTCAGGGCGTCGTAGGCGTCTTCGGCCCCGGCGGAGTCCGCGGTCTTGCCCTTGCGCACATCGGCGACGGCGGCGTCCAGCTTGTCGGCGGTGACGCCGGCGGACTTCAGGGCGTCGCCGGCGGGGCCGCCCTCGCGCGCGATGGCCGACAGGATGCGTTCGGTGGTGACGAAGGCGTCGCCGGACTTCTTGGCGGCCTCCTCGGCCTTGGCGAAGACGCGGGCGGTCGAGCCGTCGAGATACAGCTGGCTGGTGGCGCTCTCGACCTGGGGGCGCTTCTTCAGCAGGGCCTCGGCGGCGTCGGTGGCTTTCGCGGGATCGCCGCCGGCCGAGGTGATCAGGTTGCGGGCGAGGCCATCGCGTTCTTCCAGCAGGACCTTGAGCAGGTGCTCGGGCGCGAACTGCTGGTGCTTGCGTGCGAGCGCGAGCGTCTGGGCCGACTGGACGGCCTGTTTGGCGCGGTCGGAATAGAGGTCGAGATTCATGGCTGTCCCCTGAGGCGACGATGGTGGACCGGCGCCCTCGAAGGAGCAACGCCGCTGTGCCGGTCAGGTGGGTGTGGCGATCGGGCCACACAAGAGGTGGGGAGAGGCGCCAAGCGATGGTGGGCCATCGGGCGGCTGCAAGGGTTTCATCACAGCGAGCACAACGAAGGCACAACGGACACGGCGGGACCGAGTGGTTTTCGGGAGCATCGCTCGTTGGTTTCGCTGCCTTGGCGAGAGGATGGACGCTTCGCGTCTGACCGCACTGGCGGCGCATGCCGCCATTCGAAGAGTCATTGGATTTCGGGGGATCGGTCGGTGCCCTGACCGCTCGCTCGGTCCCGCCGTGTCCGTTGTGTCTTCGTTGTGCTCGCCGTGATGAACCTCTGATCTGCCGGGCCAACTCCGCTCTCGAATGCTCTAGGATGGGCCATGTCGCACGATCTCTGGCCCGTCGATCCGTCCGTCGTCCTGCCGTTTCTGGTCGGAGTGGCGCTGGTCGAACTGACGCCGGGGCCGAACATGGGTTGGCTGGCGCTGGTGGCGATGGCGCAGGGGCGGCTGGCGGGGTTCGCGGCGGTGGCGGGCGTGACGCTGGGGCTGGCGGTGTGGATGGTCGCCGCGGCCGTCGGGCTGACGTCGGTGCTGCTGGCGTTTCCGGCGCTGTATCAGGCGGTGCGGTGGGCGGGGGTGCTGTTCCTCTTGTGGCTGGCGTGGGAGGCCTGGACCGGGGCGGGCAAGGTGGCCGAGGAGGTCGGGCGCGATCCGGAGAAGCTGCGCGGGCTGTTCGTGCGGGGCCTGATGGGCAATCTGCTGAACCCCAAGGCAGCGGTCTTCTATGTGGCGCTGTTGCCGACCTTCATCCGGCCCGATCACGCCTCGCCGATGGCGCAGGCCCTGACGCTGGGGAGCCTGCACCTGATCGTCAGCGTGGCGATCCACGGCGCGATCGTGCTGGGCGCGGCCGTGGCGGGAGCGGTGGTCATGCGACGGCTGCGCGGCCTGTGGGCCGGGCGGGCGATGGCGGCGGGGATCGCCGCCGTCGCGGTCTGGATGGCCTGGGCGACCCGGGGGTGAGCCGGATCAGCCCCCCGTCGGGCCGGTCGAGAAGTCGAACTGTTCCGGCTGGCGGCGCGGGCCGTTGCCCAGCGTCCAGGTCAGGCCGACGTAGAACGCCGTCAGGTTGATGTCCTGATCGAAGCGTTCGCGGAAGGCGGGGGTCTCGAACCGGGTGTCGTTGTTGAAGGTGCCCAGCACGTCGCGGCCGGTGAAGTTGAACGACAGCTGCTCGGTCAGCTTGCGCCGATAGCCGATGTTCAGCATGCCGCCGGCCTCGCGGGTGCCTTGCGCCAACAGCTGCTCGCCCTGCCAGAAACCGGAGACCTGGATGAAGTCGTTGGTCGTCGGCTGCCAGTTCAGGTTCAGGCGACCGCTGGCGAAGGTGCCCTCACGGTTGCCGCCGCCGGGAATGCCGGTCGAGTCGATCTCCTGGCGGAAGACGTTGACCGCGCCGCTGTAGCGGAGCGTCGAGGTCAGGGGGCCGTTGGCGGTGAACTCCACGCCCGTGTCGCGGCGCGAGCCGAGGTTCTCGGGCCGGGTCAGCAGGACGCCGCCGCCGATGTCGCGCGCGACCTGGGTGAAGGCGCCGTCGGTGTCCCTCAGATAGGCGGTGGCCATGTAGAAGGTCTGGCCCTGACGCATCTGCCACATGACCTCGAAGGCGTCGGTCTCCTGGGGCTCCAGGTCCGGATTGCCGGAGCTCAGGTTCAGCGGATCCTGATAGGAGACGAAGGGGTTCAGCTGAGCCGGCTGCGGCCGGGCGATGCGGCGCGAATAGCTGGCGCGCAGGGTCTGGGCGTCCGACAGCTTGTACTGCAGATGGGCGGTCGGATAGGCCTTGAAATAGTCCTGGCTCGCCGAGGCGCCGCCGGTCAGGTCGGTGACTTCGATGTCCGCCTGCTCGAGACGCAGACCCAGTTGGGCGGAGAACTGGTCGGTCAGGGGGCGTTCCCAGGTCGCGTACCAGGCGTGGACCGTCTGCTCGGCCTCGAAGCGGTTCGAGAAGCCGGGGACCACGACGAGACCGGCCTCGGTCGGGCCACGAGAGAAGACGACGTCCTGTTCCGGTCGCTGGATGTTCAGCTCATAGCCGAGGCGCAGCTGACCACCCTCGGCGAAGGGCCGGGTGTAGGCGCTGGTCAGGCCGATCGTGGCCTGATCGGTGTCCTGCTGGGTGCGCTCATAGAGGTCTGGCCCGGCCGGGAGGTCGAAGCGCGACAGGGTCAAGCTGCCCGTCTCATTGCCGTTCTCGTCGTAGCGCAGTTCGTTAGACCACTCGTGGCCGGCGTCGTCGAAGCGGTGCAGCAGGCGGGCGGTCGCGCCCCAGTTCACGAAGTCGAAGTCCACCGATCCGTCGCGGCGATAGCGGCTGGTCGGCGTCCCCGCAGCATTCCGCGTCTCGAACAGGCCGACGATGTCGCCCTCGCCCGAGAAGGCGACGCCGCGCAGTTCGCCGGTCAGCTGGGTGCGGTCGGTCAGGCGATACTCGGCGGTGACCCGGCCGAAGGCGCCGCTCTGGTCGTTCTCGACTTCCTGATCGGTGGTGGTGGTCGAGATCAGGGCCCTGGTGGTCGGATCGAACTGCTCGCGGATACGCTCGAAGGAGACGCTGACGGGATCGGCGCGGTAGCTGACGTCGCCGGACAGGGTCAGGCGATCCTGCTGGATCGAGCCCGAGGCCCCGGCGTTCCAGCGGCCGTCGTCGCCGACGTTGACGCGGATCGAGCCGGTGGTCTGGCGACCCGCGCGAGGCGCGGTCGGCTTGGTGATCAGGTTGATGACGCCACCGGACCCTTCCGGGCTGTAGGCGGCGGACGGATTGGTCATGACCTCGATGCGGGCGTACTGGTCGGCCGGCAGCTGCAGGATGGCCTGGCCTCGGCTCTGGCCCGACAGGATGCCCGAGGGGCGGCCGTCGACCAGGATGGTGACGTTGGCGTCGCCGCGCAGCGAGACGTTGCCTTCCGGATCGACGTCGACGGAGGGAACGTTGCGAAGGGCGTCGGCGAGACTGCCGGTCGTCGCCTGGAGATCGTTGGCCAGGCTGTAGCTCACCGAGTCGATTGAGGCGCGGACGTCCTCGCGTCGTCCGGTGACGACGACGTCGGTGACGGCGTCGGTCTGGGCCTCGGGCTCTTCCTGCTCCTGGGCGGGCGGAGTCTGAGCCGGCGGCGTCTGCTGTGTCGATGGGGCTGGCGCGGGGGCTGTCTGGGCCAGGGCCGGCGAACCGATGGTGGCCACGGCGGCGCCCGCCATCAGGAGGGATTTCAGTCGGATCATGGCTCGGCCCCCGTCGGCGCACCCTGCGCCGGTCTCTCGCGCCGCATATCAAGCTTGCTTGACGCGCCCTAGTTACTTCGCCGTCATGATTTTCGTCGTGATTTCATATTGTTACCGGCACGCAATGTTCATGGCCGAAAGGCGGCCGACGCGTGCACGGCTGGCGTGGGTCGATCGGCGGCGCTAGCGTCAGGGGCGCGACCCACCGGAGCCCGCTGATGACCGATCGCCTGCACGCCCTGACCCGCCGCTCTGCTCTTTTCGCCTCGGCCGGGGCGGCCGCCTTGCCGTCCACCGCCTGGGCCCGGACCGCCGCGACGTCGGCCAACGACAATGCGGGCCTCGCCGAGGCCGTCGATGCCTATGTTCGCCAGTGCATGGCCGCCTGGCCCGATCAGCCGGCGCTGGGGGTCGCTGTGGTCAAGGACGGTCAGCCGATCCTGACGCGTGGTTATGGCGTGAAGCGGCAGGGCGCGCCGGAGCCCGCAGACGAGAACACCCTGTTCGCCATCGCGTCCAACACCAAGAACGTCACGGCGGCGGCCCTGGCCATCCTGGTCGACGAGGGCAAGGTGAGATGGGACGAGCCGGTCCGGACCTATCTGCCGGGCTTCACCCTGTCCGATCCGTTCATTGGCGAACGGATCACCGTGCGCGATACGCTGAGCCACCGTGCGGGTTTTGGCCTGGGCGCGGGCGACCTTCTGTTCTGGCCGAACTCGGACCGCAGCCGCGCCGAGATCATGGCGGCGGTGCCGCATGTGCCGATCGAGAACGGGTTCCGGGCGGGCTACCACTACTGCAACCTGATGTTCGTGGTGGCGGGCGAGGTGATCGCGGCGGTCTCGGGCATGCCCTGGGAGACCTTCGTCCAGACGCGCATCCTCGACCGCGTCGGCATGACGGACACCGTGCCGTTCACCTCGATGGCCGATCCGGCGAAGTCGGCGCTACCGCACGGGCGGATCGGGCCGCCGCTGCGCTATCAGGGAGCGATGACCCTGCTGAGCGACACCATCGCCGGCATCTGGAACTGGGACGCGGCGGGGGCGGCGGGCGGCTTCTGCTCCACGCCCGCGGACTGGGCCAAGTGGATCCAGGTTCGGCTGGCCATGGGCGCGTTGCCGGACGGAACGCGGCTGTTCAGCGAGGCACGAGCCACCGAGATGTGGCGGCCCAACATCATCAGCGGCTCGTCGCCGGGGCCGACGGCGGAGCTGCCCGGCCGGGCCATCGCCACGACCTATGCGATGGGATGGTCGGTTCAGGACTATCGCGGCGAGCGGCTGATCAGCCACGGCGGCGGGTCGCCGGGCGGGATTTCGGCGACGGTGCTGCTGCCAGGAAGGAACGCGGGGTTCGCGGTCTTCTCCAATGCGGAAGAGAGCCTGCTGCTGCGAGCGCTCAGGAGCGGAATCGCCGACCTCGTGATGGCGCAGACTCGCTCTGGACCCAGCTTCGACTGGATCGCCGACTCCAAACGGCTGGAGACCGAGGGGACCGCCCGCTCCCTCGCGGCCGCTGTCGAGATCGACGCCAAACAGGCGGCGGGGGCCCCGCCCAGCCTTGCGCTGTCGGCCTATGCAGGGACTTGGCGCGACCCCTGGTACGGCGACATCGTCATCGAGATGCGGGACGGACGCCCCTGGCTGAGCTTTAGCCGCACACCGGCGCTGCAGGGTCCGCTGGAGCCCTATGACGGGGAGACGATGCGCACGCGCTTTCCCGACAAGCGCGAGGAGGACGCCTTCATCACCTTCGAGCTCGAGAGCGGCCGTCCGGTGCGGGCGACGATGAAGGGCGTCAGCCCGGATATCGACTTCAGCTATGACTATCAGAACCTTCGTCTGACGCGGGTCTAAGAGCGATTGCGGAACCCCGAAGCCTGAACGACGCTTCATCGGGCCGCCGGAATATGGTCAGGGTCGCGTCATGGCCGCGCCGCGAGCGACCGCCATGATCCAAAGGCTACGAAACGATTCCCGATCGGGAAAAGGAACGACATGACGCTGTCTCGCAGAGATTTCGGATTCGGCCTCGCCACCGTCGCGGCCCTGGCCGCCTTGCCCGCTCAGGCCCAGACCGGCCTGTCGGAGGCGGACCGGGCGTCGCTCGAACAGGCCCAGTCCTATCTGCAGAACCTGACCTCAGCCCAGGGCACCTTCGTCGAGACCGGCGTGGGCGGCCAGCGGCGCGAGGGACGCTTCTATCTGCAACGGCCTGGCCGGATGCGATTCGAGTACACCACCCCCGCCGGGCTTTTGGTCGTGTCGGACGGATCCAACGTGAAGCGGTGGGATCCGCGACTGGAAGTGTTCCGCCAGGTGCCGCTCAGCCAGACTCCGCTGTCGACCTTCCTCGCGCGCGAGGTCCGGCTGGACCAGGGCGTGACCATCGAGCGGGTGACGCGGATGCAGTCGGGGGCCTTCGCCATCACTGCGCGAGATGCCCGTCGTCCGCGCGACGGCCAGGTGATCCTGGCCTTCGCGGGCAATCCCCTGAGGTTGCAGGAGTGGACCATCGCCGACGCTCAAGGGGGGCGGACGCGGACCCAGCTGACAACGCTGCAGCCCGCCCCCGGCCTGGCCGCCAGCCTGTTCCGCCTGACCGACCCCACGCGGCGACCAGGGCGGAATTGACGGATTCATGAGTCGTTGACCGTGTTCGGACGAACACAGGCAAGCGCGCGGTCATCAAATTTGACTTTTTTTGTCCGCCGTGACACTTGAGACACAGGACGGCGTCCCCGTCCTGACGCCATCGGACCTCATCCCCTCCCGACGGCGGCGAGAGAGAGAATCCTCCAGCCCCCGGCCTCAGTGCCGGGGGCTTTTTTCGGTCCGGAACCGTCGCGGGTGCGAAAGCCCTTGGAAAGCGGGTCGGGCCGCGCTAAGTCTTTCCTGTCTCCCACCCAACCGCACCTTCTCGATCCGCCCTAGAGGATCGGCGACGCGCGGCCGGGATGCGCGTGAAGGCCCGATGGCTTCGGGCGCACCACGCCGGGCGACAACGGTTTTCCGATCACATCGCCACAGGGGACCCCTCCCCAGCGACCGCGAGCGGTGACCGAACAGGAACAGCGGCCCTGTCCCCGCCAATGCGCCGGGACGCCGACCAGCACGGACGTTCGATGAGAGATTTCAAGGGCATGAAGCGCCAGCGCGGCCGCAACCGGAAACCGGGCGGTGGCAATGCGAACGCGGCCAATCCGAACCGTTCGTGGGACTCGCAAGGCCCCGAAAACATCAAGGTCCGGGGCAACGCCCAGACGGTCTATGAGCGGTATCAGCAACTGGCGCGGGACGCGGCCTCGTCCGGTGATCGGGTTCTTGCCGAGAACTATCTGCAGCACGCCGAGCACTACTTCCGGGTTCTGAGGGCGCTTCAGCCGCAGCGGCCGGTGTCTGAGATCGCGGCGCGCGAACTGTCCAACCAGGGCTTCGACATCGACTTCGAGGACGAGACCGGTGCTCAGGCCGCCGCCTTCATGGCCGCAGCCCAGCAGCAGGCCGAACGCGAGGCGCGCCAGGCGGACTCGCAGAATGACCAGCCTCGGGAACCGCGCGAGCCGCGCGAATGGCGCGACCGGGATCAGAATCGCGATCAGAACCGCGAGCAGCCGCCGCGGGAGGCCCGCGAGGTCGAGCCGCGCGCCGAGGGCGAATCCGGCCAGAACGGCGGACGTCGCGAGACTCGCCGCGAACGCTGGGAGCGCCGCCGCGAAGAGCGCAACCGCCGCTTCCAGGCCGAGGGTGGCGTGGGCGAGGCTCCCGACGAGCGTGGCCCCAACGACGGACCGGATGGCGGTGAGACGTTCGAGACCCCGGCTCCGACGCCTGTGGAGGCCGTCCAGGAGGAGGCCCCCGCGCGCGAGGAGCGTCCGGCGCGCAGGACCCGGGCACCCCGCCCGGACACCGCCGTCAGCGACGATGCGGCCGCCCTGCCGGGCTTTCTGACCCGCTCAGCCGCCCCGGCCCCCGCGGCCATCGACGACGAACAGCCCGCCCCGAAAAAGCGCGCGCCACGCGCCCGCAAGGTGGAAGCCGCCGAGGACTGACGCAGCCGGGCGACGCCGAGCGACCTCGCGCCGCTTGACGGTGGCGGCCGGCTCGGGCTCCCTCTCGGCCCATGCGTATTCTGATTTCGGCGCTCGCCGCCCTGACCGTGGCCGCGTGCGCAAGCACGCCACCGCCACCCCCTCCGCCTCCGCCCGGGACGGGGGGCCAGGCCGTGCTGAGGGACTGGCGCGGCATCGTCACGGCAACGGACCGGGATCGCTATGCCCGGCGAGACGCGGCTTGGCGGCTGGCGCTGGAGCAGGCGCGGCGGCAGACGGGGTCCGGCGATCTGGACGGCGTCGGCGATCTGATCGATCCGGGCGCGGTGCGCGGCGACGTGACGCCGCCGGTCGGAGACTATCGCTGCCGGACAGTCAAGCTGGGCTCGCAGGGTGGGGAGAGCGGGCTGGGCTATGTCGTCTACGGCTGGTTCGCCTGCCGTATCGAACAGACGCCGAGGGGCCTGAAGTTCTCCAAGCTGACGGGGTCACAGCGGCCCAGCGGCCTGCTGTTTCCCGAGACCGACCGGCAGATGGTGATGCTGGGGTCGATGGCGCTGTCGACCGAGCCGCCCGCCAACTCCTATGGCCAGAGGCCGGACCGTGACCTGATCGCGGTGCTGGAGCGGATCGGGCCGCAGCGGTGGCGGCTGGTGCTGCCGTGGCCGCAGTATGAATCCAACCTCGACCTGATCGAACTGGTCCCCGCCTGAGCGCGATCCGCGACATCGCCGTTGTCGGGGCGGGGCCGACGGGGCTGGCGCTGGCCCTGCTGCTGAAGCGGCAGGGTCGCAAGGTGATCGTGCATGAGCGGTTCGCGGAGGCCCGGCCGATCGGGGCGGGGTTCATGCTGCAGCCGACGGGGCTGCATGTGCTGGACCGGCTGGGCCTGACGCAGGCGGTCGCGGCGCTGGGTCAACCGTTGAACCACATCTTCGGACGCGAGGCGCGGCGAGGTCGCGTCGTGCTGGACGTCAAGTATTCGGACTTGAAGTCGCCGCGTCCGGACGGGCTGAACGCGCTGGGCGTGCATCGGGCGGCGATCTTCCATGTGCTGCATGACGCCTGCCTGGCCGAGGGTGTGGAGTTCGTCACGGATCGCGAGATCAGCGCGGCGTCCGACGGCCGGATCGTCGATACGACTGGGGGAACGAGCGCCGCCTTCGATCTGGTGGTGGATGCGTCCGGCGCGCGCTCGCCGATCGCACGCGACCTGCTGAAGCGGCAGGGCGGCAAGCGGACGGAACTGGCGTGGGGCGCGGTCTGGGGCACGGTGCCGTGGCCGGGTGATCCGTTCGACGAGGGCGCGCTTGAGCAGGTCTATCGCGGGGCCTCGAAGATGATCGGCGTGCTGCCCTGTGGCGCGCGGCCGGGGTCGCCGGATCGGTTGGCGACCTTCTTCTGGAGCCTGAAGCCCGACGACCACCCGGCCTGGGTCGCGGCGGGGATGGATCGGTGGAAAGCCGAGGTGCTGAGCCTGTGGCCACAGGTCGGACCAGTGCTGGACGCCATCCCGGACGCGGAGGCCCTGACGCTGGCGCGATACGGCCACCACACCCTGCCGCTGCCGGTCGCGGATCGGCTGGCGGTGGTGGGAGACGCGGCCCATTCGACCAGCCCGCAGCTGGGGCAGGGGGTGAACATGGGGCTGCTGGACGCCCTGACGCTGGCCGATGCGCTGGAGACCCACGCGGAACTGGAAGAGGCGCTGATGGCCTATGCCCGCATCCGGCGCTGGCACATCCGGCTGTATCAGTTGCTGAGCTGGGGCTTCACGCCCTTCTATCAGGCGGACGGGAAGGTGCTGCCGTGGGTGCGGGACCATGTGCTGGGCAAGGTCGCGCGCCTGCCGTTCGCGGCACGGGTGCTGGCGGCGACGGTGTCGGGGGTGCTGCTCGATCCAAGGCGGTGAGGGTGCGGCGGGCAAAGAGGTTTCATCACAGCGAGCACAGCGGAGGCACTGCGAGCACAGCGGGAGCGGAGCGCGCTGAAGCTTCGCACCTATCGGGCTGATGGACGCTTCGCGTCGCTGAGAGACGCGGCGATAGCCGCCTTCAGGTTGATCCAGACGAGAGTTGGCTAATGACGCATGGGCACGCTGTCGTCGTGTCCGTTGTGACTTCGTTGTGCTCGTTGTGATGAACCGTCTGCCTGCCGACCTCACACCATCGGTGGCGGGCCCGCCAGGACGTCGCGCTTGCCGGCGTGGTTGGCGGGGCTGACGACACCTTCCTGCTCCATGCGCTCGATCAGGGAGGCGGCGCGGTTGTAGCCGATCTGGAGGCGGCGCTGGACGTAGCTGGTCGAGGCCTTGCGGTCGCGGGTGACCACCGCCACGGCGCGGTCGTAGAGGTCGTCGCCCGAGCCGCCGCCGCTGTCCTCGTCGAAGGCTCCGTCGCCGTCGCCGTCCGGGTCGTCGGTGATCAGATCGAGGTAGTCGGGCTCGGCCTGGGCGCGCAGGTGTTTGCAGACCTCCTCGACTTCCTGATCCGTCACGAAGGGGCCGTGCAGGCGGGTGATGCGGCCGCCGCCGGCCATGTAGAGCATGTCGCCCTGGCCTAGCAGCTGCTCGCCGCCCTGCTCGCCCAGGATGGTGCGGCTGTCGATCTTGGAGGTGACTTGGAAGGAGATGCGGGTCGGGAAGTTGGCCTTGATGGTGCCGGTGATGACGTCGACCGAGGGCCGCTGGGTGGCCATGATGAGGTGGATGCCGGCGGCGCGGGCCATCTGGGCCAGACGCTGGACGGCGCCCTCCACGTCCTTGCCGGCGACCAGCATCAGGTCGGCCATCTCGTCCATGACCACGACCAGATAGGGCATAGGCTCGGGTCGGATCTTCTCGCTCTCGAAGACCGGGCGGCCTTGCTCGTCGAAGCCGGTCTGGACCGTGCGTTCGAAATGCTCGCCCTTGGCCTGGGCCTCTTTCGCGCGCTCGTTGTAGCTGGCGACGTTGCGAACCCCCAGCTTGGACATGCGGCGATAGCGGTCCTCCATCTCGCGGACGGTCCACTTCAGGGCGACGACGGCCTTCTTGGGATCGGTGACGACGGGGGCCAAGAGGTGCGGGATGCCGTCATAGACCGACAGCTCCAGCATCTTGGGGTCGATCATGATGAAGCGGCACTCGGCGGGCGAGAGCCGGTACAGGATCGACAGGATCATGGCATTGACGCCCACCGACTTGCCCGAGCCGGTGGTGCCCGCGATCAGAAGGTGCGGCATGCGCGCCAGGTCGGCGACATAGGGCTCGCCGCCGATGGTCTCGCCGAGCGCCAGTGGCAGGAGGTGGGCGGGCTTGCCGTATTCGGCGCTGGCCAAGAGGTCGCGCAGATAGACGGTCTCGCGCTTCAGGTTGGGCAGTTCGATGCCGATGGCGTTGCGGTTCGGCACGACCGAGATGCGGCAGGCGCGGGCGCTCATCGAACGCGCGATGTCGTCTGACAGGGCCACGACGCGGCCGTGCTTGACCCCAGGAGCGGGGACCAGTTCATACAGGGTGACGACAGGGCCGGGACGGATCTGGTCGATGACCCCCTTGACGCCGAACTCGGCCAGCACGCCCTCCAGCATCTTGGCGTTCTGTTTCAGGGCGGTTTCGTCCACCGTGCCGACGCGGGCCTGGGGCTTGGCCAGCATGGCGAGCGGCGGCAGGTCGAAGTCGCCTTCCGGGCGGACGAAGTCGAAGGCGACCTGACCGTCGTCGACGACCTTTTTCGAGGCCTTGGACGGCTTGGGCGCGGCGACCCGGGGTTCGTGCGCGGCGCGAGCGGACGGCGGGGTGGGCTCGGGCAGGGTCTCGTCCCAGGGCAGGGGCGCGCCGACCTCGTCCTCGTCGGGCAGTTCGAGGCGAGCGGGACGGCGGGACGCGGGCGGGGCGCGAGGGTTGGCGACCTCGGGCTCGATCACCGGGCGTGGACGGGTCGGGGCGGGGGCGACCGGGGCGGGGGCGCGGCGCAGGCCGCCCAGCCAGGCGGCGGTGTCGCCGAAGTCCGAGGCGCGCAGGCCGACCGCGTAGGCGCAGGTCCACAGGCCGAACGCGAGGAAGAGGACGCCTCCGACGATCGTGCCGCCGGGCACATCCAGGCTGCGGAACAGGCCATCGAACAGGCCGATCACCGCATCGCCCCACAGGCCGCCGAGCCCCGACGCCAGCGGCCAGACGGCCGGGGCGGCGAGCGCCGACAGGGCTCCGGCCAGCGACAGCACGCTGCCGGTGGCGGCGAGCGCCTTGAGAGGCGTGGGCTTGAGGCGCTGCTGGATGGCGTCGCCGATGGCGGCCGCCAAGCCGAAGGCGACGGTCAGGGCGGCGGCGGGCCAGGCGGCGAGGCCGATCGACTGCATGAACAGGTCGGCGAACAGGGCCCCGTTGGTGCCCAGCCAATTGGTCGGGGCGGCCGAGGAGGCGGCGTTCAGGCTGGGGTCCGCCGGGTTCCAGGAGACGAGCGCGATCACCAGAAGAGTCGCCAGCAGCGCCTGAAGCACCCCTCGGAAGCGCACCACGAAGGGCGCGTCCCACAGGATGACGGCGCTTTGCCAGGCACGCTGACCGATGGCGAGGGCGGCGGACATTCACGGCTCCGGACGAAGGGAGCCGCAGTGTGGGCGGGACAGGGTTAAGGGGCTGTTTACCTCGGGGGAGGGCTTAGGGAGTAGGGCTTAGGGCTTAGTAGAAGACCTTGCGGCCCCGCTCGCCGTCCGATTGCCGCAGCGGCGAACGCGCCGACAGACAGTGTCTGCTGATATGCTATCCCTAAGCCCTAAGCCCTACTCACTAGGCCCTCTCCTCCATGACCCCTCCACACACCCATGACGTCATCGTGGCCGGCGCGGGCCTCGCGGGCGCGACCTTCGCGCTGGCGGCGGCGAGCGGAGGGCTGAAGGTCGCCCTGATCGATCCCCAGCCGTTTTCGGCGCAGCTGGCCGAGACCTTCGACGGGCGGTCGACCGCCATCGCCTGGTCGACGTTCCGGATGCTGGACGCCTTGGGACTGGGCGAGCGCTTGCGGCCGCATGCCTGCCGGATGGATCGCATTCTGGTGACCGACGGCCGGCGGCCGGGCGCGGCGTCGAAGGCGGCGTCGCCGGCCTTCCTGCGTTTCGATTCCGAAGAGGTGGGCGACGCCACGGGCGGTGAGCCCCTGGGATACATGGTCGAAAATCGCCGCATCCGCGCGGCTTTGGCTGAGGTGCTCGCCGAGAGCGCGGTGGAGCTGCTGGCCCCGGCGGCGGTCGAGGCCGTCGACGGATCGGGCGCGCGGGCGGTGGTGACGCTGAAGGACGGACGGGTTCTGGCCGCGCCCCTGATCGTGGGGGCTGAAGGACGGGGGTCTCTGGTCCGGAAGGCCGCCGGGATCGAGACGCTGGGCTGGGGCTATGGCCAATCCGGCGTGGTAGCGACCGTGCGGCTGGACCACGACCACGGCAATGTGGCGCACGAATACTTCCTGCCGAACGGCCCCTTCGCCATCCTGCCCCTGACGGAGCAGCGGGCCAGCCTGGTCTGGACCGAGACGACGAAGGCCGCCGAGGCCCTGCGGGATTGTTCCGACGCGGCCTTCCGCTCCCACCTGATGCGGCGGTTCGGAGAGTTCCTGGGCGAGGCCCGGCCGGAAGGGCCGCGCTTCGTCTATTCCCTGGCGCTGGACCTGGCGACACGGCTGACGGGTCCGCGCACGGCCCTGATCGGCGACGCGGCCCATGGGGTGCACCCGGTGGCCGGTCAGGGGCTGAACATGGGGCTGAAGGACACGGCGGCGCTGGCCGAAGTCCTGATTGAGGCCGCGCGGCTGGGCGAGGACATCGGCTCGGAGACGGTGCTGGACCGCTATGCGCGCTGGCGGCGGTTCGACATCCTGGCCCTGGCCGCCGGGTTCGATGGCTTCGTGCGGCTGTTTTCCAACGACATCGCGCCGGTCCGACTGGCGCGGGACCTCGGCATGGCGGCGGTCAACCGCATCGCGCCGCTGCGGAAGGCCTTCATGGGCGAGGCCGGCGGGGCGACGGGGGATTTGCCGAAACTGCTGAGAGGCGAGCTGGTTTAAGCAGGTTCCAGGTTCCAGGGGCTACGCTTTAGGGACGTTGAGCCAAGAGCCGGGTCTGACGACTTCCCCAGAACCTAGCCCCTGGAATCTCGAACCCGCCACCTAATCCAGCTGACGCGCCTCTTCGGCCAGCATGATCGGCACGCCGTCGCGGATGGGGAAGGCCAGTTTGGCCCCCTTGGAAATCAGCTCATTGGCGGCGCGATCGTAGTCCAGCCGACCGCGGGTGACCGGGCAGACCAGCACCTCGAGCAGCCGGGGGTCGACGGAGGCGGGGGTGTGGAAGGCGTCGCTCATCAAGGAACCTGACGGTTGGAGATCGTTCGTCGCCACGATACACGAGCGGCCCGCCAATCCCCAAACCTTGGGCCCAACCCCGGACCGCGCGAATGACCGAACACGAAGCCTTCGCCCTGGAACTGGCCGCCGAGGCCGCGCGGGTCACCCTGCCGCTCTTCCGGAACGAGGCCGTAGCCGAGAACAAGGCGGGCGAGGGGGCGTTCGACCCCGTGACCGAGGCGGACCGGGGGGCCGAGGCCGCGATTCGGCGGCTGATCGCCGCGCGCTATCCCGACCACGGCGTGATCGGCGAGGAGTACGGCGAGGACCGGCCGGACGCCGAACATGTCTGGGTTCTGGACCCGGTGGACGGTACGCGCGCCTTCATCTCCGGCCTGCCGTTGTGGACCACCCTGATCGCCCTGAGGCAGGACGGTCGGCCGACGGTCGGCGTGATCGCCCAACCCTATCTGGACGAGGTTTTCCTGGGCGGTCCATCGGGCGCGCGGTTGGTCTCGCGGGGGGGTGAGCGGCCGATCCGGGTGCGGGAGTGTCCGCGCCTGACCGAGGCGGTCATCGCCACGACCGATCCGGACATCTTCACCCCGCCGGAGTTCGGGGCCTGGACTCAGGTTCGCGCGGGGGCGCGCTTGGCGCGCTTCGGCTGCGACGCCTATGCCTATGCGATGGTGGCAATGGGGCGGATCGATCTGGTGGCCGAGACCGGGCTGAAGGAATGGGACTGGTCAGCGCTGATCCCGGTGGTCGAGGCGGCCGGCGGCCAGGTCACGAACTGGACCGGCGCGCCTCCGTCCGGCGACGGACGGATCATCGCAGTCGGCGATGCGAGGGTGCGCGAAGACGCCCTGGTGGCGTTCAGACGCGGCGTGCGCTGAGACTCAGGCAGCCGGAGTTTCGCTGGTTTCGGAGGTCGCCAGGGGCGCGAGGTCGTTCACCGGCGAGACATAGTCGGCCATGGCGTCGAATTCGTTGAGGAAGACCGCGCGCATGTCGTCGGTTTCCATGATGACCTCGTGCTTGGCCCCCGCGACCTCGACATAGCGGCCGCGACCCAGGCGCTTGGCGGCCCAGCGATTGGTCTGTTTCCAGACGCGATCGTCCTCCCCCGATTGCACAATGGTGCAGGGAATCTTGACGGATTTCAGAGCCTTGGGCTTCAACACCCGCTCACCGGCATCCAGGGCGAAGGCGAGCCAGCCCCAGGTCGGGCCTCCGACCGCCAGATGTGGACAGGCGAACAGCTGCTGGCGCCAAAGCTCGTAGCGGGTCTCGTCGGACGTCAGGGCGTCCTTCTCGAAGGTGTGGTCGAAGGGATCGTCCGGGTCGTCCAGCACGAAGTCCCCGGCCTTGCCGTGACGCACGTTCCAGCGGACGGCCAGCTTGACCGACCACATCGACCGCTTTCCGGTCTTCACCCGCAGCATGGGGCTGGACAGGATGGCTCCGGCGAAACGGCTCTCGCCGGCCTCGAGCGTCAGAAGGTTCAACGCTCCGCCCATGGAGTGGCCGATCATGACCCAGGGCTTGGGCGCGCGCGCCTCGAAGGCGTCCATCAGGCGGGCGTAGTCGTCGAGGAACTCCTCGACCGCGCGGGCGTGGCCCTTGAGGCGGTCCGGCAGGAGACGGGCCGATAGACCCTGGCCCCGCCAGTCGTGGGCGAGCACGCACCAGCCGCGTGCCAGCAGATTGCCGATCAGCTCGAAGTATTTCTCGATCGGTTCAGTGCGGCCGGGCGACAGGATGACGGTGCCTCGCGGCTTGGCCGCGACGAGGGTCGACGGCGTCCAGAAGGCCGCGCGCAGGCGCAGGCCGCCGGCCCCCCGGAACCACTCGCCCACCCCGCCCGGCGGGGCGGCGGCTCCGGGCACCCCCATCAACGGGGCGTTGGCGGCGAAGGCGGCGGCGCGGTTCACTCGGGTTTCCGGAATTTGAGGGTCATGCGGTCGCTCTCGCCGATCTCGCGGTACGGCGTGGAGTCGAAGGTGGGATCGGGCGGAGAGCCGAGCGGGGCCGTCAGCAGGCGGGGCGGCAGGGTCTCGACGCCGAAGGGGTGGTCCTTGTCGTCGTCGGGATTGGCGTTGATCTCGGACGCGGCCTCGAAGATGAAGCCGGCCTCGGCGGCCAACTGCTTGACGAAAGCCTCCTGGACATAGCCATCGGCGGCGACCGGGTCCTGGTCCTGATCGGGGCCGAGACGGTGTTGCTCGATGCCCAGGATGCCGCGCGGACGCAGGGCGGCGAAGGCGTCGGCGAACGCCTTTTCGGCGATTCCAGCGGCCATCCAGGCGTGGATGTTGCGCATGAACAGGACCATGTCGGCCGTGCCAGCCGGGGCGACCGGGCCCGTCGTGGCGCCGAACTGGCTGAACTTGACCTCGCCGTACAAACGCCGATCGGCGCTGAATCGCTGTTCGAAGTTGGCGTTGAGCGCGGCCTGGGACGGGTCGGCACCGGGGCCGGTGGAGAAGCCGACCGCATAATACTGTCCATCGCCCTCAGCGAGATACGGCGCGAGGATCTCGGTGTACCAGCCGCTGCCGGGCCAGAAGTCGACCACGGTCATGGACGGCTGGAGGCCGAAGAAGCGCAGGGTCTCGAGCGGGTGGCGCCAGGTGTCGCGGGCCCGGTCGGCCGCGCGCCAGGTGCCCGCGATGGCCCATTCCAGGGAGCCCTCCGGTGGACCAGCGGGCGTCTCGGGATCGGCCTTCTCGGGCTCGCGGTCACCGCAGGCCGAGAGGCCGCCGAAAGCGATCAGGCCGCAGGCGGCCAGCATGGCCCGCCGCGACGGTCCTGCTGCTTGCGACCCCTTATCGTCCCGCATTCGTCTGTCCTGCCCCGGCACCGCCAGCCCGCGACGCCGTCCCGGAACCGGCTGGGATAGAGGGCTTCGCAAGGCGCGTCAAAGCCGTCTGGGTCAGGCCGGCTTGCGGAAACGGAGCGTCATGCGATCGCTCTCGCCGATGGCGTCGAACGCGGCGCGTTCGGCTTCGGTCAGGGGCGTGGCGCGGTCGTTCGGGTTGCCCTCGCGCGGTGCCGAGGCGCGCACCGGCGGCAGGGTCCAGACGCCGAAGGGGTGATCCTTGTCGTCGCGCGGATTGGCATTGAGCTCGCTGCGCGCGTCCAGGACGAAGCCGGCGCGCTCAGCCGCAGCGATGACATAGGCCTCCGACACGTAGCCGAGGGGTGCCGTGGCGTCCGGGTTCGTCCCGGGCTCGGCCCGGTGCTGTTCGATCGCCAGAACGCCGCCGGGCTTCAGCGCCGCGAAGAAGGCGGCCATGAAGGCGTCGGTCCGACCGCCTCGGTGCCAGTTGTGAAAGGCCCGCGCGACGAGGACCAGGTCGGCCGTCCCGCTTTCGACCCCCATGCTTTCGCCCGGATTGTTGACCGCGACGTAGCGGCCGCCGGTCTGGGCCAGATAGGGCTGCAGGATCGCCGACCACCAGCCGGCGCGGCCCGGCTGGATCTCGACAACGGTCGATCCCGGCGTCAGGCCCCAGAAGGTCAGGGCCTCATAGGGACGGCGCGCGGCGTCGCGGGCCCGGTCGGCGGCGGGACGGGCGTCCGAGGCGATCGCGGCCTGGAGCGCGGCGTCTTCCTGGAGGACCGGCGGGGTGGCGGCGAGGGCGTTCGATCCGGACGTGGGCAGGGCCTGGGCCGAGGCGGTCGTCGCGACCAGGACGGCGGCGGCGGCGAAGGCGAGCATGGATGCGCGCATGAACAGGATCTCCCGAAGTGTCATGAGGGTCGGCGGAGACCTTACCCGCGAAGGCTCGGCGGGCAAGTGACGTTCCGGCGACGAGCAGGGTCTTGACGCCGCATGGCCAGGCACCATCTGACGCTCTGAGAGCGCCGATTCCCGGGCTCTCGCGGACTGTTCGGGGCCCAGACCGGGACCGGGCGGGCCGATCCCCTACGCCGACCCGGGACAAAACGCGGGGCGGCTCCATCTTGCTGACTGGATCAGGAGATCGACATGCGTACCATCGACCTCACCCCCCTCTATCGTTCGGCCGTCGGCTTCGACCGCCTGGCCTCTCTGCTGGAGAGCGCCGCGCGCACCAGCCAGGAGACCGGCTGGCCGCCCTACAACATCGAGACGACGGGCGAGAACGCCTATCGGATCGAGATCGCTGTGGCTGGCTTCAAGCCCGACGAGCTGAACATCGAGGTCAAGGAGAACCTGCTGACCGTGACCGGCCGCAAGACGGCCAATGACGACGCGGGCGCGAACCGGACCTATCTGCACCGGGGTCTGGCCGAGCGCGACTTCGAGCGTCGCTTCCAGCTTGCGGATTATGTGATCGTGACCGAGGCCGCCCTCGACAACGGCCTGCTTTCCATCAGCCTGAAGCGCGAACTGCCCGAGGCCCTGAAGCCCCGACGCATCGAAATCGCTTCGAGCTCGGCCGGCCTGATCGAAGGCAAGGCCAAGACCAAGGCCGCCTAAGCCTCGACTTCATGGACGACAGAAAGGGGCGGTCTTCGAGCCGCCCCTTTTTTCTATGCAGCCGTTGCCTCAGGTAGGCCGGCGGCGCGGTCGAGGCGCGCGTCTGTCAGGTCGGCGTCGGCCAGATTGGCTCCGGTGAGATTGGCTCCCGACAGATCGGCGCCCGTCATCACCGCCTTGCCGAAATCGGTTCGACGCAGTTCTGCGTAGCGAAGCCGGGCACCGGCGAGGTTGGCGGGAATGGCGCGGCTTGGCCCCAGGGGCAGGGGGCCGAGGTCGGCGCCGCTGAGATCGGCCTTTGTCATCAAGGCCCCGCCGAGTCGGCTGCCGCGTAGATCGGCCTGACCCAGGCGCGCGCCCCTCAGGTCGGCATTCTCGAAGTTGGCCCCCTGCAGCGCCATGCCGCGAAGGTCCAGCCCGGCCAGACAGGCCCCCTTGGCGCTCATGGCCGAAAGCTTCAGCCCCTTCAATCGATCGCCGAGCGGACGCAGGTCCTCGCCGTCAAAGATGGCGGCACCGCCCAAAGCGCCGCCGCTTTCGACCCAGGCGTTGGCGTCGAGGGCCATTTGGAAGAGCTCTTCGGCGCGGGCAATGGCGGCGGCGTCAGGATCGCGGATGCAGCCGGTAGTGTCGGTACGGTCCAGCTTGGCGGTGTCCATGGCCACGCCACTGAGGATGGCGCCGCACAGCCGGGCGCCCGCAAGATTGGTCCCCGCGACGGCGGCGCCTTCCATCTGGGCTCCGGACAGGTCCGCGTCCTTGAGGTTGGCGCCGGTCAGATTGGCCCCACGCATGGAGCAGTCCGTGAAATCGGCCTTGGTCGCGCTCATGCCGTCGAGGCGCGAGCCGTCCAGCGTCGCGCCAGAGAACCGCGCGCCGTCGGCCTGACCGCCCCGGGTCTCGTGCCGGGCGGCGGCGAGACCCTTGGTCTCGTGCGGCACGGCGATCACCCCCTCGCGGAAATCGGCCTGTGTCAGGTCGGCCTCGGACAGGTCGGCCCCCTGCAGGCAGGTTCCCCGGATGTCGGCCCGGACCAGCCGCGCCCGCGTCATATCGGCCCCCCGCAGGTCGCAGCCGAACAGCACGGCGCGTTCCAGACGGGCGCCGGCCATGTTGCAGGCCTGCAGGACCGAACCGGAGAAATCGGCATCGTCCAGAACGCGGTGCGCCATGCTGACGCCCGTCAGATCGACGAACTTGAGTGACAGTTTGCGACCGCCGGGCTTGCCCGCGACGAAGCGTTCGTGGGCCGCTGCGAACAGGTCGAAGTCGCCCTGACCAAGACGGCGCCGGTTGATGGTCATGCGGACGCCTCCTGCCGCTCGAGACCTCGCACGCCGACCAGAATGGCCTGCGCGAAATCGGCTGTCCGGGCCTGGGCGCCATGCAGAACGGCCCGTGTCAGGTCGGCCCGGACCAGGACGGCGCGGCGCAGATCGGCCCCCGAGAGATCCGCCGCGCGCAGCACGGCGCCGGTCAGGTCTGCGGGCAGAAGGCGTTCGGGGCCGAGCATGAGCTGGCCGAGTTGAGCCTCCCTGAGGTCGGCGCCGTTCAGCCGCGCCCCAGACAGGCGGGCCCCGCGCAGATCGGCCCGGCGCAGATTGGTCGAGCGGAGATCGGCGCCCTCCAGATGAGCGCCCTGGAGCTGAACCCCTTCCATGTTGAGGCCGTAGAAGACCGCGCGCTTGGCCGAAAGCGCTGTGAGGTTCAGTCCAGTGATGGAGCCGAGCGCCCGCAGATCGACGTCATCGAAAACCGAGGGCTGGCCCTCCGCTCCGCCGGTCTCGCACCAGACGGCGTGCTCGTGCAGCATGTCGGCGGCGGGCAGTTTGGCGACGGGCGAGCCGGAAGACCGGGTGTCGGTCAGCGCCCCTTCGAGATTGGCCCCGTCCGTGCGCCACATGGCCGAGGTGACGCCGACGAGGACGGCGTCGCGCAGATCCGCACCGGTCAGATCCGCGCCTGAAAGATCGGCCCCGGCGAGGTCCGCGCCCCGGAAGCTGGCCGATTTGAGATTGGCCCGGACCAGCTTGCAGTCCTTCATGATGGCGTCGGAGAAGTCGGCCGCCTGGGCCGCGATCCCTGACAGACGCGACCGCTGGAGATTGGCGCCGACCAGGCTGGCCCCTTGGGCTTCTGTCGGGTTGCGGTTCTGGGCCTCGACCATTCGGAAGCCGACCGATTTGTCGGCGGCGGCGATGGCGCCTTCGCGGAGATCCGCCTCGAACAGGTCGGCCCCCGACAGGTCCGCGCCCCGCAGACAGGCCCCGCGTAGATCGGCCCGACGCAGCGAGGCGTCGACGAGGGTGGCGTCCTGCATGTCCGCGCCGAAAAAGGCTGCGTTGTCCAGCCGTGCGCCGGTCAGGTCGGCCCCGATCAGGCAGGCGGCGGAGAAGTCGGCGTCAGCGAGGTTTCGCCCCTTCAGATTGAGCCCCGACAGGTCGAGCCAGGCGAAGACGGCGCGCGCGCCGCCAGGGCGCGCCTGCCACAGCCGGTCGTGGCGCGCGCAGATCGCGTCTAGCTCCTGCTGGCTGATGCGGCGCCGGACGACGCCTTCCTGGACCGCTGACATGGTCCCATCTTGGGACAGCGCCGCTTAAGGAAGGTTTTCGGAAAGCCTGATTCCCAAGAATTTTCAGGCCGTCAGCAGACCCTGTTCGGCCAAGGCGTCCGCGAGTTCGCCGGGCCCGGTCCAGAGGCGGGTATAGCCGGCCTCGCCCAGGCGCTTCAGCTCGGTCACCAGGTCGGCGCGCGGGCTGGCGGCGAAGCGGGCGTCGAAGCCCTGGCCGTCCTCGCTGACGCGGACCATCGGGCGGCCGGTCTCGAGGCGATGCAGGAAGCCTTCCGACAGGACCTTGGCCTCCTCCTCCATCAAGCCGGTCTCGACGACCAGCCCGGCCTGACGCAGACGCTCAGTACCCCGGCCGGAGGCGAAGGGCGAAGGGTCGAGCGCCGCGACCACCACGCGGGTGATGCCAGCCTCGACGAGAAACTGGGCGCAAGAGGCGCGGCCAGACGATCGGGCGCCACATGGCTCGAGCGTGACGTAGGCGGTGGCGCCCCGCGCCGCCTCGCCGGCGGCGGGGACGGCCTGTTCCTCGGCATGGGGGCGACCGCCGGGCGCGGTCGCGGCCTCGGCCAGAAGCCGCCCGTCCTTCACCAAGACACAGCCGACGGCGGGATTGGGCCAGGTCTCGCCCATGCGCGCCAGGGCCAGGTCGATGGCGCGGGCCATGTGGCGTGCGTCGTCCTCGCTCATGCGGCCTCAGGCAGGGCCTGGGCGCGGTCGGCGTCCAGATAGCGGGCAGCCGAGGGCTTTAGGGCCGCGTCCAATTCGATCTCCAGCGGATTGCCGGTCGGAATCTCGACCGCCACGATCCGGTCTTCGGGAACGCCGAACAGATGCTTGACGATGGCGCGCAGAGAGTTGCCATGGGCGGCGATCAGGACGTCCTGGCCTGATGCCAGGCGCGGCGCGATCTCGGCGTTCCAATAGGGCAGGACGCGGTCCAGCGTCGTCTTCAGGCTTTCGGTGTTTGGGATGGCCTTTCCGACGTAGCGGGGATCGGCGTCGAAGTCCCACTCCGACCCCGGCTCCAGCGGCGGGGGCGGGATGTCATAGCTGCGTCGCCAGACCTTGACCTGATCCTCGCCATGCCTGCGGGCCGTCTCGGCCTTGTCCAGGCCGGTCAAACCGCCGTAGTGGCGCTCGTTCAGCCGCCAGTCCTCGACCACCGGCACGTCCTTCAGGCCTGCGGACTGTAGCGCAAGGGCGCCGGTCCGCTTCGCCCGCGTCAGAACCGAGGTAAACATCACGGCAGGGTGGAAGCCCGCCACCGCGATCAGCTCGCCCGCTCGCCGCGCCTGGGCCTCGCCCTCGGCGGTCAGGTCCACGTCGACCCAGCCGGTGAAGCGGTTCTCCAGGTTCCACTGGCTCTGGCCGTGGCGCAACAGGATCAGGCGGGGCATAGGTCGGGGACTCTCCTCGGGCACCCGTCCGGGGTAGGGCCGCCCCCCGCGACGGTCAAGCGGTTGGCGTCGTCGACGGTCCGCAGGCCGCCGCGCGGATCAGGTCGATCGACAATCCTTCTCCGCGCCACACCTCGCCAAAGGCCGTTCGATGGTCGCTTGACCAGACGGCCAGCGCCAGACCCAGGTCTGGCAGCAGGAAGTTCCGCACCTGGACCCCGCCGATCTCGCCATAACGCTCGACAAGCCGGGTCTGGCCGATGCAGCCCCCCAGATCGGGCGAATAGGACCAGACGCTGAGCGCCGCATAGCCGGAGGCTGGATCGCCCGTCAGCATGGTCTCAAGAGACTCCGCCGAAATCAGCCGCTCCTCCATGAGAGCCCGGTCGATTGCCAGCATCTCCCCGATCCGTCCGTAGAGACCCCCTGCAGGACCATAGCCGGAGGGCCAGACCGGCGGCTCGGCCGCGCCGTCCGCCATGACCGCTTCGACCCTCGCTTCATCCGGCAGGGTGAGGCTCAGGCCCAATGGCGCGCCGATTCCCTGGTTCACCAGATCGAGGTAGGCCAGCCCGGTGGTGGCCTCCAGCACGGCGCCCAGAACGATGGTGTCACAATTGTTGTAGAGGAAGGTCGATCCTGGTTCGGCGGCGGCCGTCGTGCAGTATCGGAGCAGGTCGCCAGGCGGCCCGTCCGGCAGGTCGGCTTGCCCGGCCAACCCCGAACGGTGCGCCAGCAGATGCCGGATCGTGATCTGGTCCGCGTTCGGCACCGTCGATCCCGTCAGATAGGTCGTGACCGGTGCGTCCAGCTCCATCCGTCCGGCATCCACCGCCTGAAACACCAGGATGGCCGTGACCAGCTTGGACACCGAGGCCCAGCGGAACGGCGTTTCAGGGTCGTGAGGCAGTCCGGACGGCGTCTGGCCAACGGCGCCGGTCGCTGTCGCGCCGTCGCGTGTCACGCCGAACGTGCCTGCGTATCCCGCCTCGCCGGACAGCCGGACCCGCATCGCCTCCCGCCCCTGATCGGCCGTCTGGGCGGCGGCTGCACTGGTCCAGATGGCAAGCACGGCAGCGGCCATCCCACACGAAAATCTCATCATCGCCCAGCGCCCGCGTGCAAAGCCCGACCCGGCTGCAGCGATACCACCGGTCGCGCGTTGTTGTCCGCTAATCGGCCTGCGGCTATACCGCCCGGCCCTAAGGGCTGCCTCTTCGCAAGGACATCCACATGCTGAAACCCCGTCAGGACCTCGCGCCGAATACCTTCGAGTACGAGACGATCGCGCTGGTCAAGCCGACGGGGTTCCGCGAGTACGACGCGCGCTGGATCCTGGAGAAGGAGATCAACCTGCTGGGCATCCAGGCGCTCGGCCTGGCTGTCGCCACGTTCGCCCATGAGCAGGGCGTCCAGCCCCGGATCGTCGTCGGACACGATTTCCGGTCCTATTCCTCGACGGTGAAGCACGCGCTGACCATTGGCCTGATGGAAGGGGGGATGGAGGTTCTGGACGTCGGCCTGGCCCTGTCGCCCATGGCCTATTTCGGGCAGTTCGCGCTGGAGGCCCCGTGCGTCGCCATGGTCACCGCCAGCCACAACGAGAACGGCTGGACCGGGGTCAAGATGGGCACCAATCCACCCGTCACCTTTGGCCCGGACGAGATCGGACGGCTGAAGGAGATCGTGCTGTCAGGAACGGGCGTGCCGCGTCCCGGTGGCCGCATCCAGCGGGTCGAGAACTTCCGCGAGCGGTACCTGCAGGAGGTGGTCGGCGACATCCGGCTGAAGCGTCCGCTGAAAGTGGTCTGCGCCACCGGCAACGGCACGGCTGGGGCCTTCGCGCCCGAGGCGTTGCGTCGAATGGGTGCCGACGTCATCGAGATGGACGCCGCGCTCGACTGGAGCTTCCCCAAGTACAACCCCAACCCCGAAGACCACGCCATGCTGATGCAGATGGCGCAGAAGGTCCGCGAGACCGGTGCAGACCTGGCGCTCGGTTTCGACGGCGACGGCGATCGATGCGGCGTGGTGGATGAGATGGGTGAGGAAATCTTCGCCGACAAGATCGGTCTACTGCTGGCGCGCGACCTGTCGGCCCTGCATCCCAACGCCACCTTCGTCGTCGATGTGAAGTCGACGGGCCTCTACAAGACCGACGAGGTCCTGGCCGCGAACGGTGCGACCACCGTCTACTGGAAGACCGGCCACAGCTACATCAAGAGGAAGACCGCCGAGCTGGGCGCGCTCGCGGGCTTCGAGAAGTCGGGGCACTTCTTTCTCGCCGATCCGATCGGGCGCGGTTACGACGATGGCCTGGTCGCGGCGGCGGCGGTGCTGCAGATGCTGGACCGCAACCCGGGCAAGACGCTGTCGGAGCTGAAGCGCGCCCTGCCTGACGCCTGGACCAGCCTGACCATGTCGCCGCACTGCGACGATGAGCTGAAGTACGACGTGCTGGCCAAGGTCGTGGCCGAGTACGAGGCCCTGGCGGCCGAGGGCGGCTCGATCCTGGGACGCAGGATCGTCGAGGTCATCACCGTCAACGGGGCCCGTGTCCATCTGGAGGACGGCTCCTGGGTGCTGGTGCGCGCCTCGTCGAACAAGCCGGAGCTGGTCGTCGTGGTCGAGTCCATGCGGTCCGAGGACGACATGCGCGCCCTGTTCCGCGAAGAGGTCAAGCCGCGCCTGGCGCGCCACCCCGAGGTCGGTGCCTACAACCAGGAAATCTAGGTCCGGCGCTCTAGAGGGGGAGCCTCAGCTCGAACGACGTTCCGGTCGGGCCCGTCTCGACCAGGCGGAGCTCGCCGCCATGGTTGGCCGCGAGCTCACGGGAGATCGTCAGCCCCAGCCCCGTGCCGTCCGAACCGCTTCCGCTGACGAAGGGTTCGAACAGGCGCTCGGACAGGCGCTGTGGGATGCCGGGGCCGTCGTCGGTCAGGCGGATGACGATCCAGGCCGCGTCCTGCGTGGCCGAGACCCTGACTATGCCGAGCGACCCCCGCCGGCCGGGCTTGCGGGTAAGGTCCGCTTCGATGGCCTGACGGGCGTTGCGCATCAGATTGACGAGGATACGGTGCAACTGGTCGCCGTCGGCGTGCACGGCGAAGCGGGCCGGGATGTCCTTGACCAGCCGGACGCCCTGAGGGTCCAACCCGGCATCTTCGGCGGCCGCCACGACGGCGGGGCCTAGGACGATGCGACCCATGACGGGCGCGGGCTCTTCCGACTTGCCGTAGTCGAGCACGTTTCTCGCCAGGGCCGCAGCGCGCCCCAGCGCTCGCTCCAGTCGCGGCAGAGCCTTGGCCACCTGGGGGTCGGGCGAGGCGGCGAGGCGTTCGGACGCCATCTGGGCCGAGGTCAGCATGTTTCTGAGGTCGTGGTTGATCTTGGCCACGGCCTCGCCCAGCGCCACCAGACGGGCGCGTGACTTCAGCGACTGACGGACCTCCTCCTGCATGCGGGCCAGTTCGCGTTCGACCCGGCCGATCTCGTCCTGGCGATCCGAGGGTTCCGGCGCGAGCTGCAGCGGATCGGCGGCGAAGCCTTCGATGGAGCGGGTGACGCGGCGCAGGGGCCGAAGTACGAGGAAGGCCAGACCCGCGTACAGCAGCCCACCCGCCGCCATCGAGATCAACAGCGAGACCAGAAGGCTGTTGAGCAGGAAGGCGCGCAGCTCCTGCCTGAGGGGTTCGGCGGGGGCGACGACGTCAATGAAGTCGCCCGAGCGATAGCGGGGCGCGGCCCGGACCCGGATCGACCGGTCCGGATGGCCCATCAGGGTTTGGAACGGCTCCAGAAGACGGGCGCCGGTGTTTCGGCGTCTCAGGTCGATGAAGTCGGGCGCGCGAGGCAGGTCCGGAGCGCGCAGCAGCTGGCTCATGACACCCTGGTCGGAAATAGCCACGGCCGACACCCCGCCGATCCGCAGCAGCTGGTCGGCCGTTTCGTCGTCGACGGCATTGTAGGGCAGGGCCTCGACGCCGACGGAGGCCAACTCGGCGGCCTGCAACCGATCCTGCAGCCAGGTCTCGTGGAAGTTGGCGGCGTTGGGCAGGAGGATCAGGGCCCCGACCGCCGCGGTGAAGAGGACCGTCAGGATCAGCAGCCGGGACTGCAGCCCATCGGGGGCCGACGGCCGCCAGCGGCGGACCCGGTCGAACAACTCGTCCAGGCGCGCGCGCGGGGTCATGGCGTGGCCGCCCCCGGCAGACACCGTTGGACGGCCTTCAGAGCCAGCGGCAGGACCACGGCCAGCACGAAGACGCCGAGCATCGGAGCCCAGAACTGGCCGAACAGGGCCTGGATATCGGGGTCCGGGTCGCTGACCAGAAGCGCGTTCAGCCGAGCTCCGATCCAGCAGTAGATGATGTGGGCGGGCAGCAGGCCGATCACCGTGGCGACGGTGTAGGGTGTGAGCCGGACCGCCATGAGACCGGCCGCGATATTGATCATGTGAAACGGCACCACCACGGCCAGCCGCGACGCCAGAACATACCAGAAGGTGTCTTTATCGATGGTGGCGCAGACCTTGGCGAACATGCCCTCGTCCCGCTCGGCCTTGCGTCTGAGGTCTTCGCCGAGGGCCGAGCGCGCGACGCCGTAGACGATGAGGGCCCCCATGGTCGCCGCGATGGCGGTGGAGACGCCTCCGACCCAGGGACCGAACAGATAGCCGGCCGTGATGGTCAGAAAGAAGACGCCGGGCACCACACTGGCCGTCAGGACGGCGAACAGGGCCATTAGGGCCAGGAGGGCGAGGAGGTAGTTGTCGGCGGTGAAGGCCCTGAGCGCGGTCCCGTGGACCTTCAGCGTCTCGAGCGACAGATAGCGATGCCAGCCCATCGAAAAAATCAGCACGATGACGGCGGCGAGGATCAGGAGAGGGACAAACCGCGAGAGGCGCTTCATAGTGATTCCAACGCCTGACGCTCCGGTTCGGCGGCCCGCCGACGTTGACAGCCAGGGCCTACCCCCTTATACGCCCGCCCTTCCCGCGACGGACGCCTTGTCTGGCCGCGTAACCCTATTCGACAGGAGCCGACCGTGAAGCGGACCTATCAGCCGTCGCGACTCGTGCGCAAGCGCCGTCACGGCTTCCGTTCGCGGATGGCCACCAAGAACGGCGCCAAGATCGTCGCCCGCCGCCGCGCCAAGGGCCGCAAGCGCCTGACGGCATAACTTCCTTCTCCCCTTGTGGGAGAAGGTGGCCGAGCGCAGCGAGGTCGGATGAGGGGTGTGAGGATGCAGAAACGATGCATCCGCCCTGCGCTCCCGTCCGAGATCGAGTTGCGCCCCTCATCCGGCCCTGCGGGCCACCTTCTCCCGCAAGGGGAGAAGGGATGAACGAGACTCAATCCCCATTGCGACGCCTGACCAAACGGCCCCAGTTCCTGGCGGCCGCAAAAGGCGTTTCGCTGGCGCGCGGCGCGGTCCTCATCCAGCGGCTGGAGCGGGGTGACGGCGATCCGGCCATCGGCGCGGGCTTCACCGCGACGCGCAAGATCGGCGGGGCTGTGGTCAGGAACCGCGCCAAGCGGCGGTTGAGAGAGGCGGCTCGCGCCCTGTTGCCGGTCCACGGCGTCGCCGGTTCGGACTATGTGCTGATCGCGCGCCAAGGCACGGCCGAACGCTCGTGGGACCGTCTGCTTGACGATGTGGCCTCGGCCCTTACAAGGCTGGCGCAGCCGGGCCCGCCGGACCCCTCGCGCTCGCGCCAGGCCGCCTCCATTTCCGATCCTCCGCCCGTCTCACAGCCCGACCAGGACGCCTGACCCGAATGAAGAACGAGAACACGCGGAACATGGTGATCTTCGTCGTGGCCACGGCGGTGATCCTGATCCTCTATCAGATCTTCGTCCTCGGTCCCCAGGCGGAGCGGCAAAGGGCGATCGTCGAGGCGGCGGCCGCCGAGCAAGTCGTCGGGGCCGACAGCGACCTGTCCGTCCCTGGGGCCTCGCCGGCTCCGTCCGCCGCTGTCTTCACCGAGGACCGGTCCGAGGCGCTGGGTGGCGTGGCCCGGGTGCCGATCCTGACCGGCCGTCTGAGGGGTTCGCTGTCGCTGCAAGGCGGGCGGATCGACGACCTGTTCCTGACGGATTACCGGGAGACGCTGGACGACCCGGCCCCGGTCGAGTTGTTCCGCCCCGCCGGAATGGAGCATGCGTTCCTGGCCCAGTTCGGCTGGACCGGACAGAACATCACCGGGGGCGTGCCCGGACCCAACACGCTCTGGCGCCTGACCGACGGCTCGACCCTGACGCCGTCCACGCCCGTCACCCTGACCTGGGACAACGGCCAGGGCCTGCGCTTCACCCGGGTCATCTCGGTGGACGAGAACTACATGTTCACCCTGACCGACACGGTCGCCAACCTCGGTACGACGGCGATCATTATCGCCCCTTATGGCCGGATCGAGCGTCAGGGCGTTCCGGACACGCTCGGCAAGAACCAGATCCTGCACGAAGGGGGCATCGGCACCTTCGGCGCGCCGGGCGATTACACCACCACCCAGCTCAAGTACGGCGACTGGACCAAGACGCCGCGCGAGCAGTTCGAATCGACCGGTGGCTGGCTGGGCATCACCGACAAATACTGGCTGGCGGCCCTGATCCCCGATCAGGACGAAACGGTCGAGGCCGAGTTCGTGGCTCGCGACGCCAATGGCCTGCAGATGCGCGAGGCGCGGCTTCTCGGCGAGGCCCGCACCATCAATCCCGGCCGCCAGATCACCGAGGAACAGCGCCTGTTCGCCGGCGCCAAGCGCAATGAGATTCTGGCCGACTATGAGGATCAACTCAGCCTGCCGCGCTTCGTCTACGCGATCGACTGGGGTTTCCTGTTCTTCCTGACGCGCCCGATCTTCCTCCTGGTTCACTGGTTCCAGGGCCTGGTGGGCAACTTCGGCGTTGCCATCCTGCTTCTGACGCTGACGATCAAGCTCATCATGTTCCCGCTGGCGAACAAGAGCTATGAGAGCCTGTCGAAGATGCGCAAGCTCCAGCCGCAGATGGAGAAGATCAAGGCGCAGTTCAAAGACGACCCCCAGAAGCAGCAGCAAGAAACGATGGCGCTGTATCAGCGCGAGAAGATCAATCCGCTGGCGGGCTGTCTGCCCATTCTGGTCCAGATCCCGGTCTTCTATGCCCTGTACAAGGTGCTGTTCGTGACCATCGAGATGCGGCACACGCCGTTCTTCGGCTGGATCCGCGACCTGTCGGCGCCCGATCCGACCAACATCTGGACGCTGTTCGGCCTGATCCCCTGGGATCCGGGTTCGATCCCGCTGTTGGGCTCATTGCTGGTGAACTCGGGCGGAGGTTTCACCCTGGGGCTCAGCGTCCTGGCCATTTTCTACGGCTTCACCATGTGGCTGCAGCAGGCGATGAACCCGCCCATGCCCGATCCGGTGCAGCGCCAGATCTTCGCCTGGATGCCGGTGCTCTTCACCTTCATCATGGCGGTCTTCCCGGCGGGCCTGCTGGTCTACTGGGCCTGGAACAACGTGCTCTCGATCGCCCAGCAGTACTTCATCATGCACCGTTTCGGGGCCGAGAACCCGATCGACGACTTTATCGCCAAGCTGAAGAATCGCCCTGCATGATCGAACCGGTCTCGATCTCGGAGTACTCGGACGAGGAGATCGAGATCGCGCGCGTGCTGTTCGCCCGCCCGGCGACCTTCGTCATGGGGTGCGCCAAGATCGAGCAGTTGCCAGACCCGGACCTGCCGGAGATCGCCTTCGCTGGGCGGTCCAACGTCGGCAAGTCCAGCCTCATCAATGGCCTGGTCGGAATGCACAAGCTGGCCCGGGCTTCGAACGAGCCGGGCCGGACGCGCGAGGTCAACTTCTTCGACCTGGACGGCAAGATGCGGCTGGTCGACCTGCCCGGCTACGGCTGGGCCAAGGCGTCGAAGTCGACGGTCAAGCAGTTCCAGAACCTGGGCCGGGACTATCTGCGCGGGCGGGTGACGCTGAAGCGGGTCTATCTGCTGATCGATAGCCGCCACGGGCTCAAGAGCGTCGACACCGAGGCGCTGGACGCGCTGGATCTGGCGGCCGTCAGCTATCAGATCGTCCTGACCAAGGCCGACAAGATCAAGGCGCATGAGCGCGAGACCGTTCGCGAGGCGACGCTGAAGGCGATCTCCAAGCGCCCGGCGGCGTTTCCAGCTGTGTCTGTGACTTCGGCCGAGAAGGGGCTGGGTCTGCCCGAGCTGCGGGCCGAGATCCTGCGCACGACCGGGGTGGAGCTTTAGGCCAGGATGCCCGCCATCTGGAGCCCTTGGAAGGCCGCCAGCAGGATCAGAATGGCGCCCACCGCATAGGTCAGGACGCGCTGTGGCAGGCGCTTGGTGATCCAGCCCGCGAACGGCGCGGCGATCAGGCCGCCGACGATCAGTCCGCCTACCGCCCAGGCGTGGTCGTGCAGGGCGCCGCCGTCCCACCGCCCGGTCAGCAGAGCGATCAGGAACGCGGCTGAAATGGCGATAGTCACCAGAAGCTCGGAGGAGTTGACGGTTCCCACCGCGCGTCGCGGTTCCGCTCCGGCCCCAACCAGGGTCGAGGTCACCGTGGGCCCCCATCCGCCGCCGCCGATCGCGTCCAGAAAGCCGCCGACGACGCCGAGTGGACCGCTCAACTGAGGCGGCAGTTCGCGCGTGCGGGCCTGGCGCGCGGCCCGCGCCAGGACCCAGGCTCCCATCAGAAACAGATAGGCCAGGATGAAGGGGCGGATCACGTCACCATCCACGCCGGTCAGGACGAAGGCTCCGACGACGCCGCCCAGGACCCCGCCGATGGCGAGCGGCCAGAACAGGCTCCACAGGACGTTGCGGTGATAGAGGTGGGACGCCGCCGAGGCGCTGCCGGTGAACAGTTTGGCGACGTGGACGCTGGCGGACGCGGTGGCGGGCGGGACGCCCAGCGCCAGAAGCACGGAGTTGGCGATCAGCCCATAGGCCATCCCCAGGGCCCCGTCGGCTGTCTGGGCGACGACACCCACCAGCAGAAACAGCAGGAAGGTGTCCATTCGGCCCCCATGGAACCGCCAGAAGCGCTCCCCAAGGCACAGCTAATGCTCCAGACCCCGGCAAGTCACCGCCGATGACGCCGTTGTTATCCGCCACAATGGGCCGCCGCCGTCGCATCGACAGGCGACATGGCCCGCGATAAGGGTCCGGCCCTTCGCCGAACCGGAGCTCCACGTCCCCTTGCGCCTGCCCCAGTCCAAGCTCGACCAGGTCCTCGACCGCTTCCATCAGGTGGAGGCGCGGATGGGCGCTGCCACCGACGGCCAGGAGATCGTGCGTCTGTCCAAGGAGCACGCCGAGATGAAGCCCGTGGCCGACGCGGTCATGGCGCTGGCGCGGGCACGGGCCGAGATCGAGGACCTGAAGGTCATGGCCGGCGACCCCGAAATGGCGGCGATGGCCGAGGATGAGCTGAGGACGCTGTCGGAACGGCTGCCCGATATGGAGCGCGAGGTGGCTCTGTTGCTGGCCCCTCGTGACGCCGACGAGAACGCCTCGGCCGTGCTGGAGGTTCGGGCCGGTACCGGCGGAGACGAGGCGGCGCTGTTCGCCGGTGACCTGTTTCGCATGTACTCCCGCTACGCCTCCACGCGAGGCTGGAAGGTCGAGCTGGACAGCGCCACCGAGGGCGACGCGGGCGGCTACAAGGAAATCATCGCCACCGTCACCGGCGACGGTGTCTTTGGGCGGCTCAAGTTCGAGAGCGGTGTTCACAGGGTTCAGCGCGTGCCCGCGACAGAAGCGGGCGGCCGCATCCACACATCGGCGGCGACCGTGGCGGTCCTGCCCGAGGTCGAGGACGTCGAGATCGACATCCAGGACAAGGACATCCGCATCGACACCTATCGCGCGTCCGGCTCGGGTGGCCAGCACGTCAACAAGACGGACTCGGCGGTGCGCATCACCCACCTGCCGACCGGGATCGTGGTGACGTCCTCGGAGAAGTCCCAGCACGTCAACCGCGACAAGGCCATGAAGAACCTGCGGGTCCGGCTGTATGACCTTCAGCGCCAGCAGAAGGACCAGGCACGGTCCGACGACCGGAAATCCCAGGTCGGCTCCGGGGACCGCTCCGAGCGCATCCGCACCTACAACTTCCCGCAGGGTCGCGTTAGCGACCACCGCATCAACCTGACGCTCCACAGCCTGCCGCAGATCCTGGAGGGCGACCTGGATCCCCTGCTGGACGCCCTGATCGCCGAGGATCAGGCGGCGCGTCTCGCCGATCTGGAAGCCGAGTTCGCCTGAGCCTGTGGGCCTATTCCGACTCGGGCGGCTGCCAGTCGGGGTGATCGACGTCCTCGCCCCGGGCCTTGGCTTCCTTCTTGGCCAGCTTGGCGGCCGCCTTGCGTGCGGCCTTCTCGGCGTCGGCCTTGTCCCGTTCCATGCGCTCGAAGCTGTAGTTGGGTTTTCTGGCCATCGGCATTCCTTTTTTGGGGGCGCTAACGCTCGCCTCGCGGCGGCTCGCTGCTTGAGCGCGGACGCGCGCTCGTCGATGTCAATGTGGAGATGACGGGCGGTTCAGTCCACTGCGATGATTTCGACGGACTGTCCGGCGATCATCGCCTCATCGCCGATGCGCTTGCCGATCAGGGCGCGGGCGAGCGGAGAAACCTGGCTGACCGAGCCGGCGGCGGGATCGGCTTCGTCTTCGCCGACGATCCGCCAGGTCTGGGTGCGGCCATCCTCGCGCTCGATCGTGACCGAGCCACCGAAGCGGACGCGGCCGTCGGGCGCGATCTCGGTCAGCTGAGCGGAGGCTCGTCGCGCCGACCAGTAGCGCAGGTCGCGCGTCGCCCGCGCCATCGCCGTCCGGTCGGCTTCGATGGACCCTTGCGCCTGGGCTGAGGCATAGGCGGCGCGAGCCTCGGACAGGGCCGCTTCGATCGCCGCCAGCCCCTGGGGCGTGACGAGATTGGGGTGGGGCGAGATCGGGCGGTCCGGGAGGTCGGCGGCCGTGGCCTCCAGATCTTCCTCGCGCGTGAAGGCGACGCTCATGGGGAACAAGCGTATGCCGCGCACGGGCGTTCCGCCGCAAGGCCGGAGCGACTAAGGGACGGGGATGAGCGCTCATGATCCCGTCCACGTCATCGGTGCCGGCCCCGCCGGGCTGATGGCCGCCGAAACCCTGGCCGCCGGCGGGGCGCGGGTGGTGGTGCACGACCGCATGCCGTCGGTTGGGCGCAAGTTTCTGATGGCGGGGCGAGGCGGGCTGAATCTGACCCATTCCGAGCCCGTCGAGGCGTTTCTCGGGCGGTATGGCGAGCGGCAGGAACGCGTCGCGCCATGGCTGGAAGCGTTCTCGCAGGCCGACCTGATCGCCTGGGCCGAAGGGCTGGGCCAGCCGACCTTCGTCGGATCGTCGGGCAGGGTGTTTCCGAGGGCCATGAAGGCTTCCCCGCTGCTGCGGGCGTGGCTGGCGCGTCTGAACGGTCTGGGGGTCGAGGTGCGGACGCGATCACGCTGGATGGGGTGGCGCGGCGAGACCCTCGTGTTCGAGACACCCGTCGGGGAGCGTATTGAGCCCGCGTCGGCGACGGTGCTAGCGCTGGGTGGGGCGAGCTGGCCTCGGCTCGGTTCGGACGGCGCCTGGGTTCCGTGGCTGGAGGCCGAGGGGGCGCAGGTTGCGCCTCTTCTGCCCGCGAACGCCGGGTTCGACGTGGCCTGGTCGCCGGTGCTGGTCGAGCGCTTCGCCGGGGCGGTGCTCAAGCCCGCGCTCTTGACCTTCGGCGACCGGCAGGTGCGGGGCGAACTGGTCGTGACCCGGTATGGCGTCGAGGGCGGCGCCGTCTATGCCCTGTCGGCGCCGCTGCGGGAGGCGATCGAGGCGGAGGGATCGGCGACCCTGACCGTCGATCTGCGTCCGGACCTGACCGAGGCGGCGCTGGCGGAACGCTTGGCCCGTCCGCGCGGCAAGGACAGCGTCACCAACCACCTGAGGAAGGCCGGCGGGCTGTCGCCCGTCGCCGTGGCGATGCTGCGCGAGATCGGTGAGGTGCCGGGGGGAGTCGAGAAGCTGGCCAAGCGGATCAAGGCCATCAGGCTCAAGTTGGCCGGCATGCAGGGGCTGGAGCGGGCCATATCCTCGGCCGGAGGCGTGCGGTTCGAGAGCCTCGGTCCCTCCCTGATGCTGACGGCGCGGCCGGGCGTCTTCGTGGCGGGCGAGATGATCGACTGGGAGGCGCCGACGGGCGGCTATCTGCTGCAGGCCAGTCTCGCGTCCGGCGTGGTGGCGGGTCGCGCGGCGCTGGAGTGGCGAGCATCGCGCAGCGGCGCTAGGGAAGGCGCATGACGACCGTGCCCGACATCTCCGGCCTCTGCCCCGATCGCCTCGCCGCCGTGAAGGACGCCTTCGCCGCCAACTTCGTCGACGCTCCCGATGGCTTGAACGAGCAGGGCGCGCGCTTTTCGGTGGTGATCGAGGGCGAGACCGTGATCGACCTCTGGGCCGGCCAGGCCGATGCGGCGGGGGCCGAGCCCATGGCGGAACGCACGCTGGTCCCGGTCTTCTCCACCGGAAAGGCGGTCATGGCTATCCTGATGGCCTCGGCGGTCGAGCGGGGCAAGCTGGCCTATGACGAGACGGTCGCGGCTCTGTGGCCGGCGTTCGGCGCCCACGGCAAGGACCGGGTGACCGTCGCCCAGCTGCTGTCGCACCAGGCAGGGCTGCCCGGGTTTTCCGAGCCCGCCGATCCGTCGATCTGGTTCGACCGGCAGGCGGCGCTGGACCGGCTGGCCGCCCAGGCGCCCATGTGGCCGTTGGGGACGGGCTCTGGCTACCATCCGATCACTGTCGGCTATCTGGCCAATGAGGTCTTCCGGCTGGCGGACGGGCGGAGCATGGGCAGGGCGCTCGCCGAGGATTTCGCTCGGCCGTTCGATCTGGACCTGTGGATCGGCCTGCCGGAGGCCCAGCACGGACGGGTCGCCGCGCTCCGAAAGCCCACCAAGGCCACCGATCTCGGCACCATCGACGCCATCAAGAAGGCCGCCTTTCTCGACAAGGGCTCGGCGCCGGGAGGGCGCGGGTCGGCAGAATGGCGCTCCATCGAGATTCCGTCCGCCAATCTGCATGGAACAGCGCGCGATCTGGCCCGCATCCTGGGCGTCATCGCCAACGGGGGCGTGCTTGAGGGCCAGAGGGTGCTGTCGCCGGCCGTCGTCGCCGAGGCGACGCGCGAGCGGGTCGCGGGCCAGGACAAGGTCCTGCCCTTCGTGATGAGTTGGGGCGCGGGGTTCACGCGCAACGCCGGGCTCGACATTTTCGGCCCGAACCCGGAGGCCGTCGGGCATTGCGGCTGGGGCGGATCGTGCGCTTTCGCCGATCCGGCGCGGAGGCTGTCGGCGGCCTATGCCATGACGCGCCAGTCGCCCTATCTGATCGGCGATCCCCGGGCGCAACGGTTGATCGGGGCGCTCTACGGGGCGCTCTGAGAGCGGCCGGGAGCCGTTCGCAGGCCGACCAGGGCGGCGAGCAGGGCGCAGGCGGCGGAGATCGCCATGACCCAGCGAAACGCTGTGTGGAAGGCGTCAAGGGCAACATCGTCCAGCGCACCGGAGCCGGCCATGACGTCTCCCAGCAAGGTTCTGCCGTCGGGCACGCCGACGGTCCGGACGAACACCGCCGACAGCACCACGCCCAGAAGAGCGACCGCCAGCAGTCCCGCGATGCGCGCCACCGCATTGTTGACGCCCGAGGCCACGCCCGTATGGGTCGGTCCCACCGCCCCCATGACAGCCGCCGTCAGGGGGCCGACCGCCAAGGTCATGCCGATCGCCATGATCGTCATCCCGATGAGCGGCCCGTCGACGAAGCCCGCGTCGCGCCCCGGGATGGCCAGGGCGATCAGGCCGAGCCCCGTCAGCAGCGGCCCGAGCGTCAGAGACAGCCGCGCGCCGAACCGATCCGCGATCCGGCCGGCGGCTCCGGAGAACAGGCCCATGACCACGGCGAAGGGCAGCATGGCCGCTCCGGCCTGCGTCGCCGTCCAGCCCTGCGCCCGGATGAGGTCGAACGGAAGGAAGAACATGGCTCCTCCCAGGGCGAAATAGAGCAGCAGCGTCAACACGTTGACTCCGCTGAACACGGGCGACCGGAACAGGCTGAGCGGCATCATCGGATGCCTTTCCCGCGCCTCGGCCCAGAGGAAGCCCGCCAGCAGACCCACCCCGCCGACGAGGCCCGCCAGGACGGCAGGCGCGCTCCAGCCGAGGTCCGGCGCGGCCGTCAGGCCCCAGGTCAGGGCGGCGAGGCCCGACACGGCCAGCACCGCGCCCAGCACATCCAGCCCCCTCGCCTCAGGATCGCGGCTCTCGGGCACGGCCCGCAACGCGACGAGGATCGTCAGGGCGGCGAGCGGGATGTTGATCCAGAAGATGGCCCGCCAGTCGGCGTTGTCGGCCAGCCAGCCCCCGATCAGGGGGCCGACCATGCCGAACAGGGCCCCGGCTCCGGCCCAGGTCCCGAACGCCCGCCCTCGTTCCTCGGGCGGAAAGCTCGCGCCGATCAGGGCCAGGGCCCCGGGCGTCAGCAGGGCCGCGCCGACCCCCTGGAGCGCTCGCCCGGCGATCAGAGACGTCGCGTCGGGCGCCAGTCCGCAGGCGACCGAGGCCAGAGCGAACAGGATCACGCCGATCAGAAAGACGCGCTTCCTGCCGAACCGGTCGCCCGCCGCGCCGCCGGTCAGGACCAGCGCCCCGAGCGTCAGCAGATAGGCGTTGGAAATCCATTGGGCCGCCCCGGCCCCCGCGCCGAGGTCGCGCTGGATCGCGGGCAGGGCCACGCCCAGCGCCGATCCATCGATGAAGGTCAGTGAAGATCCGAGGACGGTGGCGGCCAGGATGGCGCGCTTGCGTCCGGTCGACAGAACCCCAGGCTCCGCCACGACCGACTGGACTTGGCCGGCCTCGCAGGGCGGACGATGGGGACCGTGCATGCCGCCTCCGGGTTCCGGCGCGAGGACCCTAGACCGGCGGCGTGGGCTCGGCCAAGGCCCGCTTCGCCGCCCGCCCCCGCAGAATCGCCGCCGCCGCGAACACTCCGGCCCCCAGCCAGATGAAGGCGAACGAGACGCCCCTCAGGGCTGTGAATTCCTCGCCGGTCGCCAGGCCGACGCAGAACTGCAGGGTGGGGGCCAGGAACTGGATGAAGCCCATGGTCGACAGAGGCATCCGCCGCGCCGCGAAGGCGAACAGGGCGAGCGGCAGGACCGTCGCCGGGCCGTTCAGCAGGGCCCAGCCGAATCCCTCGGCCGAGGCGAAGCCGTGACCCTGACCCACCATCTGCAGCCAGGCGACATAGGCGATCCCGAACGGCAGAAGCAGCAGGCACTCGATGAACAGCCCGGCCTGGGCCTCGACCGGGACGCGCTTCTTGATGACGCCGTAGGCGCCGAAGCTGAAGGCCAGCATCAGGCTGATCCACGGCGGACGGCCCAGCGCCAGGGCCTGGAATAGGACGCCGACGGCGGCGAGGCCGATCGCCACCCAGCCCCAGCGGTCGATCCGCTCGCGGAACAGCCAGAGCCCGACGATCATGTTGAGCAGGGGATTGATGTAATAGCCGAGGCTGGCTTCCAGCGTCGCCTGATGCGTGGTGGCCCAGACGTAGACGCCCCAGTTGAAGGCGATCAGCACTGTCGCCAGCGTCAGCCAGGCCAGGGTCTTGGGTTGGCTGAGCGCGGTCCGGACCTGGCCCCACTGGCTGGCCAGCAGAACCAGACCACCCGCGAACAGCACCGACCACAGGGCGCGGTGTGACAGGATTTCCAGCGAGGTGAAGCCAATCGCCGCCTGCCCCATGAACAGCAGGGGCATGAACCCCCAGATCACGTAGCAGCCCAGCGCCGACAGGAAGGCGGCCCGGGGAGGCGCGGTGGCGGTCATGGTCGGGGTCGGTCGGCCGTCAGACCGCGATCGACCTGTATCCGCTGCGCGGCTTGATGGTCCCCGTCTCGTCCAGCAGCTGGGCGATCTGGACGGCGTTGAGCGCCGCGCCCTTTCGCAGGTTGTCGGAGACCACCCAGAAGCACAGGCCGTTTTCGACGGTGTGATCCTTGCGGATACGCGACACATAGACCGCGTGCTCTCCGGCCGCGTCGACCGGGGTGATGTAGCCGTCGTGCTCCTGCTTATCGATGACCTGGATGCCGGGGGCTTCGCGCAGGATGGCGCGGGCCTCGTCCGGGCTGATGGGCTTGTCGAACTCGACCGTCACGGCCTCGGAGTGCCCGACGAAGACCGGTACGCGCACGCAGGTCACTGTCAGCTTGATGGCCGGATCCAGCATCTTGTGGGTCTCGTCCCACATCTTGGCCTCTTCGTCGGTATAGCCGTCGTCGCGGAACGACCCGATGAAGGGGATGACGTTGAAGGCGATCTGCTTGGGGAACTTCTTGGGGCGCGCGTCGCCCAGGCCATAGATGGCCTTGGTCTGGTTCCACAGCTCGTCCATGCCTTCCTTTCCGGCCCCCGAGACGGACTGATACGTCGAGACCACGCAGCGGGTGATCTTCGCCGCGTCGTGCAGGGGCTTCAGCGCCACCACCAGCTGGGCCGTCGAGCAGTTGGGGTTGGCGATGATGTTCTTCTTCCGCGCCTGCTTGATCGCGTCCGGGTTCACCTCAGGCACGATCAGGGGGACGTCGGGGTCCTTCCTGAACGCCGAGGAGTTGTCGATCACGATGGGGCCGGCCTTGCCGATCTTCTCGGACCATTCGCGCGAGACGTCGCCGCCCGCCGACATCAGGACGATGTCCACCTTGGACCAGTCGAAGCTGTCGATGACCTCGCACTTGATCGTCTTGTCCTTCCAGGCGACCTCGACGCCCTTGGATTTGCGCGACGCCACGGCATGCATTTCAGCGACCGGAAACTCGAGCTCCTCGAGGATGGTCAGCATTTCGCGTCCGACGTTGCCGGTCGCGCCCACGATGGCGACGTTGTAGGCCATAGGCGTTCCTTGGTGCGCTAACGCTCGCGACGCGGTCGCTCGCGGCTTGAGCGCGGTTGGGGAGTGAACCGGACGCGCTCGCCCGGCTGGTCGCATTTATGCTTTCGCGTGTGCGAAGCAACCGCTTTCCTCATCGATGCGCCCTCGCTAAGCCCGAGCCTCATGGGATCCCGCACGCGCGCCGCCTACGACAAACGCATCCAGGACCGGCGTCTGACCGCCGATCCCGCCCAGGCGACGGCGGTCGACGCCCTGTCTCGGCTGGAGAAGGACCTCGGCAGGCGCGGTCTGTTCGGCGGAGTTCCGCGGGTGCGCGGCGTCTACCTGTGGGGGCCGCCGGGACGGGGAAAGTCCATCCTGATGGACCTGTTCTTCGCCTGCGCGCCCGAGCAGCGAAAGACTCGCGCCCACTTCCACGCCTTCATGGGCCGCGTCCACGACTTGATCCGCCAGTGGCGCGAGGGCGACAAACGGGCCCGACAGGCGGTGTTCGGCACCCACAAGGGCGATGACCCGATCGATCCGGTCGCGGGCCTGATCGCGTCGGAAGCGCGGCTGTTGTGCTTCGACGAGCTGCAGGTCACCGACATCGCCGACGCCATGATCCTGGGCCGGCTGTTCGACGCCCTGTTCGAAAAGAAGGTCGTCGTCTGCATCACCTCCAACCGAGCGCCGGCCCAGCTCTACAAGGACGGGATCAACCGGCCGCTGTTCGTGCCCTTCATCGACCGGATCGTGGAGCGTTGCGAGGTGATCGAGTTGAAGGGTGGACGCGACTGGCGGCTGGACCGGATGCGGGCCTCGCGGGTCTGGTACAACGGTGACGGCGAGGCCCGGCGCACGGGCTTTGAAATGCTGTGGTCCGATCTCAAGGGCGAGATGACGGAATGCCCGGCGACCCTGCAGATCCTGGGACGCGACGTCACGATCCAGAGGACGGCCGGGGGTCTGGCGCGCGCCACTTTCGCTGAACTCTGCGACCGGCCCCTGGGTTCGCGGGACTATCTCGCGATCGCGGCGCGGTTCCACACCCTGTTCATCGAGGACATTCCTCTGCTGACGCCGGACAAGCGTCAGGCGGCGAACCGGTTCGTGACCCTGATCGACACCCTGTATGAGGCGCGGCGACGGCTGGTGGGCTTCGCCGCCGGGGCCCCCGAGACCCTCTATCCCGAAGGCGACGGGGCCTTTGAGTTTCAGCGAACGGTCTCGCGCCTGAACGAGATGCAGGGCGCCGCCTGGCTGGAACAGGCCTCGACCGACACCCTGGACGCGCCCGTCGTCGCGTCGCCGCAATCGGCGCTAGACTGATCCGTCTCTCCGCCGGGAACCCCGCCACATGAAACTGACCGCCCTGATCGCCGCCTCCGCCCTCGCGCTGGCCGTGACGCCTGTCGCGGCGTTCGCCCAGCAGACCACGGCCGCCGCGCCCGAGGGTCGCTGGACCGGGCTGCCGGTCGCGGAGATCACCGGACGGCTGACCGCGGCGGGGTTGACGGTTTCGGAGCCGCAAACGGTCGGCGACCGGGTCTATATCCGGGTCGACGACGGACCGTTGCGCTGGGTGCTGACGCTGTTCTCCTGCACCGACGGGGCCTGCCCCGACGTCCAGTTCACGGCCGCCTTCACCGGCACCCAGGCGACCGAGGCCGTCATCGGCCGCTGGAACGGCGAGCGTCGCTTCGTGAAAGCCTTCTACGCCGCGCCCGAAGAGGGCGCGGGGCCGGGCCAGGCGGTGGCGCAGTACGATGTGCTTCTGACCGAGGGCGGCGGCGTGGCCCAGCTGGACGACCCGATCCAGGTCTGGCGGAGCCTGGCGATCGACCTGGGGCGGACGGTGTCGCCTCGGGCGGAGTGATCCCTCTCCCGCCGGGAGAGGAAGCGGGTCACCCCAGGCTCGGTTCGATGTCCTTGCAGGCCTGGATCAGGCCCTTCACCGACTCCACCGACTTGGCGAACATCGCCTTTTCCTCGTCATTGGTGGTGAACTCGATGATCTTCTCGACGCCGCCGGCACCGAGCAAGGCCGGCACGCCGACATAGAGATCGGCCAGGCCGTATTCGCCCGACAGCCAGACGGCGCAGGGCAGGACGCGTTTTTCGTCCTTCAGATAGGAGCGGGCCATGGCCACGGCGCTCTCGGCGGGCGCATAGAAGGCCGAGCCGGTCTTCAAGAGGGCCACGATCTCGCCACCGCCCTTGCGGGTGCGCTCGACGATGGCGTCCAGCTCTTCCTGGGTCATGAAGCCGGCCTTGACCGCGTCGGGCAGGGGCAGGCCGCCGACGGTGGAGTGACGCACCATCGGCACCATGTCGTCGCCGTGGCCGCCCAGGGTCCAGGCGTGGATGTCCTGCACCGACACCCCGGTCTTCTCGGCCAGGAAATAGGCGAAGCGGGCCGAGTCTAGCACGCCGGCCATGCCGACGACCTTCTCCTTGGGCAGACCCGAGAACTTTTGCAGGGCCCAGACCATGGCGTCGAGCGGGTTGGTGATGCAGATGACGAAGGCGTTCGGGGCGTATTGCTTGATGCCCTCGCCCACGGCCTTCATGACCTTCAGATTGATGCCGATCAGGTCGTCGCGGCTCATGCCGGGCTTCCGGGGCACGCCGGCGGTGACGATGCAGACGTCGGCGCCGGCGATGTCGGCATAGTCGTTGGCGCCCTTCAGCGAGACGTCGGCACCGAACACGGCCGAGGCCTCGGCGATGTCCAGCGCCTTGCCCTGGGGCGTGCCCTCGGCGATGTCGAACAGGATGACGTCGCCTAGAGCCTCGCGCGCCACGACGTGGGCCAGGGTGCCGCCGATCATTCCGGCGCCGATGAGGGCGATCTTCGCGCGAGCCATTCGTTCTGTCTCCGGGAGGGGGTGTGCGGTGCGGGACTGATGTCGGGCGGGGGTCTAGACCCGCGCGCATTCGCCTGCAACCGTGACGCCGCTGGAGGCTTGATCCGACCATGAGCCAGACCCTGCCCGAACTCGTGCCACCCGACGAGGTGCCCACCGGCCTGCTCCTGGTCGCGGACGAAACGACGGTGCGGACCGAGGTGGAGGCCTGGCGGGCCCGGGTGCTGAAGCCTCCCGGCCTTTGGGACAAGGCGACGCGCGGAACCCAGGAGCGGATCAACCGCATCATCCCCGAGCGGGTCCACGCCATCGTCACCTCTGGCGTGGAGGCCATGACCAAAGGGATCCTGTTCGGCTCGGACCTGCTTCAGACCAGACCGATGCCAGACGGGTCGCTGGCGACGTGTGAGGCGCGGGCGCGGGCGGCCATCACCGTCTATCGCAACACCGCCAGCGTCGAGGGCGGCGTCGCCGGGGCGGGCGGCTTCATGCTGGCGGCGGCGGATTTCCCGGCCCTGATGGCGATCAAGGTGCGGATGCTGGGCGACGTCGTCGCCGCCTACGGCTGGGGCGGCGGCTTGGTTCGTGAGCGGCTGTTCCTGCTACACATCTTCCATCTGGCCTTCGCCAGCGCCAAGCGTCGGCCCGACGCCCTGGCCGAACTGGAACGCTGGATCGCCGGGATCGACCAGCCTGAGGCCATCACCGACTACGACTGGCGGCGCTTCCAGATCGAGTATCGCGACTACATCGACCTGGCCAAGCTGGCGCAGCTGATCCCGGTGGTGGGCGCACCGATCGGCGCGGTGGTCAACTGGCGGCTGGTCGAAAGGCTCGGCGAGACGGCGATCATGGCCTGCCGCATGCGTTGGCTGGCCGAGACCGGAGAGCCGAGCTCGGAAGAATGGCCAGAATGATCGCGAAACGCCCCCACCTAGGACCAAGCGGACAATGAGCGCCTTTCGTCCCGACCCGGCTTTCGAGATCGGGTCGGTCTTCGCTGTGGACTGGCCGCTCTGTCACGTGCGGGTGCAGGATGACGCGCGGTTTCCGTGGCTGATCCTGATCCCGAGGGTCGAGGCCGCGACCGAGATCGAGCAGCTGTCGGTCCAGGACCGTGCGCGGCTGGTGGAAGAGACGGTGCGGGCCGGAGGTCTGGTTCGATCTCTGGGGGCGGTGGCCGGGCGACCGATCGACAAGCTGAACGTCGCCGCCCTGGGCAATGTCACGGCGCAACTGCATGTGCACGTGGTTGGGCGTCGGCGCAGCGATCCCCTCTGGCCTGACCCGGTGTGGGGGCGCGGCGGCGTGGAGCGTTATGCGGCCGGGGCCCTGGCGGCGGCTGTGGACGCCGTCCGTGACGACAAGCCCTCGCGCTAGCCAAGTCTAGGCGATCAGCGGACCAGGCCTACCGCTTTCGACCGGTCGGCTTCGGTCAGGGTCCCAGCCCAACCATTCGGCGTCGGCATAAGGGTCAGGCGGGCATCGCCAAGCCCGAGCGCGAGTCCCGCGGCCGTACGTTCGACGCCCTCCAGCGGTCCGAGCGCACCCTGGGCGTCCAGCTTGCGCCAGGCCCCCTCCAGCGGATGCCCGACGCCTCGGTCGCTGAGGGCGATCTGGGCGATGGGCCGACCTTCGTCATCCACCAGATGCCACAGGCCGTCCAGCGGACCCATGCGCGCGACCATCGCGGCCTCGGCGTTGTCGACGCCACGGTCATAGGCGGTATCGGCGGTAGAGGGCGTGTATTCGTAGCTGCGGCTATAAGAGTCGACGACGACCGGAGCGACGATCGGTCGACGGCGCGAGTCGCCGCCGCCGTCCCCTTCTGCAGAGACTCGGCCAAAGCTCGATGGCGGCTCGAACGGCCGCACCGGCGGAGGTGCATAGACTTCGGCCACATAGGGCACCGCCCGATCCTGAGCGATCGGCGAAAGGGCGAGCGAAATCAGGACGAAAAGGCTCATCCAGGCAGACTGGCGTCAGGCGGGGCGCATGGCTAGTCGATATCCCCAATACGCGAAAATGTGATCGGTTCCCCACGCGCCCTCTCGATCTTGTGCAGTGCGGCCGATTGCGCGCCTTCCGTTCGTTGACACCCCCCCGCTACCGTCCCTAAAGCCTGTCGCGCATCAGCTTGTGCGCTGATCCTTCAAGGTTTTGAGAACCATTCGCATGTCGAACGCCTCCCCCGGCGCGCCTCTCGATACGTCCAACGACCCGACCGGAGACCAGACCGGCCGCTTCGTGATCCAACCGAACGGCCGTCCGCGTCCTCTGTCCCCTCACCTTCAGGTCTGGCGCTTCCACGCCACCATGACCGGCTCGATCCTGAACCGCGCGGCGGCGGGGGCCTTGTCCGTGGGCTCGGTCTTCTTCGCGGCCTGGCTGGCGGCGGCGGCGTTCGGACCCGAGGCCTATGCGACGTTCAGCGGCCTGATGGGGTCGCCCGTCGGCCTGCTGATCTGGTTCGGCATTACCCTGGCCGCCGCCTACCACCTGACCGCGGGCGTGCGGCACCTGATCTGGGACGCCGGATCGGGACTATCGCCGCAGACGGCGACCCGCCTGACCTGGCTGAGCCTGTGGGGCGCCTTGATCCTCGCTGGCGGCTTCTGGGCCCTGCTGTTCGCATCCGGAAAGGTGACGCTGTGAGCCGCCAGACCAAGGCTTTCGTCAGGGGCGTCAAGGTGTCCGAGCGGCACGGGGCCGGCGAATGGACGGCTGAGCGCCTGTCCTCCCTGATCCTTATCCCTCTGGCGCTTTGGGCGCTGTGGAGCGGCTTCTCCCTCGCGGGAGCGGGCTATGAGGGCGTGCTCGACTGGGCCTCGAACCGCGTCAATGCGGCGCTGTTGGCTGCGACCCTTCTGATGTCACTCTGGCACATGAACATGGGCGCCAAGGTGATCGTCGACGACTACATCCACACGCCGGGCTCGAACCGGGCGCTGTCGGGCCTGATCGGCCTCGTGTGTCTCCTGCTGGCGGCCGCCAGCGTATTCTTCATCGTGCGGCTGGCGCTGGGCTCAGCGCCGCTGCCGGCCGGGCTCGCACTCTGATGGCTTCTTCGTACCAGTTCGTCGATCACGCCTATGACGTCGTCGTCGTCGGGGCCGGCGGCTCGGGTCTGCGGGCCGCGCTGGGCTGCGCCCAGGCGGGACTGAAAACCGCCTGCGTGACCAAGGTCTTTCCGACGCGGTCGCACACCGTGGCTGCTCAGGGCGGGATCTCCGCCTCGCTCGGCAACATGGGCGAGGATGACTGGCGCTGGCACATGTACGACACCGTCAAAGGGTCGGACTGGCTGGGCGACCAGGACGCCATCGAATACCTGGTCCGCGAGGCCCCCAAGGCCGTCTATGAGTTGGAGCACTGGGGCGTGCCCTTCAGTCGGACCGAGGACGGCCGCATCTATCAGCGCGCCTTCGGCGGCATGACCAAGAACTATGGCGAGGGCCCGGTCCAGCGCACCTGCGCGGCGGCGGACCGCACCGGCCACGCCATCCTGCACACCCTCTATGGCCAGTCGGTGCGGCGAGAGGTCGAGTTCTTCATCGAGTATTTCGCGCTGGACCTGATCATGCAGGACGGTGCCTGCACGGGCGTGACCGCCTGGAAGCTGGACGACGGCACCCTGCACCGGTTCCGGGCCAAGATGGTCATCCTGGCGACCGGCGGCTACGGCCGGGCCTACTTCTCGGCGACCTCGGCCCACACCTGCACGGGCGACGGCAACGCCATGGTGCTGCGCGCCGGCCTGCCGCTGCAGGACATGGAGTTCGTGCAATTCCATCCGACGGGCATCTATGGCGCGGGCTGCCTGATCACTGAGGGCGCGCGCGGCGAGGGCGGTTATCTGACCAATTCCGAAGGCGAGCGGTTCATGGAGCGCTACGCCCCCTCGGCCAAGGACCTGGCCAGCCGCGACGTCGTCAGCCGCTCCATGACCATGGAGATCCGCGAGGGTCGCGGCGTCGGTCCGAACAAGGACCACATCAACCTGCACCTGGACCACCTCGACCCCGCCGTTCTGCACGAGCGGCTGCCGGGAATCTCTGAGAGCGCAAAGATTTTCGCCGGCGTCGACGTGACCAAGGAGCCGATCCCGGTCATTCCGACCGTCCACTACAATATGGGCGGCATCCCAACGAACTACCACGGCGAGGTCCTGACCCTGCGCGACGGCAACCCCGACAGCGTGGTGCCGGGCTTGATGGCCGTGGGCGAGGCGGCCTGCGTGTCCGTGCACGGCGCCAACCGCCTGGGCTCCAACTCGCTCACCGACCTGGTCGTCTTCGGACGCGCGGCGGGCCTGCGGGCGGGCGAGGTCGTGGACAAGGCCTCGGCGGTGCCGGACGCGCCCGCCTCGGCGACCGATGCTCACCTGGCCCGGTTCGACCGGTTCCGGAACGCGTCCGGCGCAACGCCCACGGCGGAACTGCGCCGCGAGATGCAGCGCGCCATGCAGTTGGACGCAGCGGTGTTCCGCACGGGGGCCTCGCTGGACGAAGGCGTGGCCAAGCTGCGCGCCATCCATGATCGCGGCGCCGACATCCGCACGACCGATCGCGGCATGATCTGGAACACCGACCTGGTCGAGACGCTGGAGTACGACAATCTGATCGACCAGGCGCTCGTCACCATCGAGAGCGCGGCCAACCGCAAGGAAAGCCGGGGGGCGCATGCCCGCGAAGACTTCCCCGACCGCAACGACGCGGAATGGATGAAGCACACCCTGGCCTGGAAGCGGCCGGACGAGGGCGTGACGATCGACTACCGCCCGGTGCACGAATACACGATGTCTTCGGACATCGAGTACATCAAACCCAAGGCGCGGGTTTACTGAGGAACCGATGGTCCAGCTTTCCCTCCCCCGTGGCTCCAAGCCGACCAAGGGCAAGGTCCACAAGGCCCCGAAGGGCGCCAAGAACGTCAAGACCTACAAGGTCTATCGCTACGACCCCGAGGTCGACGCCGACCCGCGCTGGGACGAATATCAGGTCTCGGCCGACGACCACGGCCCGATGCTGCTGGACGCCCTGATCCACATCAAGTCGACGATCGATCCAACCCTGACCTTCCGCCGATCCTGCCGCGAGGGCATCTGCGGCTCCTGCTCGATGAACATCGACGGGCGCAACACCTTGGCCTGCACCAAGGGCTGGGAGGAGTGCCAGTCCTCGACCATCGCCATCGCGCCCCTGCCGCACCAGCTGGTGGTCAAGGACCTGGTGACGGACCTGACGCTGTTCTACGCCCAGTACGATAGCATCAAGCCCTACCTCCAGTCCGACGACGCGGACCCGGAAAAGGAGCGCCGACAGAGCCCGGCCGATCGCGAGAAGCTGGACGGCCTGTATGAATGCATCTTGTGCGCCTGCTGCTCGACGTCCTGCCCCAGCTACTGGTGGAACCAGACCGAGTATCTGGGACCGGCGGCGCTGCTGCAGTCCTACCGGTGGATTTCCGACAGCCGTGACGACAAGACCCAGGAGCGGCTGGATGATCTCGAAGACCCGTTCAAGCTCTACCGCTGCCACACCATCATGAACTGCGCCCAGGTGTGCCCCAAGGGGCTGAACCCCGCCAAGGCCATCGCCGAGACCAAGAAGCTGATGGTCGCGCCGGGCCGCCGGAAGCAGGCGGCCTGACGTGGCCAAGATCACATACATCGAACACGACGGGCGCGAGCACGTCGTCGAGGTCAAGCCCGGCCTGTCGGTCATGGAGGGCGCGATCCGCAACAATGTGCCGGGCATCGACGCGGACTGCGGTGGCGCCTGCGCCTGCGCCACCTGCCACGTCTATGTCGATGAGGCCTGGCGCGAGAAGACCGGCAAGGCTTCGGCCATGGAGGAGTCGATGCTGGATTTCGCCGAGGCGGTCGAGCCGAGCTCGCGCCTGTCGTGCCAGATCCGGGTGTCTGACGCCCTGGACGGCCTGATCGTGCGCCTGCCTCAGAGCCAGCACTGACGGGCCGACGCTGACAATCACTGGACGCGGCCGCCGGATCGGGCCACATCCGGCCAAGAGACGGCGACCTTATCTGTCCGTCCGCGTTCGAGTGCCGTGTTCAAATCCCAACCTGCGGATCGCCGCCTGACCCCTCGCACCGCCGCGAACGCGCGCGGTATCATCGTCGCGCCGGGCATCGAGATCGCTTGTGTCATCGCTGACACATCCGACGGCGGGCTGAGGGTGCGGCTGGATCGGGCGCTGGCCCTTCCGGCGCGTCTGGTCGTCGTCGACATCGCGGCTGGACTGGCTATCGAGGCGGACACCGCCTGGCGACAAGGCCATGAAACGGGCCTGACGCGGCGTGATCAGGCTCGCCTCAGGGGTCTGGTGCCGTCCCGCTGGCTCGCCGCCCGCGAGGCCTGGACGCGCGCCGGAGGGCGCTGAGCGATCGCAATCGCGGCACAGGAGGCGCCTTCACAGCCACGCATCAACCCTTAAGGTGCCGCCGTCCGAGACATGAGGGTTCCGTCGATGATCCGTTCCGCCGCGCTCGCCGCGCTTTTCGCCACCACCAGCCTCACGAGCGCCGCCCTGGCCCAGACCGCTTCCGTTCCCGCCGCCGAGACTGTCGCTTTCGCCACGACCGACGCGTCCGATCCCTACATCTGGTTGGAAGAGGTCGAGGGCGAGCGCGCCCTGGCCTGGGTCGAGGAGCAGAACACGCGCTCGCTCGGCACGCTTCAGGGCGATCCTCGCTACCAGCAACTGCATGACCAGGCCCTGGCCATTCTGGAATCGCGCGACCGCATTCCGGGGCCGGCTTTCCTGAACTCCGGCCTCATCTCGAACTTCTGGCAGGACGCGACCAACATCCGGGGCGTCTGGCGGCGCACCACGCTTGACAGCTATCGCACCGATGCCCCCGAGTGGGAGACGGTGCTGGACATCGACGCCCTGTCGGCGGCCGAGGGCAAGAACTGGGTCTATCGCGGGGCCAACTGCCTGCCTCCCGAGGAGCGGCTCTGCCTCGTCTCCCTGTCGGATGGCGGCAAGGACGCGGTGACGATCCGCGAGTTCGACACGGTGACGAAGACGTTCGTCGAGGGTGGCTTCGAACTGGCGGAATCCAAGGGCGGCGTGAGCTGGGTCGACCAGGACACCCTGCTGATCGCGCGCGACTTCGGCGAGGGGTCGCTGACCACTTCTGGCTATCCGATGATCGTCAAGCGGTTGCGGCGCGGCCAGTCGGTCGACCAGGCTGAAACCATCTTCACCGGCCAGCCGAGCGACGTCGCGGTGAGCGCTTCGACGCTCAGAGACGCCGATGGGGTGGTCCAGGCGGTACTCATCAGCCGCGGCGTCAGCTTCTACGAGAGCGAGACGCACGTCCTGAACGCCGATGGCTCCACGACCCAGCTGCGGCTCCCGGCCAAGGCCGACATCAGCGGCTTCGTTCAGGGCCAGCTTGTGGTCTCGCTGAAGGAAGACTGGACCGCGCCGTCGGGCCAGGCCTTCCAGACCGGCGACGTCATCGCCTGGACCCTGTCCGACTGGCTGGCGGACCAGAGCGCCCGGGCGCAGCTGGTCATCCGGCCGGGCGAGCGCGAGGCCATCGAGGGGATGAACGCGACCCGCAACAGCCTGGTCGTCGCCCTGTTCGAGAACGTGCGCGGCAACGTCTACGTCTATCGGCCCAATCCGTCCGGCGAATGGGCCAGGACCCGGCTGGATCTGCCTGAAAACGTCACGGTCGGCGTGGGCTCGGCCTCGGACCAGAACGATCAGGTGTTCGTCTCGGCGGCGGGCTATCTGACGCCGTCCACGCTATATCTGGCCGACGCCGCGACTGGAGCGCTGGAGGCGGTCAAGTCGCTGCCGCCCAAGTTCGACGCTGAGGGCCTGACCGTCCAGCAGTTCGAGGCCCGCTCGGCCGATGGGACGATGATCCCCTACTTCGTCGTCCACCGCGAGGAGATGGCGATGGACGGGTCCAACCCGACGCTGCTTTACGGCTACGGCGGGTTCGAGGTGTCCATGCTGCCCGGCTACTCCGCGACGACGGGCAAGCTGTGGCTGGAGCGCGGCGGGGTCTATGTCGTGGCCAACACGCGGGGCGGCGGCGAGTTCGGCCCGCGCTGGCACGAGGCGGCGCTGCAGGAGAACCGCCAGCGGGCCCATGAGGACTTCCAGGCGGTGGCCCAGGACCTGATCGCGCGCGGCATCACCAGCCAGCCGCGCCTTGGCATCATGGGCGGCTCGCAAGGCGGCCTGTTCATGGGGGCGATGCTGACCCAGCGCCCGGACCTGATCAACGCGGCGGTCATCCAGGTGCCCCTGTTCGACATGCTGAGGTTCCACCGCCTTCTGGCCGGGGCCAGCTGGATCGCGGAGTACGGCAACCCTGACATTCCGGAAGAGCGCGCCTGGATCCAGGCCTATTCGCCCTATCAGAACCTTCGGGCGGGCCAGCCCTATCCGGAAGTGTTCATCCACACCTCCACCAAGGACGACCGGGTCCATCCGGGCCATGCCCGCAAGGCGGCCGCGCGGCTGGAGGAGCTGGGCTATCCCGTCCTGTTCTACGAGAACACCGACGGCGGTCACGGCGCAGCGGCGAACCTGCGCGAGAGCGCGAGGCGGCTGGCGCTGGAGTACACCTACCTGACGCGGCGGCTGATGGACTGACCTGAGCACGAGCCTTTCGTCCTCGGGCTTGGTCTGAGGACGAAGGCGTCTGCGCCTCCGGCCCACGAGTCTGGTGATTGGAACCTCGGGTCGAGCCCGAGGATGACGGAGTAAAGAATGCGCGTCCTTTTGATCCTTACCGCCTCTGTCCTGGCCCTGAGCGCCTGCGCGTCCGGGTCGACATCCTCGACCGTCGCGGAAGAGGTCATCATGACGACCAACGACAGTCACCCGCCCCACCTGCCGAGCGACCTGTCGCCGGCCGGCGTACGCGCCGCCGACGACCACCTCGCGCTGGAGGAGGTCGAGGGCGCCGAGGCCATGGCCTTCGTGCGGGCGTCGAACGAGCGGGCGCTCGCCGCCTTGACCGGCGACCCCCGCTACGAGACCTTCCGGGCCGAGGCCTTCGAGGTGCTGTCGTCCACCGCGCGCATTCCGGCGCCGTCCTTCCTCGGCGACGGTATCGGCAACTTCTGGCAGGACGCCCAGAACCCGAAGGGTCTGTGGCGGCGCACGACGCTGGACAGCTACCGGACCGACGCCCCCCAGTGGGAGACGCTGATCGACGTCGGCGCCCTGGCCGAAGCCGAGGGTGTCGACTGGGTCTGGAAGGGGGCCAGCTGCCTTCCGCCGGACGAGACCCGCTGCCTGATCAACCTGTCGGACGGCGGCAAGGACGCGGTGGTGGTTCGTGAGTTCGACACGACGACCAGGACCTTCGTCGAGGGCGGCTTCTCCCTGCCCGAGGGCAAGCACCGGATCACCTGGCTGGATCGCGACACCCTGTTGATCGCCACGGACTTCGGAGATGAGAACGGCCGACCAACCCTGACGGAGTCGGGTTACCCCTACATCATCAAGACCCTGTCGCGCGGTCAGACCCTGGCCGAAGCAACCGAGGTCTATCGCGGCGACCAGGGTGACGGTGGTTACGGAGTTAGCCCCGCAGTCTATCGCGACAGGGACGGCAACATCGAGGCGGTCCTGTTCCGGCGACCGCTGGACACGTTCCGCGCCGAAACCTGGCAGTGGGTCGATGGTCGGGCGGTGAAGCTGAACCTCCCTGCGCGCGTCGGCATCAACGGAACGATGGGCCGGCAACTGGTGTTCTCGCTCGACGAGGAATGGACGGCCGGTGGCGCGACCTGGCCGTCTGGCGCGCTGATGATCGCCACTCTGGACCGGCTGTCGCAGCCCGAGATGACGCGGTCCAATGGCGATCCGACCGTGATCTTCGCCCCGGGCGATCGCCAGTCCATCGACAGCGTCCGGGTGATGTCAGGCAATATTCTGGCCGTGGTCTCCGACAATGTCGTCGGCACGTTGAAACGATTCGACAGCGTGCCTTACCGGGGTGGCCACTCGTCTTGGCAGCCCACCGAGATCGCTGTGCCGGCCAACAGCGCGGTGGGATTGGGCGACAGTTCCAAGGCCCGCGGAGACGTTTTCGTCTCGACCCAAGGCTTTCTGACGCCACCGACGCTGAGCCTCGCTCACGTCCCCGACGGCTCGCTGACCACGGTCAGAACCGCCCCCGACCTGTTCGACGCCTCAACCCAAGTCGTGGAGCAGTTCGAAGCGCGCTCGTCGGACGGCACGATGATCCCCTACTTCGTGGTGCGCCCGCGCGAGATGGCGATGGACGGATCAGCACCGACGATCCTGTTCGGCTACGGCGGGTTCCAGATCAGCTTCCCGCCCGCCTACAAGCCCGAGATGGGCCGGCTGTGGCTCGAGAACGGCGGCGTCTTCGTCCAGGCCAACATCCGGGGCGGCGGCGAGTTCGGCCCGGCCTGGCACCAGGCGGCGCTGCGCGAGAACCGCCAGCGCTCATTCGATGACTTCGCGGCCGTCGCGCGCGATCTTCAGGCGCGAGGCATCACCTCGCCGCGCCGACTGGGCATCTATGGCCGGTCCAACGGCGGCGTCCTGACCTCGGTGTCGATCACCCAGAACCCGGACCTGTTCAACGCGGCGGTGATCGAAAGCCCGCTGATCGACATGCTGCGCTATCCGGACCTGCCGGCCGGCGCGTCCTGGATCGGCGAATATGGCGATCCGCGCATTCCGGGCGACGCGGAGTTCATCGCACGATACTCCGCCTATCAGCAGCTCCGGCCAGACGAAGACTATCCTCGCGTCTACATCACGACCAACACGCGCGACGACCGGGTGCATCCGGGCCATGCCCGCAAGTTCGCCGCGCGCCTGGCCGATCAGGGCCACGACCACCTCTATTATGAGGAAACGGCGGGCGGGCACTCCAACGACGCCGATCCGGTGGCCAATGCCCGACGATGGGCCCGGCACTACACCTATCTGGCCCAGCAGCTGATGGACTGACGCGATTCTCACGGACTTATGAGGGGCGCGCCCGGCCCGGCCGGTTTACCAATCGCCGCCATGAGAACGAGGGGCTGGGTCATCGGGACGGTGGGCGCGCTGGCGCTGCTGGGCGGGGTTTCCACCCTGGCCCAGCCTGTCGGCGCACGGTCGAGCGTGCGCGATGCGCCCGTCGAGCCCGTGGTGGTGGAGCTGTTCACCGCCCAGGGCTGTTCCGGCTGTCCGCAGGCCAATCGCACGGTCGAGGCGATGGCCGAGGCGCCCGGCGTCATCGCCCTGACCTATGCCGTCGACTACTGGGACTATCTGGGCTGGGAGGACACCTTCGCCCGTCCTGAGTTCGAGGCGCGCCAGAGGGCCTACCAGGCCGCCATGCGCCTGCGGAACGTCTACACACCACAGGTCGTCATCGACGGCCGCCACCAGATGTCGGGAGCCGAGAGCGAGGCGATCGAGGCGGCGGTCGAGGCGGAAGGGCAGCGCCGTGTCTTTCCGCCAGAGATCGAGTTCCGCGAGAACGGCGCCGCCGTCGGCATCGGTTCGGGCCGGGCGCCGTCCGGCGGGGCCGAGGTGTGGGCGGTGACCTTCATGCCGGGTCCTCAGACCGTGACGGTCCAGGAGGGAGACAACCGGGGTCAGCAAGTGCGTCACGTCAACGTGGTGCGCCGCCTGACCCGGCTGGGCGAGTGGCAAGGCCGTCCGATCCTGCTGGACCTTCCCGAACAGGCTGATCCGGACGAGCGGACGGCGGTGCTGGTGCAGGCCACCGACGACCGCCGCATCCTGACGGCGGCCGTGCGCTGACAGGGGGCCGAGCGGCGCCGTTCAGCGCGGTTCGGTGACGCGGATCTCGAACAGCTTGGGCCAGTTCTTGCCGGTGACGAACAGTCGCCGTGTCGCCGGGTCCCAGGCGATGCCGTTCAGGACGTCGTCGTTGGGGTCGGCGATCTCGCCGGGCGCCAGCAGGCCTGACAGATCGATGACCGACAGGATGTTCCCGGTGGCTGGATCTATCCTCAGCACCGCGTCCGTCTGCCAGACGTTGGCCCAGACCTCGCCGTCGATGAACTCCAGCTCGTTCAGGCGCCCGACCGGCCGTCCCTGCCAGTTCACCGTGACCCCGCCCGTCTCGGCGAAGGTCTCCGGATCGAGGAAGCGCAGCCTGGCGGTCCCGTCCGACAGGATCAGCCGCGTCCCGTCGTGCGTCAGGCCCCAGCCTTCTCCGGCGTAGGCGAACTCGCCCAAAGGCTCCAGCGTCTCGGGGTCCCAGATGAAGCCCTTGCCGCTCCGCCAGGTCAGAGACAGGGCCCGGTCGCCGAAGATCGTCAGGCCTTCGCCGAAATAGGCCAGGTCGAGGTCTCTCCGGACCAGCACCTCGCCGTCTTCCAGCCGGACGCGGCGAACGGTGGAAGGGTAGCGGCCCGTGCTCTCCAGCAGCTGGCCGTTGCGGAACACCAGGCCCTGAGTGAAGGCCGCCGGATCGTGGGGATGAACGGCGACGACCTCATAGCCATGGCGCGGCGGAAGGTCGGGCGCCGCTCGCGGCGCGACCTGTTGTGCAGGGGCGACCTGCGGCGTCTGGCTCGCTCCGGCCGAAGCCAGGGCGAGGGCGGCGAGGCCGAGGACCAGCCCGCCCAGACGCCGCGTCGAGATCACTGCGCGGGCTCGGACGCGGCCTCGGCTTCCGCCTCCCGCGCGCGAAGTTCGGCCGCATCCGCAGCTTGCCGGGCCGACTTGGCCTTGGCCTGTTTGGACTGGGAGCTTCGGCTGAGCATGTTCAGCGCCTCCACCCCGGCCGAGAAGGCCATGGCGGCATAGATATAGCCCTTGGGCACATGGAAGCCGAAGCCGTCGGCGATCAGGACCACCCCGATCATCAGCAGGAAGCCGAGAGCCAGCATCACGACGGTGGGGTTCTTGTTGATGAAGTTGGCCAGGGGGTCGGCGGCGATCAGCATCACGATCACGGCGGTGACCACCGCGACGACCATGATCGGCAGGTGCTCGGTCATGCCCACGGCGGTCAGGATCGAGTCGATCGAGAACACCAGGTCCAGGATGATGATCTGGAAGATCGCCGCCCCGGCGTTGGAGATCATCACGTCCTTCTTGTCCAGGACGTCATGGGAGGGCGTCGGATCGACGGTGTGGTGGATTTCCTTGGTCGCCTTCCAGATCAGGAACAGGCCGCCTGCGATCAGGATCAGGTCCTTCCACGAGAAGGCGTTGCCCATGACGCTGAAGACCGTCTGCACCAGGCCGACCAGCCAGGCGATGATCGACAGCAGCGCCAGGCGCATGACCAGCGCCAGACCGATGCCGATGCGACGAACCTTCTGCCGCTGATGCTCCGGAAGCTTGTTGGACAGGATCGAGATGAAGATCAGATTGTCGATGCCCAGCACCACCTCCATCACCACCAGGGTGACCAGGGCGGCCCAGGCGGCGGGGTCGGAGAGCAGGGGGGTGATACTGTCGAACATCGAGGTTTCCGGTTCCGGCGTTGCCTTCTCTAAGCGCATGGGCGCGAATTGGGATCAAGGCCTGCGTGCGCGATCCTGCCTCGGTTGCGGGGTCGGACATTGAGTGCTATCAGGCGCCCGGCTTAGCGAGGGGCGTTTCCACCGAGACGGCCCCCTCCGTGCTTTCCTTAAGCATTACAAGCCTTTGACCGGCGCGAAGCTCGCGACCGGTCGTTTGGCGAAACCGCATATCGGACGGACGGGTCTTGGCTGACGATTTCAGAACGACGGAAGTCGGTGGACGCTACGCCCAGGCGCTGTTCGACCTGGCGCTGGAATCCGGCCGTCTGGAGCCGGTGCGCGGCGACCTGAAGTCGCTGCGCGCGGCCTGGATCGAGAGCGCCGATCTTCGCCGCCTGGCCACCTCGCCGGTCATGGCCTCGGACGATCAGGTCAAGGGCCTGGTCGCCATCGCCGACAAGGCGAAGTTCGATGCCACGACGAAGAATTTCCTCGGGCTGCTGGCCCAGAACGGTCGCGCCCGCGATCTGCCCGCCGTGATCGCCGGTTTTGAGCGCCTGTATTCGGCGCACACCGGCGTCGTCGCCGCCGAAGTGGTTTCGGCCGTGCCTCTGACGACGGCCCAGGCCACCCACATCCGCTCGGCCCTGATGCAGGCGCTCGGCAAGGCCCCCGAGATGACCGCGCGCGTCGATCCGTCCATCCTGGGCGGGCTGAAGGTGAAGGTCGGCTCGAAGCTGTTCGACGCCTCGCTGAAGACCAAGCTCGACCAGATGAAGTTCGCCCTCAAGCGGGCTTGACCCGCTTGAGCACCAGAGTGCAGCGGGCTTGACCCGCTCGACCCACAGAATGCAGCGGGCCTTCTGGCCCACCCGAAGACGATAGAGAAGAAGAGCCTGACATGGACATCCGCGCCGCTGAAATCTCGGCCATCCTCAAGTCGCAGATCGCCAACTTCGGCGTCGAGGCGGACGTCTCGGACGTCGGCCAGGTCCTGTCAGTCGGCGACGGGATCGCCCGCATCCACGGTCTGGACAACGTCCAGGCCGGCGAGATGATCGAATTCCCCAAGGCCGGGGTGAAGGGCATGGCCCTGAACCTGGAGCGCGACAACGTCGGGGCCGTGATCTTCGGCGCCGATGCCCAGATCGCCGAGGGCGACGAGGTCCGCCGCCTGGGTGAGATCGTGGACGTGCCGGTCGGCAAGGGCCTCTTGGGCCGCGTCGTCAACCCGCTGGGCGAGCCGATCGACGGCAAGGGCCCGATTCAGTTCACCGAGCGTCGTCGCGTGGACGTCAAGGCGCCGGGTATCATCCCCCGGAAGTCCGTGCACGAGCCGATGCAGACCGGCTTGAAGGCCATCGACACCCTGATCCCCGTCGGCCGTGGCCAGCGCGAGCTGATCATCGGTGACCGTCAGGTCGGCAAGACCGCCGTCGCCGTCGACACCATCCTGAACCAGAAGTCGATCAACGTCGAAGGCGCGGCCGAGAGCGACAAGCTGTACTGCATCTACGTCGCCATCGGTCAGAAGCGCTCGACCGTGGCCCAGATCGTCAAGACGCTCGAGGAGCGCGGCGCTCTGGAATACACCATCGTCGTCGCCGCCACGGCTTCGGAGCCGGCCCCGCTGCAGTTCCTGGCCCCCTTCTCGGGCACGGCCATGGGCGAGTATTTCCGCGACAACGGCATGCACGCCCTGATCGTCTACGACGACCTGTCCAAGCAGGCCGTGGCCTATCGCCAGATGTCGCTGCTGCTGCGTCGTCCGCCGGGCCGCGAAGCCTATCCGGGCGACGTCTTCTATCTGCACAGCCGCCTCTTGGAGCGTTCGGCCAAGCTGAACGAAGACAACGGCTCGGGGTCGATGACGGCGCTGCCGCTGATCGAGACCCAGGCCAACGACGTCTCGGCCTACATCCCGACGAACGTGATCTCGATCACAGACGGCCAGATCTTCCTGGAATCGGACCTGTTCTATCAGGGCATCCGCCCCGCCGTGAACGTCGGCATCTCGGTGTCGCGCGTGGGCTCCTCGGCCCAGATCAAGGCGATGAAACAGGTCGCCGGGTCGATCAAGGGCGAACTGGCCCAGTATCGGGAGATGGCCGCCTTCGCCAAGTTCGGTTCGGACCTCGACGTCTCGACCCAGAAGCTGCTGGCCCGCGGCGCGCGTCTGACGGAACTGCTGAAGCAGCCCCAGTATTCGCCGCTGACGGTCGAGGAGCAGGTGGTGTCGATCTACGCCGGCACGCGCGGCTTCCTCGACAACGTCGCGGTCTCTGACATCGGCCGTTTCGAGAGCGAGCTGCTGGCCCGGATGCACTCGGCCCACCAGCCGATCCTGGACGCGATCAAGTCGACCAAGGCCCTGTCCAAGGAGCTGGAAGCCGAACTGAAGGCCGCCATCGACGCTTTCGCCAAGACCTTCGCCTGAGCCTGACGGAAAGCTGAGAGAGTAGCGCCCGATGGCCAGCCTCAAGGAAATGCGCAATCGGATCGGAAGCGTGAAGTCCACGCAGAAGATCACGAAGGCCCTGAACATGGTTGCCGCGGCCAAGCTGAAGCGCGCCCAGGACCAGGCTGAGAGCGCGCGCCCCTATGCCAGGAAGATGGCCGCCGTCATCGCCAACCTGGCGGCGGGCGTCTCGGGTGACAACGCGCCCCGGCTGCTGGCCGGGACGGGTTCGGACCAGAAGCACCTCGTGGTCGTCGCCACGGGCGACAAGGGCCTGGCCGGCGGGTTCAACACCAACGTCATCCGGGCCGCGCGCGAGCGGATCAACACCCTGATCGCCAACGGCAAGGACGTCCGCATCATCGCCGTGGGCCGCAAGGTCCGTGACGGCTTGACCCGGCTGTACGGCGACAGGATCATCCGCACCTTCGAGCTCTCCGAGCACAAGGTCATCGGCATGAACACCGCCGAGCCGATCGCCGAGCTGGTGGCCTCCGAGTTCGAAGCCGGCAACGCCGACGTCGTGACCCTGTTCTACAGCCGCTTCCAGTCGGTCATCTCTCAGGTGCCGACGCCCAAGCAGCTGGTGCCCGCCGTGGTCGACGGCGACGCCCCTCCGATCGACCTGAACGGCGCGGTCTATGAATACGAGCCCTCGGAAGAAGAAATCCTCGAGACCCTGCTGCCGCGCAACATCAAGACCCAGATCCTGGCCGTCCTGCTCGAGAACCAGGCCAGCTTCTTCGGGGCCCAGATGGGCGCCATGGACAACGCCACGCGCAACGCAGGCGACCTCATCAACTCGCTGACGCTGCAGTACAACCGCAAGCGTCAGGCCCAGATCACCACCGAACTGATCGAGATCATCGCCGGCGCGGAAGCGCTCTGATCTGACAGCATTGACAGCAACGCTAGCAAGACATAACTGACCGCCATGGGCGTCCTTACTGTTCGCAACATTCCCGACGAGGAGCTGGCCGCGTTGCGCGTGCTTGCGGCGGAGCATGGGCGCAGCATGGAAGCCGAGGTGCGCGAACTGATCCGCTTGGCCCTGCCGCGAACGCCCCGTGTCCAGCCGCCGCGTCTCGAGGATCTGCCGCCCGTTCCACCGGAGGTGAAAGCCCGGGTCGAGCGGGTTCAGGCGATGGTGCGCGAAGCTTTCGGCGGCGAAATGCCCAAGGGCCGCGTGGATGCCTTTATCGCCGAACGGCGAGCGGAAGCGGAGCGCGGCGAGTGAACGTCTTCGACACCTCTGCCCTGCTCGCCATCGTCTATGACGAGCCTGGGCGACCGATCGCCGAGGCGCGCCTGGCCTCAGGCGCGGTCTCGACCGTCAATGCGGCCGAGGTCATGGGTGACTATGTGGCCAGCGGCCGGGGCGACCTGGCGGCCGCCCGCCGCATCATCGATGGCCTGGGCTTGCAGTTGATCGCGCCGGACTATGATCAGGCCGCCCGGGCCGCCGAGTTGAAACGCCCACGCCTCTCGCTAGGCGACCGTTTCTGTCTCGCTCTCGGGGAAGCTCGAGGCGAGCGGATCGTCACTGCCGATCAGGCCTGGGCCTCGCTCTCCCTCTCCGTTCCCGTCGAATTCATTCGCTGATCCGTCAGCCGCAGCCCTTACCTTTCCAGAGAACGCTATGACCGACACCGTCGCCCCCAAGAAGCCCACCGCCCGTAAGCCGGCCGCCCCCAAGGCCCCGAAGGCCGCCGCCGCCACCGGCAATGCGACGGTCACCGCCGGCACCGGCGTGGGCAAGATCGCCCAGGTCATCGGCGCTGTCGTGGACGTCGAGTTCACCGGCCAGCTGCCCGCCATCCTGAACGCCCTGGAGACCCAGAACGTCGACCAGAAGACGGGCGAGCCCTTCCGCCTGGTGCTGGAAGTCGCCCAGCACCTGGGTGAGAACATGGTCCGCACCATCGCCATGGACACGACCGAGGGTCTGACGCGCGGCCAGCCTGTTACCGACACCGGCACCTCCATCCTGACCCCGGTCGGCCCGGGCGTGCTCGGCCGCATCATGAACGTGGTCGGCGACCCGATCGACGAGGCCGGTCCGATCCAGACCACGATGTACCGCCCGATCCACCGCGAGGCCCCCAGCTTCGAGGAGCAGTCGACGTCGTCGGAAATCCTGGTCACCGGCATCAAGGTCATCGACCTGATGTGCCCCTACACCAAGGGCGGCAAGATCGGCCTGTTCGGCGGCGCCGGCGTGGGCAAGACCGTGACCATGCAGGAGCTGATCAACAACATCGCCAAGGCCTACGGCGGCTACTCCGTCCTGGCCGGCGTGGGTGAGCGGACCCGCGAGGGCAACGACCTGTACCACGAGATGATCGAGTCCAACGTGAACGTGGACCCGTCCAAGAACGGCGGCTCGACCGAAGGCTCCAAGTGCGCCCTGGTCTACGGCCAGATGAACGAGCCCCCCGGCGCCCGCGCTCGCGTCGCCCTGACCGGCCTGGCCCAGGCCGAGTATTTCCGCGACGAAGAAGGCAAGGACGTCCTGCTGTTCGTCGACAACATCTTCCGCTTCACGCAAGCCGGTTCGGAAGTGTCGGCTCTGCTGGGCCGCATTCCCTCGGCGGTGGGCTATCAGCCGACGCTGGCCACCGAGATGGGCAATCTGCAGGAGCGCATCACCTCGACCAACAAGGGCTCGATCACCTCGGTCCAGGCCATCTATGTGCCCGCCGACGACCTGACCGACCCGGCGCCGGCCGCCTCCTTCGCCCACCTGGACGCGACGACGGTGCTGAGCCGCGACATCGCCGCCCAGGCCATCTTCCCGGCCGTGGACCCGCTGGACTCGACCAGCCGGATCATGGACCCGCTGGTGATCGGCGAGGAGCACTACCGCGTCGCCCGTTCGGTCCAGGAAGTCCTGCAGCAGTACAAGGCCCTGAAGGACATCATCGCCATCCTGGGCATGGACGAGCTGTCGGAAGAGGACAAGCTGGTCGTCTCGCGCGCCCGCAAGATCCAGCGCTTCCTGTCCCAGCCCTTCTTCGTGGCCGAGCAGTTCACCAACGCGCCCGGCAAGTTCGTCGAACTGGCCGACACGATCCGCAGCTTCAAGGGCATCGTCGCCGGCGAATACGACCACCTGCCGGAAGCCGCCTTCTACATGGTCGGCACCATCGAAGAGGCCGTCGAGAAGGCCCAGAAGATGGCGGCGGACGCCTGATGGCTGGCAAACTGAACTTCTCACTCGTCGCGCCGGAACGCGAGGTCTTCTCGGGCCTCGTGGACCAGGTCGATGCGCCGGGCGTCGAGGGCGACTTCGGCGTCCTGGCCGACCATGCGCCGTTCATGACGGCGCTGCGCGAAGGTCAGGTGACGGTGATCAGCGGATCGTCGCGCCGGACCTTCACGGTCAAGGGAGGCTTCGCGGACGTCACCCCCGCCGGCCTGACCATCCTGGCCGAGGAAGCCGCCGAGGTCGCGGCGGCCTGACGGCCGGGGCCGCCGGGTTGATCGCCCGACGGTCTGTCCCATATGCGCTGAAAGACGAGGCCACGTCCTCGCCCCCGGATTGCCGGGGCCAAGCCCGGGACGGCCCGGCCTTTCGCAAGGAGGGCCGACCGTGGCCTGGGTTTATTTGATCGTCGCCGGACTGCTGGAAGTGGTCTGGGCCTATTCCATGAAGCAGTCGGCCGGGTTCACGAAGCTGGTCCCCAGCCTGATCACGCTCGGCACAATGGGCGTCAGCTTCGCCTTGCTGTCTCTGGCCATGAAGAGCCTGCCGCTGGGCACGGCCTACACCGTCTGGACGGGGATCGGGGCGGTCGGGGCCTTCATCGTCGGCGTCATCTGGCTGAACGAGGGTGTGCATCCCATGCGCGTCGCGGCGGCTGGGCTGATCGTGGCCGGGCTGGTGCTGATGCGGCTGGCGCCGAGTTCCTAGGGCGCTACCGCTCGACGCGCGGCGTCTCGCTGCTTGAGCGCGGGTCCGCGAACCGTGAGAACGCCGCGACCACCTGCTCATAGGCGTCGCGCTTGAACGGGACGATCAGGTCCGGGGCCTCATCGAGGTGGCCCCAGCGCCAGGCGTCGAACTCGACCTCGTCGTGGCGGTCGAGGACGATCTCGGCGTCGTCGCCGGTGAAGCGGAAGGCGAACCAGACCTGCTTCTGGCCGTCCCAGGGCTTGCGACCGTCGCGGCGATGCTGGGCCTTCAGGGCCTCGGGGAAGTCGTAGACGATCCAGCCGTCGGTGCGGGCCAGAAGCTCGGCCGAGGTGACGCCGGTCTCCTCCGCCAGCTCGCGGCGGGCACCGGCCTCCAGGTCCTCGCCGGGATCGACGCCGCCCTGGGGGAACTGCCAGGCGTGGCCTTCGGTCATGCCGGCGCGGCGGCCATACCAGACCCGGCCCTCGGCGTTGAACAGGACGACGCCGACGTTGGGGCGGTGGTGGGGGTGGTCTTGCATGAGGGCTTAGTGAGTAGGGCTTAGGGCTTAGTCAGTAAACGCGCGCTCGACGTGCAAGGCGATCAGCCACACCCAGGCCCTAAGCCCTAAGCCCTAAGCCCTAAGCCCCAGGCCTCACCGTCCCGGCCGCGCCGCCATGGCCGAGGCCGGAGCCAACTGCACGCCGCGTGCCTCGAGCCCTGCGGCCCAACGGGCGGCGGCCTCGACCGTGACGGGGTAGGCGAAGCCGGTGCCGAGCGCCGCGCCGCGCGTCTTGGCGGCGGCCTCGAGGGCGTTCAGGCGGGCGATGATGGCGGCGGGGGTCTGGGTCTCGTCGACGATGGTGTCGGCCGAGCCGCGCGACCAGGCGCCGGGGCGCCGGCGCGCGACCCCGTCATCGAAGAAGGCGAGGCCACGCTGACGCAAAGTCCCGAGGAATGCGCTCATGCCCGCGTCCGAGGTGACGAAGCGGTCGCCGAGGTAGTTGGTCACGCCGAAATAGCCGGTGGCGCGACCCAGGAGCCAGGCCATGCGGGCCTCGATGTCGTCGGGCGTGGCGTTGGCCAAGAGGGTCTGGGGACCGGGATCGTTGTTGGGATAGCCGGTCGGCTCCATCGGGATCTCGATCAGGACCTCGTGGCCCTGGCGACGGGCGAGGTCGATCCAGCCCTGCAGGTCTTCGGCATAGGGCACGAAGGACAGGGTGACTTCGGGCGGCAGGCGCTCGATGGCGGCGCGGGTGGTGACGGCGTTCAGCCCAAGGCCGCCGACGATCAGGGCCACGCGCGGGCGGCCGTTCGGCGTGAACGGACGGGCATAGGCCTGGGCCGGGACGCGGCCGTCGGTGGCGATGACCGGCAGGGGGCCGTTCGGGCCCGGCTGGCTGAGGCCTGCGATCGGGGCGGGGACCAGGGGCTGGGCAGGGACGATGGGCGTGGCAATGGCCGAACCGCCCGCGACGGTCGCGCCGTCCGGCAGGGTGATCAGGGCCTCGCCTCCGGCCGCGCCGCCTTCCCCGAGCAACGCGGGATCGGACAGGCCCTGCCAGGCGGCGAACCCGCCCATGGAGAAGGCCTCAAGGCCTGTGGGCGCGACGGGGGCCGGGGGGGCCTCGCGCTTCAGGGCCACCCGTGCGGACGGCGTGCCCGCGCGCGGATCGCCGAGAACCGTCAGGAACAGGGCGGCGGCGGCCAGCAGAAGCAGGCCCGCGGCTCCGACGGCCACGGGCGGGCGCTTCAGAAAGGCGAGGACGGCCTTGAGGTCGAACTTCGGCATCCGCGAGGGCGGCGGGCTGCCGGCGGCGGCGGCGAGGGCGGACTGGCGCTTGGCGAACATGGACGACGTCGAACGCTCTGGCCGCCGGACGGATTCCGAGCGGCGCTTCGAGGTCAGAATGCCGGTCGGCGGTTAAGAAAGCCTAACGCGCCGTTAGCCATGACCGGTCGCGCGTCACTCCTCCGTCGTATCCTCCAGGGCGGCCGTCTCGATGTCGGGCGCGCCGGGTTCGGTGACGATGATGCCTTCGGGCGCGGCCGCCAAGCGCGTCAGGTCTCCACCGGCGCGGAGCACATCCAGCGCGCGCTGGAGCTGGTAGTCGGCGTCCTCATCATAGTCCGGGCCGGGGGCCTCGCGCGGCGTGTGCGGACCCCGGCGTTCGGCGCCGATGGAGGCGTCGAGCGCCGTTGCATAGGCCGCCTCGGAGTAGACGAAGCTGGAGCGGGAGACGATCCGGCCCTCGGCTTCGGTGCGGGCGACCTCCAGATCCGGCTCGATGCCGATCTTCTGGATGGAGCGGCCCGAGGGCGTGTAATACCGAGCCGTCGTGATCGACAGGGCGCCGTCCTGGCCGCCCCGCAGGGGGATCACGGTCTGGACCGAGCCCTTGCCGAAGCTGGTCAGGCCGACCAGCGTGGCTCGCTCCTGATCTTGCAGGGCGCCCGCGACGATCTCGGACGCCGAGGCCGAGCCGTAGTTGATCAGGACCACGACCGGCAGGCCGCCGGACAGATCACCGGGTCGGGCCGCGTAACGTTCGATCTGGTCGGCGCGTCGGCCGCGCTGGCTGACGATCTCGCCGCGCTCGAGGAAGGCGTCCGACACGTCGATGGCGGCTGACAGAAGGCCGCCTCCGTTGTTCCTGAGGTCCAGCACATAACCCCGGATGGTCGGGTTCTCGGACTTCAGCCGCTGGATGACCTCGGTCAGCTCCCGGCCGGTGTTCTCGTTGAAGGTGGCGACGCGCAGATAGCCGAACTCGCCCTCCATGCGGCCGGTCACGCTGTCGACCGTGATGACCTCGCGCACCAGGGTGACTTCCAGCGGGTCGGAGCCGTCGCGCAGGAAGGTGACGGCGACCGAGGTGCCAATGGCGCCGCGCAGCTTTTCGGAGACCTCCGACACCGTCAGGCCGGCGGCGTTCTGGCCGTCGATGACCGAGATGACGTCGCCCGCCTGGACGCCCGCGCGGGCGGCGGGGCCGTCGTCCATCGGCGAGATGACCTTCACGAGGCCGCCTTCGGTGGTGATGGTCAGGCCGACGCCGGAGTATTCGCCGCTGGTCCGCTCCTGCAGGTCTTCGAAGCCGTCGGGGGCCAGGTAGTTGGAGTGCGGGTCGAGCGCCGTCATCATGCCGGCCAGAGCCGCCTCGATCAGCTTCTTGTTGTCGACCGGCACGACATAGGCCTGTTCGATCACCGCCAGGGTGTCGCCGAACAGCTGGAGCATGCGGAAGGTCTCGTTCCGCGGCGTCTGGCTGGCCACCGCGGCGGCGGAGAGGCCGAGCGCCAGGGTGGCGGCTCCGGCGACGAGAAGTCTGCGCATTCGGTCTCTTTCAGGCCCCGGCGGGGCGGGAGGAAGTCACGGACCGTCGCCGCCAATCGTGGCGGGTCCGCGTCCGGTCGATAAAATCAGCGTCATGCGGCGGAGGAAAGCGGAAAACGGTCAGGGACCGCCCCCGCGGGGGTCGATCGGCGGGCCGCAAGGGGCTGGCGAGCCTTCGATAGGCGTTGGAGAGGTGGAGTGTGCGAAATTCGACTCCACTTTCTCCAACTCGGGACTGGACGACGGCGCGGGCGGGGCGACGGGCTGAGGGGATGTGGCCTCTGACACCAGCCGGGTCAGGGCGGCGTGGACCTTCGCCCAGCGGGCAGCCTCCATGGACAGGTCCTCGTCGATCGCGCGGCAGAGACGGCGCCAGGCGATCTGGACGGCCTCGGCGGGGCTCATGGCGATGACGGCGTTCGGTGTCACCCGGACAGTCTAAAGGCGGGTTGCGTCAGAATCGGTCGTATCGATCCAGAAAGTCAGAGGAAGGGCGCGGGATCGACCGGTCGGTCGCCGCGCCGGAGTTCCAGATAGACCTCGCCGCCCGCTTCGGCGCGGCCCAGGGTCTGGCCATCGGCGACCCTCTGACCCGGCTCGACATCGACCGTGTCGAGGCCGGCCAGCACCGCCCGCCAGCCGTCGCCCAGGTCCAGGATCACCACCTCGCCCCAGCCGCTGAGCGGGCCGGCGTGATCGACGCGGGCCCCGGCGGGGGCGGCGACGGGTCCGGACGCGCTCCAACGCCAGCCCTGGGAGCGGGCTCCCTCGCCGCCCTGTCCGAAGCGGACGGAAGGGCTTCCCGGCACGGGCGCGGTCAGGCGGTTCCGGCCGGCGGGCAGGCGGCTGGCCGGGGCGTCGGCGGCCTCGGCGGCGGAGACGGGCGTGGCCCCCAGCGCCCGGATGCGGGCCTCCAGCGACCGCGCGGCGCGCTCGGCCCGGTCGGCGTCGGCGCGCAGAACGGCGAGCAGGGCGGTGCGGCGGGCGGACAGGCCCTCGATCTCGGCGCGGCGATCGCCCTGGGCGCTCTCGGTGGTCATCAGACGCTCGGACGACAGGACGGCGAGGCGGCGGATGCGGCCCACCTCGGCCTGGCGCGCGGCGAGGACATCGGCGCGGGCGCGCAGGTCGGGGGCCATCGCCTTCATCAGGATGGCGGCACGAACCGTGTCGACGGCGCGGTCGGCCGGGATCAACAGCGGCGGGGGCGGGCGGCGGCTCATCAGCTGGAGCGCCGACAGAAGCCGCATCTGGCCGTCGCGGGCGCGGGCGAGGTCAGAGACGACGGCGGCCTCGCGTCGGCCCAGCGCCGCCAGCCGGGCGCGCTGGGCGGCCAGTTCCCGGTCGCCTGATGCAACATCACGCTGCAGCGTGGCCAGTTCGCGGTCGAGCGCGGCGATCTCGCCCTGGGCGGCCTCGGCATCGGCGCGCAGGCGTCGGGCGCGGACCTGTTCGTCGCGGTAGCGGGCCTGAAGCTGCTCCAGGTCCTCCTGCACGGCCGCGGTGGCGGGCAGGGCGGCCAGCAGGATGGCGGCGAGGACGGCGAGACGCTTCATCAATCGCGATGATAGGGCGATCCGGCCAGGATCGTCACGGCGCGATAGAGCTGCTCGGCCAGCATGGCGCGGGCGAGCGCATGAGGCCAGGTCTGGGGCCCGAAGGCGAGGGTGGAACGCGCGGCAGACAGGACCGAGGCGTCCAGGCCGTTGGCCCCGCCGATGGCGAAGACCAGACGGCGCTCGCCCTGATCCCGCAGCCGGGCGATGTGGTCGGCGAAAGCGCGGCTGGAGTAGGTCCGACCCCGTTCGTCGCAGGCGATCAGGTGGGCCCCGTCGGCGGCGGCGTGGATCAGCTCGGCCTCGGGCGCCTTGCCGGGCTTTCGCGGTTCAAGGTCGATCAGATCGAGCGGACCCAGACCCAGGGGTCGACCCGCCGCCGTGGCGCGGGCGGCGTAGTCGGCGGCGAGCTCGGCCTCGGGTCCGCGTCCCGGACGGCCGATGGCGAGGACGGCGAGCTTCATCTGCCTCCCTTCTCCCCTTGTAGGAGAAGGTGGCCGAGCGCAGCGAGGTCGGATGAGGGGTGAAACGCCTCCATCGGGCTCGGAGCACCGCCGGATCGCACATTTCGACTCATGAGAGGGGGCGGCGGCATTCGCGCAGGCTAGCTTTCTGCCGCCGGAGTTTCACCCCTCATCCGGCCCTGCGGGCCACCTTCTCCCGCAAGGGGAGAAGGGACCGTGAGGATCAGGCCGAGGCGGGGGTCCGGTGCGCGCTGTCGACGGCCCAGATCTTCTCGATGTTGTAGAAGAGGCGGACTTCGGGGCGGAACAGGTGGACGATCACGTCGCCGGCGTCGATCAGCACCCAGTCGCAATGCGGAAGGCCCTCGACCTTGGCGCGGCCCATGCCGTGGTCCTTGAGCGTGCGCAGCAGGTGGTCGGCGAGAGCGCCGACATGGCGGTGCGACCGGCCGGACGCCACGATCATGCTGTCGGCCATCGGGGATTTGCCCTTCAGGTCGATCAAGACGATGTCCTGGGCCTTGTCCTCGTCCAGCTTGGCCAGCACGGCCTGTTCGATGGCGGTCGAGCCGACCGGCAGCGGGGCGTCGCGGGTGAAGGGGGCGGCGTCGTCTTCGGGCTCATTGCCCTCGGAGCCGGTGCCGAAGAGGGAATAGTCGGACGACTCGTCGTCCTCGGTCGAGGCCTGATCGCCGTCCTCGATGTGGAGGGGCTCGATCGGGTCGGTCTCGTGCGCCGTGTTGGAAACGGCGGCGTCTTGCGCATCGTGCGCGGGCGGGGGGGTCAGCGGAGAGCTCCGGGAGTGATCACTAAAACGGCTCTCTAGCACATATGCGCCGGGCGGTCACCGGGCGGGTTAGGGCGCTATCGCTCGGGACGCGGTCCCTCGCTGCTTGAGCGCGGACTTAGATTTTGCGGCGCTACCGCTCGGGACGCGGTCCCTGGCTGCTTGAGCGCGGACTTAGATTTTGTGGCGCTATCGCTCGGGACGCGGTCCCTCGCTGCTTGAGCGCGACGTCTGGTTCTCGGCCCGCAACGCGGTGGACGATGATGGGTTAAGCGGGGCCCGCAGGTAGGTCCAGGCGGGGGCCCGCATATGGGCCAGCAGCCGGGCCTCGCGAGACGACACACGGTGTCCCGCGAAGCGGCGAGCGGCGGGGGCGGCGCGGCTCTCCAGCAGGGAGCCGGGCCGGGCGACGACGGCGACGGGCATCATGCGCATGATGTCGGTCCAGCCCCGCCAGCGATGGAAGTTCTCCAGATTGTCCGAGCCCATCAGCCAGACGAAGCCCACGCCCGGATGCCGGGCCTTCAGCGCCCGCAGGGTGTCGACGGTCCAGCGGGTGCCGACGCGGGTCTCGAAGTCCGAGACGATCATGCGCGGGCCGGAGGCGACGGCGCGGGCCGAGGCCATGCGGTCGGCCAGCGGGGCGGTCTGGGCGGCGTCCTTCAGCGGGTTCTGGGGCGAGACGAGCCAGACGACGCGGTCGAGGTCGAGCCTCTGCATGGCCGTCTCGGCGACATGGGCGTGTCCGTCGTGGGCCGGATTGAAGGAGCCGCCGAACAGGCCGACCGTCATGCCGGGCATGAGGTTCAATCCGTCGCGCAGCGCGCCGGGGCGAGGGCCGATCGCCTGGGGCGCGGGTCCGGCGTGAAAGAAGGACAGGGCGGGCTCGCGGGCTCGGGGCTTATGCTCACGATGGAGCTAACACGGCCCCGCACGAGTGTCTCCCTCCCCATGAAGGGGAGGGAGAGATGTCACGGCGTCCAACCCTGCGTCGCCATGCGCTCCTCACCGTCCTCGTTGATCTCGCCCCGGTTCTTGCGGACCTCGGCCCAGGCGGCGCGGAGCAGTTCGGGCACGCCCTCGCCGGAGACGCCGGAGACCAGCATGGGGCGCTTGCCGGCGGCGGCTTCCAGTTCGGCGGCTTTTTCGACGCGGGCCTCGGGCGTCAGGGCGTCGATCTTGTTGAGCGCCAGGATCTCGGTCTTGTCGGCGAGGCCTTCGCCGTAGGCGTCGAGTTCGCCCCGGATGATGCGATAGGCGCCGGCGACATCGTCCTGCGTCCCGTCGACCAGATGGATCAGGGACGCCGAGCGTTCCACGTGACCCAGGAATCGCGTGCCGAGCCCCGCCCCTTCGGACGCGCCCTCGATCAGGCCGGGGATGTCGGCGATGACGAACCGTTCGCCGGGGCTGAGGTCGACCATGCCGAGGTTGGGGGCGAGCGTCGTGAAGGGATAGTCGGCGATCTTGGGCCGGGCCGCCGAAGCGGCGGCGAGGAAGGTCGACTTGCCGGCGTTGGGCAGGCCCGCCAGGCCGATGTCGGCGATCAGCTTGAGCCGCAGCCAGATCCAGCGCTCCTGACCTTCCTGGCCCGGATTGGCGTGGCGGGGGGCTTGGTTGACCGGCCCCTTGAAGCGGACATTGCCCCAGCCGCCGTTGCCGCCGCTCAGCAACAGTTCGCGCTGCCCCGCCTCGACCATGTCGAGGACGACCGTCTCCTTGTCCTCGTCCAGCACCTGGGTGCCGACCGGCACGCGCAGGACCACGTCCTCGCCCTTGGCCCCGTGCATCTGGCGACCCTGGCCGTGGCCGCCGGTCGCGGCCTTGAAATGCTGCTGGTAGCGGTAGTCGATCAGGGTGTTCAGCCCCTCGACGGCCTCGATCCAGACATGGCCGCCGTTGCCGCCGTCGCCGCCGTCCGGGCCGCCGTTGGGGATGAACTTCTCGCGCCGGAACGACACCGAGCCCGCGCCCCCGTTGCCGGAGCGGATGTAGATCTTGGCCTGGTCGAGAAACTTCATCTCGGGCGTTCTAAACCGTTCTGCGGCGGAGGCGAATCCTTTGCCTGAGCCTCGCTCCTCGCCGGACTTCGCTCTTGCCCCTGCGGAACAAGAGTTTCATCACGGAGAACACAGAGAAGGCACGGAGAACACGGCGAGACCGAACGGACGTCGAGGACGTCTATCTCGCTCTTGCGTCAACGGCTGCAAGACGGACGCTTCGCGTCGTTCAGCACCCGGCGGCGCGAGCCGCCCTTCACTGTATCGACTCTTTTCTGCGACGGATCGGCGACTTGAGCGCCTGCTCGGTATCGCCGTGTTCTCCGTGCCTTCTCTGTGTTCTCCGTGATGAACCCCTTTCCCCCGGGGGCTGACGGAAACAGCACGCGGACTCCTGCGACGCGGCCGCGTCTGCGCTATGGTCGTGATTCGGCATCAACGGGCGGGACGGCATGGCGGAGGCCGACATCGCATTCGCGGCGGCGGCGGGGGCGGCGGGACTGGCGCTGGCCGTCGGTGCCTGGGCCTGGCGTTTCCAGAAGGACGCCCGCGCCCGACTGGACGCGGCCGATGCCGTCCGCGACGCCGCCGAACGACAGGCGGCGGCGGGTCTGGGAGCCGTGACGGCCTTCGACGAGGTGCGGCTGGGCCTGACGCCGGACGAGGCCCCGATCCTGCTGGGCGGAGAGGCTCGGATCGCGGCGGCGCGTCAGGCTCTGGCCGGAGACGCGCAAGGCACCACGGCGGTGGCCATCGCCGAGGCGCTGCACGCCCGGCACGGCGAGGCGATCGACCGGCTGCTGGCCGAGGGCGCGCCGTTCCGGACGCGCGATCCCGACAGCGCTTGGACCATCGAGGGCCGCACCGACGGCGGCGTCGCCTGGCTGCGCCTGTCGGACCGGGGCGAGGCCGCCTCGTCCGCTGAGCCGTCGCTGGGGGCCGGGCTGATCGCCGAGGCGTCGCCCTCACCCGCCTGGGTGCTGGACGGGGACGGGGCGCTGGTCTGGGCCAACCGGGCCTGGCTGCACGAGACCGGTTGCGACAGCATGGAGGTGGCGAGGGAGCGCCAGGCCTCCTTTGATCGGGGCGCCGACCAGCTGGCGGCCGAGGCCGGACGGATCGGGGCGCGTCAGGAGGGCTTCCGCTGGACGCCCGGCGACGGCCGCCGCCGGGCCTGGAAGATCATCGCCGAACCCATCGGAGGCTCGGGCGGGCCCGTGCTGGTCTTCGCGCTCGACATGACCGAGGCGGAGGAGACCCGCGATACGCTCCGTCGTCACGTCGAGGCCCATGACGAGACGCTGAACCATCTGGCCGACGCGGTTGCCATATTCGGGCCGTCGCGCAGGCTCGCCTTCCACAACACGGCCTTCCAGGCCCTGTTCGGGCTGGACGCGGCCTGGCTGGACGAGCGGCCGACGCACGCCGAGCTGCTGGACCGGCTGCGCCAGCGCCGCATGCTGCCCGAGGTCGTGGACTACGCCGGGTGGAAGGCGCGCGAGCTGGACTTCTACGGGGCCGCCGAGGCCGCTCCGGACGAGAGCTGGTCCCTGCCGGACGGGCGGACGCTCAGGATCGTGCGCCAGCCCCATCCGCTGGGCGGCATCCTGCTGCTGTTCTCGGACATTACCGGCGAGCTGGATCTGAGGAGCCGCTTCAACGCCCAGCTGCAGGTGCAGACGGCCACGCTGGACAAGCTGAACGACGCGGTCGCCGTGTTCGGCTCGGACGGGCGGCTGCGGCTGCACAACGACGCCTTCGAGACCTTCTGGAGCCTGTCGGCCGAGCAGCTGAGGGACGCGGGCGACTTCGACGCCATCGCGGCCTTGCTGAAAGCGCACATCCCCGACGCCGGTCTCTGGCTGGAGCTGAAGGCCCGCGTCGCCGATCCCGACCCGGAAAGCCGCGTGCCGGTCTCGGGTGAGGGTCGCACGACCGACAAGCGCATCGCCGCCTGGCAGACCCGGCCCCTGCCGGACGGGGCGACGCTGGTCGCCTTTTCCGACGTCACGGCACAGCGGGAGCTGGAGCAAGCCCTGGCTCAACGCGAGGCGGCGCTGAAGGAAAGCCAGGCCCTGAAGCGGGAGTTCGTCGGCTCGGTCAGCTATGAGCTGAGGACGCCGCTGACCACCATCGTCGGCTATTCCGAGCTGTTGGAGGCGATGGGCGACCTGCCCGAGCGCAGTCGCCAGCATGCGGGCGCGATCCGGGTCGCGGCCGGGCAGCTGGCGGCCTCCATCGACGACGTACTGGACATGGCCCAGATCGACGCGGGCGAGATGGAGCTGTCGCTCGGCGACGTGCGGATCAAGGACCTGTTCGCCGAGGCCGCCCAGAAGCACCTGCCGCGCATCGAGGGCCGGGGCGCGACCTTCCATGCCGAGGTTCCCGCAGACCTGCCGGTGCTGCGCGCCGATGCCCGCCGGCTGGGGCAGGCGGTCGATCATCTGCTGGACAATGCGGCCCGCTCGGTCTCGGAAGGCGGCTCGGTGACGTTGAAGGCCGAGGCGAACGCCGTGGAGCTGCGCATCCGCGTCGAGGACACCGGGCGGGGCATCCCCTACCATCTGCAGGCCCATGTCTTCGATCGCTTCGTCAAGCGCGAGCGGGGTGGTCCGGGCGTCGGGCTGGCCCTGGTCAAGGCGCTGGTCGAGCTGCACGGCGGCTGGGCCGAGGTCGAGAGCGAACCCGGCAAGGGCGCGGCCTTCATCCTGCACCTGCCGCTGGAGGCGGACGGGGTCGCGGCGGCGCCGGAGCTGTCCTTAGGTTCGAGGGGCTAGGTTTTAGGTTCTAGGGCAAGACTGCGCTATGTGGCGGCAAGCGGGGGCCACGACCCTAGACCCTGAAACCTCGAACCTCGAACCTTCATGCTCCTCAAGACCGCCCTCATCTACGACTTCGACGGCACGCTCGCGCGCGGGAACATGCAGGAGGTGACCTTCATCCCCTCGGTCGGGATGGGCGTCGGCGACTTCTGGGGCGAGGCGGATCGGCTGACCAAGTCGGCCGACGGCGACAACATCCTGATGTACATGCAGCTGATGCTGCAGCGCGCCCGCGAGAACGGGCGGCCGGTGACCAAGACCCTGCTCAAGGAGCATGGCGAGGACGTCAAACTGTTCGACGGGCTGAAGTCGGACCTGACCGGCAAGGGCTGGTTCGAGCGGATCGACGCGATCGGCCGGAAGTATGGGCTGGAGATCGAGCACTACATCATCTCGGCCGGCCTCGAGGAGATGATCGAGGGCTGTCCGATCCGGCCGGCCTTCCGGCACGTGTTCGCCTCCAAGTTCGCCTATGACGACCACGGGGTGGCGATCTGGCCGGCGGTGGGCGTGAACTACACCACCAAGACCCAGTATCTGTTCCGCATCAACAAGGGCGTCCTGAACCACTGGGACCACGAGCGGATCAACAAGTTCGTTCCGGATGACGAACGCGCCGTGCCGTTCGAGCGCATGATCTTCCTGGGTGACGGCGACACCGACGTGCCGACCATGAAGATGATGCACACCAAGGGCGGCTTCTCGATCGCGGTCTATGATCCGCGCAACTCCGAGCGCGACCAGGAGAAGATCTACGGCCTGATCTCGGAAGACCGGGTGAACTTCGTGGCGGCCGCCGATTATCGCGAGGGCCAGCCTCTGGATCTGATCGTCAAGGGTCTGCTGGGCCGGATCGCCATCAACGCGGGGACGATGGCGGCGGTCTGAAGTCTCAGTCGGAGCGGGTCTGCTGGGCCCGGCGTCCCTGTTCCGCCAGGGCCTCGTTGATCTCGGCCTGGTCCGGATCGTCGTCCGAGCCGGAGGCCGCGCCACCCTGAAGCGAGCCCGCGCGGGTGTCCGATCCCATGTCGCTGCCCGACAGCGCCTCGATCAGGGCATCGGAGTTCCGGCCGAGGTCCGGGCGTTCGCCCATGTTCTCGGCTTCGACGGCTTCGGGACTATGGGGCTTGGGGTCGGTCATGGATCGCTCCTTCACCTCGCAAAGCGTCGTCGAACCCCGCCGGTTCCCTCCGACGGGCCCGCAGGAAGTCGACGAAGGCCTTGAGCGCGGGCGGCGGATGCCGACGCGAAGGGTAGTAGAGGAAGGGTCCATCGAACGGCACCTGCCAGTCGTCGAGCAAAGCGACCAGGCGACCGGCGGCGAGATCATCCCGCGCCCAAGCCTCGAAGGTGGTGAAGAGGCCAAGCCCGTCACGCGCCGCATGCAGGCCGAGGTCGGCCGAAGTGACCGTCAAGCGACCCTGAGGCTGAAAGCGGATGACCTCGCCGGCCTTCTCGAACTCCCAAGAGATCAGGCCTCCCGGCAGGCGAAGGCGAATGGCGGGCAGGGTCCGCAGCTGGTCCGGATGAGAGGGCACGCCAACCCGCTCGACCAGAGACGGCGCGGCGACGAGGACGAACCGTTCGGAGCCGCCCAGCGGGACGGCGATCATATCCTTGGCCAGCGCCTCGCCGTAGCGGATGCCCGCGTCGAAGCCGTCGGCGACGACCTCGGTGAAGGCGTTGTCAAAGACGACTTCCATCGAGACGCCCGGATGGCTCGCCATGGAGGGGCCAAGCAGCGGGCCCAGCGCGATCTCGACCGCGTCGGGCGCATTGATGCGCAGACGGCCTACGGCGGCGTCGGCGGCCAGGCCCACGGCGGCGACGGCGCCTTCGATGTCGGCCAGCGCAGGCGCGATACGGGCCAGCAGGGTCTCGCCCGCTTCGGTCGGGCTGACGCTGCGGGTCGTGCGGTTCAGCAGGCGGGTGCCGAGCGCGTCCTCGAGCGCCCGGATGCGCTCGGACAAACCTGACGGTGACAGCCCGGCCTCGGCCGCCGCTTTTCGGAAGCCGCGATGGCGGGCCACGGCGGCGAGCAGGCTCAGGTCGTCCAGGGAGGGTGTCATTGTTCGCCAATTCGCACAGTTCATGCGGAGATTGCCGGATTATCGAACAGGGAGGCAAGGCGTAGTCAGACGGCCTCACTTCAGAGGAGCGACGCCATGACCCCCCTGCCTACCCGCCGTCTGGGCACGACCGGCCCGGAAGTCTCGATGATCGGTCTCGGCTGCATGGGCATGTCCGACTTTTATGGACCGGCCGACCGCGACGAGAGCATCGCCACCCTCCACGCCGCGCTGGAGGCTGGCGTGACATTGCTCGACACCGGCGACTTCTACGGCATGGGCCACAACGAGATGCTGATCGCCGAGGCCCTGAAGGGACGGCGCGAGCAGGCTCTGATCAGCGTCAAGTTCGGGGCGCTGCGCGATCCCGACATGGGCTTTCGCGGCTACGACAGCCGGCCGGAGTCGGTGCGCAACTTCGTGACCTATTCCCTGCGGCGGCTGAACGTCGACCACATCGACATCTATCGGCCCTCCCGGCTCGACCCCGCGGTACCGATCGAGGACACGATCGGCGCCATCGCCGAGCTGGTCGAGATGGGCTACGTTCGCCACATCGGCCTGTCGGAAGTCGGCCCCGAGACCATCCGCCGGGCCGCCGCCGTCCATCCTATCGCCGACCTGCAGATCGAATACAGCCTCGCGTCGCGCGGCATCGAGGCCGCCATTCTGCCGACGTGCCGCGAACTCGGCATCGGCATCACCGCCTATGGTGTCCTGGCGCGCGGCCTGATCAGCGGCCACTGGTCGAAGGACCGGTCGGTCGATCAGACCTTCCGCGCCCTCAGCCCTCGCTTCCAGGGCGAAAATCTGAACCGCAATCTGGCCTTGGTTGAAGCGCTGAGGGCGGTCGCCGAGGCCAAGGGCGTGACGGTCGCCCAGATCGCCGTGGCCTGGGTGGCGGCGCAAGGCGACGACATCGTCCCTCTTGTCGGCGCGCGTCGCCGGGATCGCCTGGCCGAGTCGCTGGGGGCCGTCGCCCTGACCCTGTCACCTCAGGATCTCGCGTCCATCGAGGCGGCGGTGCCCAAGGACGCCGTCGCCGGAGCCCGCTATCCGGAGTCGTTGCTCCGCTTCATGGACAGCGAACAGGCGTGAAGAAAAGGGGCCGCGATGTGCTCGCGGCCCCCCGGCTCTCGTCCTCGAAAGGAGCGGCTTACGCCGCCGTCTCGAACAGCTTCTGCCAGCGGCGCGGCTGGCGGTTCTTCCAGGCACCGCGGTGATAGGCGTCGGAGCCGATCAGGGGGACGACGGTGGTGGCCTCGGCGAAGACCATCTGTTCGTGGGTGGTCTGGACCTTGCCCCAGGAGGCGGCTTCTTTCAGCGTCGAGGACGAGCAGGCGCCGTCGCGGACGTCGGCGACGGTGATCTGCACGGCGTATTTGTGCATCTCGGCCTCGATGCCGAGGATCTCGGCGCAGACGACCGTGTCCTGGGCGAAGTTCTTCGGAACACCCCCGCCGACCATGAACAGGCCGGTCACGCCCGCCGCGATCTTGATGTCGGTCAGTTCGCGGAAGTCGGCGACCGCGTCGATCATGAGGTACGGCTGCTTGGCGGCGATCTTTTCCTTCTGGTGCTTGACCAGGCCGAAGCCGGCCGAGGAGTCGACGAAGGCCGGGCAGAAGATCGGCACGCCCTCTTCGTACGCCGTCTGGATCAGGCTGCCGGGCTTCTTGGCGTTGCCCTCGCTCAGCCACTTGCCCATCTCCCAGATGAACTCACGGCTGGAATAGCCGCGCGGCTCCAGCCGGTTGCAGATTTCCAGGATGGTGTGGTCGCAGGCCTGGAGCTCTTCCTCGTCGATGTAGGTGTCGTAGATGCGGTCGATGTAGTTCTCGCGCAGGACGTTGTCGTCGACCTGACCGGCGGCCTGGTAGTGTTTGAAGCCGAGGGCCTCGAAGAAATCCATGTCCACAATCGAGGCGCCGGTGGCGACCACGGCGTCGATCATGCCGAACTTCACCATGTCGCGGTACACATGCATGCAGCCGCCGGCCGAGGTCGATCCGGCCAGGATCAGCCAGGGCGAGCAGGCGGTGTCTTCCAGCGCCATGTTGAAGATGTCGGCCGCGCGCGCGGTGTCGCGCGAGGAGAAGGACATCTTGCGCATGCTGTCGATGATCGGACGGGCGTCGAAGCTGGTGATGTCGATGTGCTCCACGACGTTCTGGAGCAGCTGGGCCTTCTGGTTGGTTTGAACGGGAGCGTTCATTGCAAGGGTTTCCCTTTGGTTTGAGCGCCCGTCGTCAACAGAAGCAGCGGCCCGGACGGAGCGACGGGCCGCTGCTGATTAGAACGTCAAGATGACGGTTTAGCGCCGACGCTGCTTGCGCTGGCCGGCCTTGCCCTTGGGGCGCGACAGGCGGACGACCTTCCTGGCCTGCTCTTCCGCCGTGGTGCGCACGGTGGGGATGGAGCGGGGGGCCAGGCCATACAGCGAGGCCATCGGGGCGTCCTCGACCGCGGCGATGTCGTGTTCGCCATAGCCGTTGAAGCCCGTCGACATGGCCACGCCATAGGCGCCGAGCATGCCGATCTCGATGAAGTCGCCTTCCTTGATGTCGGCTGGCAGCCAGAACGGACCCGGCATGTGGTCGATCGAGTCGCAGGTCGGTCCGTAGAACTGGAACGGCTTGAGATCGTCCGAGCTCTCGCCGTCCCGGACCAGCTTGGTCGGGAAGGGCCAGCGCGAATGAGTCGCGTCGAACAGCGAGCCATAGGACCCGTCGTTCAGATACAGGGCGTCGCCCTTGCGCAGATCCACGCGCGCCAGGATCGAGGAGGACTCGGCCACCAGCGCCCGGCCGGGCTCGCACCACAGCTCGGTCGTTTCCGACACAGGCATCTCGTTGAAGCCGCGATGGATGGCGTCGGCGTATTCGCTCATGTCCGGCGGGACCATGCCCGGATAGACCGAGGGGAAGCCGCCGCCGACGTCGACGATGTCGACGAAGACGCCCGCCTTCTTGATGGCGCGACCGACCTGGGCCATGGCCGCCTCATAGGCGGACGGACGCATGCACTGGCTTCCGACGTGGAAGCATACGCCCATCAGGCCTTCCTTCACCGCCCGGCGCGTGGCCAGCAGCAGGGCCGGAGCCTGATCGGTCGAGACGCCGAACTTGCCCGACAGCGAATAGGCCGCGCCGTCCGCCGAGACCGCCATGCGAACGAGCAGGTTCAGATCGTCCGCGCCGCCGGTGGCGTCGAGGATCTTCTGCAGCTCGTCCTCGCAGTCGAGCGAGAAGGTGCGAACGCCGTGGTCGAAATAGGCCTTGGTGATCGCCGAGCGGCTTTTCACCGGGTGCATGAAGGCCAGGCGCGCGTCGGCGCTGACCGAGCGAACCAGCTCGATCTCCGCCAGAGATGCGACATCGAAGCCGGACACGCCCGCATCGACCAGGGTCTGGATGACCCAGGCGGACGGGTTGGCCTTTACGGCATAGAAGACGTCAGCCTTGAGATTGTCCTGGAACCAGCGCGCCGCTACGGAAACCGAACGCGGCCGCACGAGTGCGACAGGACGTTCAGGGGACCGCTCGCGGACCAGGTCCAGGGGAAATGTGTACGTGCGCAATTCACGTAAACCCCTGTGATTGTTAAACCCAGCCGGCGTTAGCAGCGCAAACGTTAGACCTACGGGGTCCGCCGGAAGCGGCCATATGGGGTCACGCGACTGTCATGTAAAGCGGTTTTTTTGCGGCGCGCCCCTGTGGACAGGTAGGCGTTCCGGGGACGGAAGGTCTGTGATTACAAGGTCGCGCATCGCCGCCACCCGTCCCGCTTTACGCATCGCTCGCCCGCGTGGCATTAAGACTTGCCGGAACGCGGTCCTCGCGGCATTCGGCGCCTGTCCAGCAGCCGCCGTCAGCGAGTTCATGAGTTCATCCGCCGCAGCCACCGCCGCGCCCGGCTCCCTCGCGACCAGCCTGGTGCTCGCCCGCGACGTGTCCAAGACCTTCGGCCAGCGCAAGGCGCTGGACGGAGTGTCGGTCTCCGTCGCCTGTGGCGAGATGGTCGCCCTGATCGGGCCGTCGGGCTCGGGCAAGTCGACCCTGTTGCGATCGATCACGGGCTTGCAGTCCATCGACGCGGGCAAGGGGACGATCAGCGTCTTTGGCCAGACCGTGCAGTCCAATGGTCGGGTGGCCGGAACGGTGCGGGCGACCCGCACCCGGCTGGGCATGATCTTCCAGCAGTTCAATCTGGTGGGCCGGCTGAGCCTCTTCGCCAACGTCATGCTGGGGGCGCTGGGGCGTCTGCCGGGCTGGCGGGGGATGCTCGGGGCCTGGCCCTCGGCGGACAAGACCCGCGCCATGCAGGCGCTTCACCGCGTCGGGGTGGCCGACTATGCCGCCCAGCGCGCCAACACCCTGTCGGGCGGTCAGCAGCAGCGCGGGGCCATCGCCCGGGCCCTGGTTCAGGGCGCCGAGGCCATTCTGGCCGACGAGCCGGTGGCCTCGCTGGACCCGGTTTCGGCGCGCAAGGTGATGGAGCTGCTGGTCGAGCTTAACAAGCGCGATGGGCTGGGCGTGATCGTGACCCTGCACCAGGTCGATTACGCCATCCGCTACTGCGACCGCGTGGTCGCGCTGAAGGCCGGGAAGGTCGTCTACGACGGCCCGTCGACGGGGCTGGACACCGCCCGGCTGATCGACATCTACGGCCCCGAATTCGAAGACGCCTTCTGGGAGACCAAGGCATGAGCCTTCACCGCTTCACCCGTCGCGCGGCCGTGGTCGTCGCCTCCGCCGCCCTCTTGGCCCTGTCCGCCTGTGGCGGCGGCGAGGAGAAGGCCGCGACCGGCGCGCCCGAGACGATCACCTTCTCCATCCTGTCGGCGGAAGGCCAGGCCTCGGCCGGGCCGCTGTGGGAGCCGCTGCTGGCGGACATGGAGGAGGCCATCGGCATTCCGGTGGAGCCCTTCTTCGGCTCCAACTATACCGTCCTGGTCGAGGCCATGCGCGGCAACCAGACCCAGGTCGCCTGGTTCTCGGCCAAGCCGGCGGTCGAGGCCATCGACCGGGCCGACGCCGAGGTCATCGCCCGCACGGTCAACCGCGAGGGCCAGGACAGCTACAGCTCGACCCTGATCGTCAAGACGGGCTCGGGCATCACCCTGGATCAGGTGCTGGCCTGCGGGCGGCGCTATGATTTCGGCATCGGCGACGCCCAGTCGACCTCGGGCACGCTGGCCCCCCTGGCCTTCCTGTTCAATCCGCGCGGCATCGACCCGAGCCAGTGCTTCAGCACCGTGCGCGCCGCCAACCACCAGGCCAACGCCTTCGCCGTGGCCACGGGCGTGGTGGACGTGGCGACGTCGAACACCGTCAACACCGTCTTCCTGCGCCGCCAGAATCCGGCCATCGCCGAGCAGATCACCGAAATCTGGCAGTCGCCGCCGATCCCCGAGAGCGGCATCCTGGTGCGCGGCGACCTCGATCCCGCGACCAAGGAAAAGATCCGCAGCTTCTTCCTGACCTATGGCCAGGGCGACGGCGTCGAGGCCGAGCGGCAGCGGCAGGTGCTGGCCGGGCTGGAGTACTCCCAGTTCCGCGCCGCCGATGACAGCTATCTGAACCCCATCCGCGAGATGGTGGCCGACCAGAAGCTGTCCGAGGCCCGCGCGCGCGGTGACAGCGCCGCCGTGGCCGAGGCCCAGACTGAACTGGAGCGCCTGCGCGCCCTGCGCGAGGTCCAGCCTTGACCGACGCCTCCCCGAGCGACGACAGGTTGGCGGGCGGCACGATCCCCAAGCCGCCGTCCAAGTCCCTCGGCGCCTGGCTGCTGGACGTCCTGATCTGGGGCGGGGTGGCCGTGGTGCTGATCTACAGCATCGGCGACGTCGATCTGGGCAACCTGTCGCGGCTGTTCGCCAACTCCGAAAACACCCGCCGCTTCGCCGCCGAGCTGGCCCAGCCGGACTTCACCGACTGGCGGCTGTTCGTCGAGAAGATGTGGGAGACGGTCCAGATCGCGCTCTGGGGCACCTTCATCGCCGTGTTCGCGGCCGTGCCGATGGGGCTGGCGGCGGCGCGCAACGTGGCGCCGGGTTGGCTGGTGTTTCCGGTCCGTCTGGTGATGAACCTGCTGCGCTCGATCCCCGACCTCGTGATCGGCCTGCTGTTCGTGGTCGCGGTGGGCCTGGGGCCGCTGCCCGGCGTCCTGGCGATCGCGCTGAACACGGCGGGGGTGCTGGCCAAGCTGTTCTCGGAAGCGGTCGAGTCGATCGACAAGGGCCCGGTCGAGGGCGTGCGCGCCACCGGCGCCTCCAGCCTGCATGAGATCGTCTGGGGCGTGGTGCCCCAGGTCGCGCCGCTGTGGACCTCGTTCGCCTTGTATCGGTTCGAGTCCAACAGCCGTTCGGCCACGGTGCTGGGACTGATCGGGGCGGGCGGCATCGGACAGGTGCTCTTCGACCGGATGAACGCCTTCGACTTCCGCGATGTGTCCGCCGTCGTCATCATCGTCGTGATCGCCGTGACCCTGATCGACATGCTGTCACAGGCCATGCGCAAACGTCTGCTTTAAGCGTCGCCGAATCGTCGCCTTCGGAAATCGCTTTCATGTCCTCGACCCTGTCCCGCCGCCTGTTCGTGGTCGGCGCCGCCGCCACGGCCCTGATCGTCGCCGCCTGCGGCCAGCAAGGTCAGCAGAGAAACGGCATCTGGGCGGCGGGGTCGTCCACCGTCTTCCCGTTCGCCACGCGGGTGGCCGAAAACTTCGGTCGCAACTTCCCCGACGGCGCGCCACCGCGGGTCGAGGCGCTGGGCACCGGCGGCGGCATCCAGGCCTTCTGCCAGGGGCTAGGGCCTTCCACGCCGGACATCGCCAATGCGTCGCGGCGGATGAAGGGCTCGGAGTTCGACCAGTGCGCCGAGAACGGCGTCACCGAGATCATCGAGATCAAGATCGGCTATGACGGCCTGGCCGTCGCCACCGCCCGCTCTGGCGCCGATTTCGTTCTGCAGGGCAGCGATTTCTATCTGGCGCTGGCGAAGGAGGTTCCGGGTCCGAACGGGGATCTGATCCCCAATCCGCACCAGACCTGGGCCCAGGTCCGTGCCGGACTGCCGGACGTGCGCATCCAGGTCTATGGCCCGCCGCCGACGTCGGGCACGCGCGACAGCTGGAACGAGCTGGCCATGCTGATCTCCGCCGAGGCCCTGCCCGCGCTGGCGGCCCTGGCCGAGAGCGACCCGGACCGGTTCGAATCCGTCGCCCAGACGCTGCGGGAAGACGGAGGCTGGGTCGATTCCGGCGAGAACGACAACGCCATCGTCCAGACCCTGACGCGCACGCCCGGCTCGGTCGGGGTGTTCGGCTATTCCTTCCTGGAAGAGAACTTCGGCCAGGTGAAGCCGGCTACGGTGAACGGTGTCACGCCGACGCTGGAAACGATCGCATCGGGCGAGTACCCGATCAGCCGGTCGATGTTCATCTATGTGAAACGCGCCCACATCGGCGTGACGCCCGGCCTGCAGGACTTCCTGATCGAGTTCACCTCGGAGGCCGCGACCGGCCGGGGCGGCTATCTGCAGGATCGCGGCATGGTGCCCCTGCCCGGGCCCGAACGCGAGGCTCAGCGCGCCGTCGCCGCCAATCTGACGGTCATGACGCGGCCCGAGGAATAGGCGCGGCGCTCAGGCCGCCGCGCGGCGACGCAGGCGGGTGATGCGGCGCAGGCGTCGCCAGAAGCGGCCGCGCTGGGGCTCCGGATAGGGCTCGAGGTTCTCGACGAACTGCTCGGCCGAAGCCCGCCAGCTGAAGGTCTCGGCATAGGCGCGGGTGGCGGCCCGGTCGCATTCCAGCGCCTTCATGCAGGCGGTCTTCAGATCGTCGTCGATGGCCCCGGCGTTCGATCCGGGGATCAGGTCGATGGGGCCGTGCGCGGGATAGGCGGCGACCGGGGTGCCGGTGGCCATGGCCTCCAGGATCACCAGGCCGAAGGTGTCGGTCCAGCTGGGGAAGACGAAGACGTCGGCGTCCTTGAAGCACCGCGCCAGCTCCTCGCCGAAGCGGGCCCCCAGGAATTTGGCCTTGGGATAGCGCGCCTCCAGATCCGCGCGCGCGGGGCCATCGCCGACGACGATCTGGGTGCCCGGCAGGTCGAGCTCCAGGAAGGCCTCAATGTTCTTTTCGACGGCGACCCGGCCGACGTTGAGCCAGAAGGGACGGGGCCAGTCGGCGCCGCCCAGCTCGGCGTAGATGGGCTCAAGATCCGGCCGGAACAGCTCGGTGTCGACGCCGCGCGACCAGGGCGAGATGTTCTTGAAGCCGTGCTCCTCCAGCTCCTTCTTCAGGGTGGGGGTGGCGACCATCAGGCGGCCCGACGGCTTGTGGAACCACTTCATGTAGGCGTAGCCGACCTGCACCGGCACGGGGAAGCGGGCGGAGATATATTCAGGGAATTTCGTATGATAGCTGGTCGTGAAGGGCAGCTTCCACTCCACGCAGATGCGCCGCGTGGCGATGCCGATGGGCCCCTCGGTGGCGATATGGACGGCCTCGGGCTCCAGGGCGCGGAGCCGCTCGCGGATCTCCTCCTCGGCCCCCAGGGCCAGCTTGATCTCCGGATAGGTGGGTGCCGGGATGGTCTTGAACTGGCTGGGCTCGATGACCTCGACCTCATGGCCCATGGCGCGGCATTCCGCGACCGTGCGGGTCAGGGTGCGGACGACGCCGTTGACCTGGGGCTCCCAGGCGTCGGTGGCCAGAACGATGCGCATCGGGGGCGGGCGGCTCTCACCGTGGACGGGATGGGACGATCTAGCGGGTCGCGAGGCGCTTGGCGAGACGCCGATCAGCGAGGCCAGCCGCCGGCGCGGCTGAGAGCGCTGGGCGTGGGTCGGCCGATGCGTTCGCCGATCCAGCGGGCGGTGTCGATCAGGGCGTCGAGGTCGTAGCCGGTGGCGTACCCCGCCCGCTCCAGCATGTAGACGAGGTCCTCGGTCGCCACATTGCCCGTGGCCCCCGGTGCGAAGGGACAGCCGCCGATGCCGCCCACCGAGGCGTCCAGAACATCGATGCCCGCCTGAACCGCCGCATAGGCGTTGGCGACGCCGGTGTTCCTCGTGTCGTGGAAATGCAGCCGCAGGGTCGCCTCCGGCGCCGCGGCCCGGGCGGCCTCGATCTTTCGTGCGACGCTCCAGGGATCGCCGACGCCGATGGTATCGGCCAGGCCGATTTCCTTCACGCCCAGTCGGGCGAGGTCGCGGACCACGGACGTGACCTGATCGACCGACACCTCCCCGTCGAACGGGCAGCCCCAGACGCAGGACAGGGTGGCCGACAGCGACGGCACGGGCGCGTCGCCGCCGGCTGAGTTGGCGCGACCCGCGACGATGGCCTCCAGCATGGCGATCTGGTCCCGGGTCGCCAGGCCCTGGTTCTTCAGGCCGAAGCCGTCAGTCACCGACAGGGATACATTGACCTCGTCCACGCCCGTCCCCAGCGCGCGGTCGTAGCCCTTGCCGTTCAGGACCAGGCCGATGCGGCTGCGACCCTCGGCGGGAGGCAGGGCGGTCATGACCTGCTCGGCCCCGGCCATCTGGGGGACGAGCTTCGGATGGACGAAGCTGACGGCCTCGATCCGGCGGGCCCCGGCGGCTTCCAGACGCAGCACCAGCTCGGCCCGGACGGCGGGGTCGAGAATGGCCTTTTCGTTCTGCAGGCCGTCGCGGGGGCCGACCTCGACGATCTGGACAGGGCGGCTCATCGACCGTCCTCGTCATCCAGGGTCGCGGCGGCCGCGCGGGCCGCGCGCGTTTCCGGCGGAGCGTAAAGCGTCAGGCGCACGTCGTCGCCGGAGGAGTAGTTGTGGCCGGTCACGATGGCGACCGCCGTGCCCGGCACGCCCGTCTCGACGGTCGCGGCGCGGAAGGCCTCGGCGTCGCGGTCCTCGACGATGACGGGGCGGCCTTCGGCCAGGGCGCGAGCGGCGCCGGCGGCGTCGGTCAGCTGGGTGTCGCGCCCGGTCAGGAAGACGAAGCTGGGCTCATGGAAGGTGGTGATGGCCACCGGGCCGGGCGTCAGCCCTTGACGCGGGTGCAGACCGTTCTGCTCCAGCGCCTTCTCCAGCCGGGGCGCGATGGCGAGCGGACGCAGCTGGCGTATGGTCCCGGCCAGGGTCGCATGGGCAATGACGCCGAAGACCAGGGCAATCAGCACGCCCGTGATCGCCGCGCGGTTCAGCAGCAAGAAGCTGCCGATCAGCGCCGCCATGACCGCGCAGACGACCGTGATCGTCGCCCAGGTCTGGGCCGTTGATGTGCCGAATGCGGTCAGGCCATAGACGGTGATGCCGCTGATCACGACGGCGGCGAAGACGGCCAGGCCGGCCCCGGCCCAGCGCGAGATGCGGCCGATCGGCTGGGTCAGGGCGGCGGCCATCAGGAGTGTGATCGCCCCGAAGGTCGGCAATGTGTAGTGCCATAGCTTGGTCGGCGCGATCTCGAACACCAGCCAGGCCGGAACCAGCCAGCAGACCAGGAAGCGGATCGCCGGCTCGGCGCGGCGGCTCCAGCCCGTCGACAGGGCGGCGGGCAGCATCAGGGTGGCGGGAAACAGCAGGAGCGGGCTGAGCAGCAGATACATGCCCGGCAGGCCGCCGTGGCTTTCCTGAGCCCCCGCGATCTTGGGGGCCAGGTCGCCGCCGATGGCCTCGCGCCAGAAACCGCCGTCCGTGGCGATGGTGATGGCGATGGCCCAGGGCCCGACGATCAGGGCCAAGAGCGGCAGGCCCCAGCCCCAGCCCAGACGCTTCAGCCAGGCGAAGCGCCGGTCCCACAGGCTGAGCATCACGACGGCGGGCACGACGACCAGAAGGCCGATCGGCCCTTTGACCAGGATCGACAGCCCGAGCGCCAGCCAGACCATCAGTTTCCATGGTCGTTGGGAGGGATCGCCCTTGATCAGGGTTCCGGCGCGCGACGCCATATAGAGCCGCCCCAGCCCGGCCATGGCCAGCGTCACCGATCCGCACAGCATGGCGTCGGTCTTGGCGATCCCCGCCTCGGACGACAGCAGGAAGGTCGCGCCCAGCATGGCCCCGCCCAGAAAGCCCGCTCGAGCCCCGAACAGGGCCGTCCCCAGCCACGCCGCCGCCCAGGCCGCCAGCATGGCCCCCAGCAGGGACGGAATGCGATAGGGGGCGATCTCACGACTTTCGACGCTTGAGGTCAGACCGACGGCCACGGCCTGCATCCAATAGATGCCGATCGGTTTCTTCCAGCGGGGGTCTTCCTGGAAGCGGATGTCGACGTAGTCGCCGCTCTCCAGCATCTGACTGGTCGCCTGGGCATAGCGGCTCTCGTCGCGGTCGAGCGGCGGCAGCAGCAGCATGGACGGCAGGCCCGCGAGCAGGGCGACCAGCGCCGCCAGCAAGGGTCCGCGCCAACCGGCGATGTAGCGATCAAGGTCGGGGCGCGCGCTCATGCGGCCTTGCTAACACGACAGGAAGCGGGCCGTCAGCCGTGGCGCGAAACGCCGAAATCCGGCACAGAGCCGCAATGACCGCTGAAGCCGCGCCCGACATCTCCATCGTCGTTCCCGTCCATGACGAGGCGGGGGCCGCCGGACCCCTGGCGCGCGAGATCGCGGCCGCCTTCGCCGGACGCTCGCACGAGATCGTCTTCGTCGACGACGCCAGCCGGGATTCCACGCTGGTGGAGCTTCGGGCGCTGACGGCCGAGCTGCCGACGCTGCGGGTGCTGGGCCATGCGACCAATGCGGGTCAGAGCCGGGCGGTGCGGACCGGCGTGCTGGCGGCGCGCGGGCAGATCGTGGTGACGCTGGACGGCGACGGCCAGAACCCGCCGGCCGACGCGCCCAAGCTGGTCGACGCCCTGATCGCCGCGCCGCCCCAGGTCGCCCTGGTCGGGGGCGTGCGCCAGAAACGACAGGATTCGCAGGCCAAGCTGTGGGCCTCGCGCTGGGCCAACCGGATCCGCAAGCGCCTGCTGGGCGACGACGCCGACGACACGGGCTGCGGGCTGAAGGCTTTCCGGCGCGACGTCTTCCTGCGCCTGCCGTACTTCGATCACATCCACCGCTACCTGCCGGCGCTGATCATCCGCGAGGGCTATGAGAACCGCTACCTGCCCGTCGGCCACCGCCACCGGGACACGGGACGGTCGAAGTACACCAACTGGGGCCGGTTGAAGGCCTCGGTGTCGGACATCCTGGGCGTCATGTGGCTGAAGACCCGCTCACGGCGGCCGGGGCCCGTGACGGAATACTGAGGTCGGTCAGACGACCCCGGCGAGCCGCAGGGCGGGGCCGGTCGCGTTGAGCAGGCTGTGCGCGATCACGGCTGGCCAGACCGATCCGGAACGAAGGGTCAGCCAGGCGAAGGCGGCCCCCAGAACGCCGGTCGCAAGGATCGGGACGGGATCGAACACGAAGCCGACGGACGGTCCGAACAGGAAGCCGTGAACGAGGCCGAACATCAGGCTGGTCGCGAGGACCGGAGCGCCGAGCGGCGCGCCCAGGACGGTCCGCCCGCCGGTCGCGACCCTCAGGAACAACGCCAGCAGAATGCCCCGGAACAGGAACTCCTCGCTGAGGCTGGGCAAGGTGAGCTGGAACGCCGTCTGCTCCAGCAGATTGTCGTCAGCGCCGCCCGCGAAAGTCAGGGCCACGCCGAGCCCGGCGAAGACGCCGAGCGCGATCAGCACGGCGCGCAGGCTGCCGGCCCTGGGCAGGGCGAGAATGCCCGTCTCTCGACGAAGGGCGGCGGGCAGAAGGGCGAAGGACATGACCACAAAGACGAGCGCCAGCGTCTTTCCCGCCCAGTTCAGCGTGCCGAATTCAGGAAAGCCGTCGATGACCAGAGGCGCATAGGTCAGAGCCATGGCATTGACGAACATCAGGGCGGCGAGCGCGACCGGGAGGTAGCGTCCCTGAGCCGCGTTCCGCGACGCGGCCAGCACGATGAGGCCGGCCAGGGCCGCCGAGACACCGAACGTGACCACATGACCGCCCACGGTCTTCCAGGCCACGTCCGGGCCTTGTCCGACATACAGCCAGGCGGCGAAAGCGCCGACGGCGCCGAGGAAAAGCATCTGGAAGGCGAGTGATCGACCCAATGGCTGTCTCCACCCAGACTTCGAGGTAACGAACGGTTTGGCGAACAGTGTCTCACCAGCGTGAATAGTCAAGCTTGGGTCGCCGTCACGCGCCTGCCGGGCGAGGGCGATGGTCGTTCCCGGAAAACAAGGCTATGGCTATTCGGTCATAGGTGAGAACCGGAGAGGACCGAACCATGCTGATCGCCATCCCCCTGCTGATCATCCCGGTCGTGCTCTACAACATCGTCATCCTGTTCGGCGGCGGGAGCGGCGGCATGGCGGCCGCCGATGAGGTGCTGCGCCAGCCGATGTTCTCCATCCCCATGGCGTCGGGGGCCGCCTGGCAGGTGGGCGTGGGCGACCTGATCCTGTTCCTGTCGCTGATCCTCTTGTTCTTCGAGCTCTTGAAGTCGACGTCGAGCCAGAAGGTGGCGATCGTCAACCACGCCCTGTCGATGATCCTGTTCGTCGTCTGCCTGGTCGAGTTCCTGCTGATCCGGGGCTTCGCTACCTCGACCTTCTTCCTGATCACCACGATGGTGATGCTGGATGTGCTGGCGGGCTTCATCGTCACCATCATCGCGGCCCGGAAGGACCTGGATTTCGGCGTCGGCAACTGACGACCGATTGGGCGAGCGGTCCATTCGAGACGTTTCCTATCGGCGCGCCAGGCCCTAAGAGGCGCGGATGCGCCTCGCCTTCATGGGAACCCCCGAATTCGCAGTGCCGTCCCTGGCCGAGCTGATCGCCTCGGGCCATGAGGTGGCGGCGGTCTGGTCCCAGCCGCCCCGCCCGCGTGGACGGGGCCAGAAGCTGACCCCTTCGCCGGTCCACGCCTTCGCCGAGACCATGGGCCTGCCTGTCTTCACGCCCGAGAGCATGAAGTCGCCCGACGCCATCGCCGACATCGTCGGGCTGGAGCTGGATGCCGCCTGCGTCGTCGCCTACGGCCAGATCTTGAAGCGCGAGGTGCTGGAGGCACCGCGTCTGGGCTGCTTCAACCTGCACGGCTCGCTGCTGCCGCGCTGGCGGGGTGCCGCGCCGATCCAGCGCGCCATCATGGCCGGCGACCGCCAGACCGGCGTGCAGATCATGCGCATGTCCGAGGGGCTGGACGAGGGGCCGATCCTGCTGTCGGAAGTCCTGCCGGTCCTGCCCGAAGACACGGCCGCGACGCTGGGTCAGCGCATGGCCACGACAGGCGCGACCCTGTGGTCCCGGGCGCTCGCCGCCATCGAACGGGGCGGAGCCGTCGAGACGCCGCAAGTGGGCGAGCCCACCTATGCGAAGAAGATCACCCCGGCCGAGGCGCGCATCGACTGGACCCGCCCGGCCGCTGAGATCGACGCCCACGTCCGGGGCTTGTCGCCCGCGCCGGGGGCCTGGTTCGAGGTCGCGGGTCCAGACGGCCAGCCGAACCGCATCAAGGCCCTGATGAGCCGGGTCAGCCTGAAAGCGTCCGGCGCTCCGGGCGAGGTTCTGGACGACGAGCTGCGCATCGGCACCGGCGATGGGGCGGTGCGCCTGCTGCGGGTGCAGCGGCCCGGCAAGGCGGCGCAGGACGCGGGCGAGTTCCTGAACGGCTTTCCCGTGGCGCCGGGCACGGTCCTGGGCTGATGCCGCGCTATCGGCTGACAGTCGAATACGACGGCTCGGGTTACAACGGATTTCAGGCGCAAGCCGATCAGCCGACAGTCCAGGGGGCGATCGAGGCGGCGGTGACGGCCTTCTGCGGCCAGAGCGTGCGGATCGCCGCGGCGGGTCGCACCGACACCGGCGTCCATGCCACGGGTCAGGTCGTCCATGTCGATCTGGACAAGGACTGGCCGGCCGCGACCGTGACGAACGCGCTCAACGCGCACCTGGTCCACGAGGCGGTGGCGATCCTGGACTGCGCGGTGGCCGAGGGCGACTGGCATGCGCGGTTCTCCGCGACGGGGCGGCGCTATCTCTATCGCATCCTCAACCGGCCCGGCCGTCCGGCGCTGGACCGGGGCCGGGTCTGGCACGTCAAGCGGGCACTGGACGTCGAGGCGATGACCGCGGGCGCCGCACACCTGATCGGCCCGCACGACTTCACCACCTTCCGCGACGTGGCGTGTCAGTCGGCCTCGCCGGTAAAGACGCTCGATGTCGCCCGCGTCGAACGGGTCGGCGAGGAGGTGCGGCTGGTGTTCGAGGCGCGGTCCTTCCTGCATCGCCAGGTGCGCTCCATGACCGGCACGCTGGTCGAGGTCGGGCTGGGTCGGTGGTCTGCGGAGGACGTGCGGACGGCGCTGGAGGCTCGGGATCGGTCGGCCTGCGGGCCCGTCGCGCCATCCGATGGCTTGTATCTGACCGGCGTCGATTACGGCTGAAACGACATTAACTTCCCGGCCCTAGTTTGGGCCGAAACGACCTTCACATTCGCGTGACAACAGTGGGGCGTTCCAGACCGGCGTTCGGCGCGCTATGTGCGCACTGAGCGGGCTTTTCGAGGATGTCTATGGCGGGTCCAGGTTTCGGGCGTGGACAAGGTCCGAGCGGCGCGGCGGCGAGCCGGACGCCGCTTCAACGCGCCCTTTATTGGACGGCGGTCCTGGGCGTCTGGGGCCTGATCTTCCTCGTGGTCTTCTTCGCCGTGTTCGCGCGCGGCCTGCCCGACACCTCGGCGCTGTACGACGTCGATCGCCAGCCTTCGATCACCTATCTGGACCGGAACGGTGCCCTGATCGCTACGCGCGGATCGCAACAGGCGCCGCCCGCCGATCTGGAGGCCCTGCCCGATTATGTGCCGGCCGCCTTCATCGCCATCGAGGATCGGCGCTTCTATTGGCATCCCGGCTTTGATCCGATCGGCATGATGCGTGCCGTCCAGGCCAATATGCGGGCCGGGCGCATCGTCCAGGGCGGCTCGACCCTGACCCAGCAGTTGGCCAAGAACCTGTTCCTGACGCCCGACCAGAACATGCGCCGCAAGGTGCAGGAGCTGATGCTCGCTGTGTGGCTGGAGCTGAAATTCTCCAAGGAAGAGATCCTCGCTCTCTATCTGAACCGCGTTTATTTCGGCGCGGGTGCCTATGGCATCGAGGCGGCGTCGCAGCGGTATTTCGACAAATCGGCCAAGGACCTGACGGTCGGCGAGGCGGCCTTGCTGGCCGGTCTGCTAAAAGCCCCCAGCCGCTATTCGCCGGTGTCCGAGAGCGAGCGGGCGGCCACGCGCGCCACCGTCGTGCTCAACGAAATGGTCGAGGCGGGCGTCATCACTCCGGAACAGCGCGCCGCCGCCGTGCTGGAGCCGGTGCGGGTGTCGCGCACCCTGGCGACCCAGCATGCGCAATACTTCATCGACTGGCTGGACCAGGAGATTCGCGGTCTCGTCGGCGAACCGACCGAGGACCTGATCGTCGAGACGACGCTGGATCTGACGCTGCAGACGGCGGCGGAGCGCAACGTCCGCCGCATCCTGGAGCGCGACGCCTCGAGAGGGGTACAGCAGGCGGCTCTGGTCGCCCTGGACGGCGAAGGACGGGTGCGGGCCATGATCGGCGGCGCCTCCTATGCCGACAGCCAGTTCAACCGGGCCGTGGACGCCCGTCGTCAGGCCGGGTCGGCCTTCAAGCCCTTCGTCTATCTGGCGGCGATGGAGGCGGGATACACGCCCGAGACGCCGGTGGTCGACGAGCCGATCCGCATCGGCAACTGGAGCCCGCGCAACTACTCCGGAAACTTCGCGGGTCAGATGACGCTTGGCAACGCCGTGGCACAGTCGACCAACACCGTCGCCGCCTATGTCGCCGATCAGATCGGCCGCGACAGTGTGGCGCGCGCGGCGCGCAGGCTCGGCATCAGTTCGCGCATCGGGCTGGAGCCGGCCATGGCCCTGGGGGCCGTCGAGGTCTCGCCCGTCGACATGGCCACCGCCTATGCCGCCTTCGCCAACGGCGGGCGCCGGGTCGAGGCCCATGGCATCAGCCGCATCCGCACGCCGCAGGGCCGGGTAATCTATCAGCGTGGGGCGCGCGACGCGGCCAGCGGCCAGGCCATCAACAATCCGCCGCTGTACTACATGAACCAGATGCTGCGCGGCGTGGTCGAGCGCGGCACGGCGCGGTCGGCGGCCATCCCCGGACGGGATCTGGCCGGTAAGACCGGCACGACGTCTGACTACAAGGACGCCTGGTTCGTCGGCTACACCGGCGGCTTCGTCGCCGCCGTCTGGGTCGGCAAGGACGACAACACCGCCATGCGCGGCGTGACCGGCGGCGCGGCCCCGGCGGCGATCTGGCGGGGCTTCATGGAGGCGGCCCTGCCGCGTCTGGCGGTCCAGCCCATCCCGAACGGCCCGCCCATGCCCGAGGGCTGGGTCGCGCCCGATCCGGTCGGCGACTTGATGAACTCGATCGAGGACCCGTTCGGCGACAGTCGCGTCATCGACGGCGTCGATATGGACGCGGGCGAACCCTACGACCCGAACGCCCCGGTCGAGGACAATCCGCGCCCCGCGACCCCCGCGACCCCCGCAGAGCCCCGCCGGTCCGAGGAGCCTCGCAGGCGCGAGGAGCCGCCGGCCCAGAACCCTGAACCGGCCCAGCCCCGCGAACGGGAGCGCGATCCGCTGTTCTTCTAGAATCCTTCTCCCGCAAGGGGAGAAGGGCAGTTAGCGGCCGATGGCGTGGAGCGCCGCGCCGTTGGCCCTCAGCCAGGCGCGATGGGGCCGGTGGTCGCCGATCAGGCCCCGCACGACCGACCAATAGGCCGGGCTGTGGTCGGCATGGACCAGATGCGCCACCTCGTGCGCCGCGAGGTAGTCGAGGATCACAGGCGGGGCCAGGATCACGCGCCAGGAATAGCGGATCGAGCGGGTGCGCGGCGTGCAGGAGCCCCAGCGGGTGCCGGCGTCGTTGATGGCGATGCTGACCGGGCCCTGTCCCAGAGCCAGACGGTGGAACTCTGTGCGATCCGACAGGCGGTCGCGGGCCAGGCGCTTCAGTAGGTTCAGGACGCGCCGGGCATAGGCCTCGCCCTCGCCGCCCGAGACGATGCGGGGACCGTCCGGACCATCGATCATCCGGGCAGCGCCCGCTCCGCCGCTCGCTTCCAGACGAACGGGCCGGCCTTCAACCGGAATGACCGCCCCCGGCACCAGCGCCGCGCCGGCCGGTCGCGCTGACAGACGCTCGGCGATCCATGCGGCCTTGGACCGGGCGAAGGCCACGGCGTCCGTCAGGCGCCGTTCGGACGGGGCGACCGCCACGGCCTCGCCCCGGCGGCCGTCGATGCGAATGGAGATGCGCCGCGCGCGCGGATTGACGCTGAGGCGAAGAGCGCCGCCGCCCTCAAGCGGCAGTCGCTGACCGGTCCGGTATGGCGCAGAGCTTTTCATTCGTGGCGATGAAGTCCCGGGCGCGGGGGTAGATCTCCTCGCGGAACCTGCGCCCGTTGAAGACGCCGTAGTGGCCGACCTCGGGCTGGACGTAAAGCACCCGGCGGTCGTCTGGGATGTTCACGCACAGGCCATGCGCCGCCTGGGTCTGGCCGACGCCCGAGATGTCGTCCTTCTCGCCCTCGACCGTCATCAGGCCGATGTCGGTGATCTTGGTCAGGTCGACCCGCTCGCCGCGATGCTCCAGAAGGCCGCGCGGCAATAGGTGCTGCTGGAAGACGATGTCGATGGTCTGGAGATAGAACTCCTCGGTCAGGTCGAGGACCGAGAGATATTCGTCGTAGAACTGCTCGTGCTTCTCGACGCCGTCGCCGTCGCCCGAAACCAGGTCGCGGAAGTAGTCCCAGTGGGCGTCGGTGTGGCGCGCCTCGTTCATGGACATGAAGCTGTAGAGCTGCACGAAGCCCGGATAGACCTCGCGCCCGAAGCCCGGATAGGGCCAGGGCACGGTGTGGATCATGTTGGACTGGAACCAGGCGAAGGGCTTGGCCTCGGCCAGCTGGTTCGTGACCGTGGGCGACAGGCGCGCGTCGATCGGCGAGCCCATGAAGGTCATGGAAGCCGGCCGGTTCGGATCGTTCTCGGCGGCCATCACAGCGGCGGCGGCCAAGACCGGCGGCCCGGGCTGGCAGACGCCGACGACGTGCGCGCGCGGCCCGATCTGGGCCAGCATCTCGCGGACGTGATCGATGTAGTCGTGAAAGTCGAAGCGGCCTTCCAGCATCGGCACCTGACGCGCGTTGACCCAGTCGGTGACGTAGACGTCGTGGTCCTGAAGGAAGGTCTCGACCGTCCCGCGCAGCAGGGTGGCATAGTGGCCCGACAGGGGCGCGACGATCAGGACGCTGGGCGCGGCCACGGGCTTTCGGGCCCGCTTCAGGTCCCCGACGTTGCGCGCGAAGCGGAGCAGGCGGACCCAGGGGCTCTTCCAGATGACCTGTTCGGTGGTGCGCACCGGATGACCGTCGATGTTGACGACCTCCAGGCCCCAGGCCGGCTTGCCGTATCGACGCGTCATGCTCTCGAACACCTCGGCCGAGGCATAGGCCGTACGGGCCATCGCCGTCTGCGACGCCGGATTGAACGGTGAGGTCCAGAACTTGCGGGCGAACTGGGCCCCGACCCGGAACGGCTGTGCCGAAGTGTAGGCGAGCTCATGAAGCGCGTAAAGCATGGAATCCTTGATGCGGCCCCCGTACGGGCGGAGATGGGGCCATAGAACGCCCGGCTTGGCAAAAGGATTATCGCCGATAACCCTTAACCGTTACCAAGCGTGACGGCGCGCTCCCGTTCAGCCCCGCGCCATGACCCGCCGGATCAGCTCGGCCGATCGCTCCGGTCCCAGATCATGCGCCAGGGCCGAGCGGAACTGGCCGTCGGGTCCCATTAGATAGACCGTCAGCGAATGGTTCATGGTGTAGGCGTCGCCCTCGCCCACCTTCTCGTAGTAGGCGCGGTAGGCGCGGGCGGCGCTCGCGACCTGCGTGTCCGAGCCGGTCAGGCCGATGACGCCGGGCGGAAAACCGTCGGACGACAGATAGTCCTTTAGCGCCTGGGGCGTGTCGCGCTCAGGATCGACCGAGACGAACACGATCTGCAGGTCGTCGGCGGCGTCGCCGAGCCTCTGACGCGTGGCTTCCAGCGCGGTCAGCGTCGTGGGACAGAAGTCGGGGCAGTAGGTGAAGCCGAAGAAGACCAGGCTCCACCGGCCGTTCAACAGGGTCTGATCGACCGTCTCTCCGTCCTGGTTGACCAGTTGGAAGGGCCCGCCGACGCTGGGCTGGCCGGTCGACGTCCCTTCGGCGACGGCCTGGGCGCGGTCCCTGCCGGTCACGACGATCACGGTCACGGCGGCCAGGGCGGCGGCGATGGCGACGCAGGCGCCCGCGAACAGCAGGATGGAACGGCGTGGCATCGTGTCTCCGGACGAAGGGGCCGACAGAAGCAAGGGCGCGGTCTATAGACCGGTCGTGAGTTCAAGCGAAGCCAGCCTCTCGTCGCAGCCGCTCGTCGCCCCCGGCGGGCGCCCTGGGCTGCCTCGCCGCAGCCGGGGCCTGAGCCTTCGCACCCTGATCGTCCTGCGCTGGCTGGCCATCGCCGGCCAAACGGCCACCGTCATCGTCCTGGTCGCCTGGCTGCACTTCCCCTTGCCGCTGTGGGAGTGCCTGGCCGTCATCTTCGCCAGCGTGGTCGCCAACCTCCTGGCCATGTCACGGCTCCGACAGGTGGACGGACGCCTGCCCGACGGGCGGATGACGGCGATCCATCTGGGCTTCGACATCCTGCAACTGACGGCGCTACTGGCCTTCACAGGCGGTCTGGAGAATCCCTTCTGCCTGCTTCTGGTCGCGCCCGTGACGGTGGCGGCGGCGTCGCTGCCGGGCCGTCAGGCCCTGTTCCTCGGATTGCTGGTGCTAATCGCGACGGTCAGCCTGTTCTTCTGGTCCATGCCTCTGCCCTGGGAGGCGGGGACCAAGCTTGAGCTGCCGGCCCTCTACCGGTTCGGGATCGGCTTGGCCCTCGTCACCGGCGTGGTCTTCACCGCCGCCTACGCCTGGCGGGTGGCGGCGGAGGCCGAGACGCTGGAACTGGCGCTCGCCACCACCCAGGACGTGCTCCAGCGCGAACAGAGGCTGGCGGCGCTCGGCGGACTGGCCGCGGCGGCGGCGCATGAACTGGGCACGCCGCTGGCGACCATCCAGGTCGTGGCCAAGGAGCTGCTGCGCGCCTCGCCGCCCGATGGCCCGGTGGCCGAGGACGCCCGTCTGTTGCTGGCTCAGGCCGAGCGGTGCCGCGATATCCTCAAGCGTTTGTCCGCCCGGCCCGAAGAGGGCGACGACCTCTATGTCGACATCGGTCTGAAGGCCCTGTTGAACGAGGTGGTCGAACCGCACGAGGGCTTCGACATCGCCATGACGGTCTCGGTTGAAACGCCGCCCGGCCTGGACGAACCCCGGGTCAAGCGGTTCGCCGAAGTGGTCCACGGCCTGTCCGCCATTGTCGAGAACGCCGCCGACTTCGCCGCGACCTCGGTGCGGGTCGAGGCCCGAGCGGGCGAGCGCTGGATCACCGTCACCGTGCTCGATGACGGTCCGGGGTTCTCGCCCGACATCCTGCCCCGGCTCGGCGAGCCCTATGTGACCTCCCGACCCAACAGCAAGGCCCGCCAGGCCGTCGCCAAACAGCTGGCCGCGGCCCGCGACGCCAGCCGCAGCGCAAAGAAAGGCCGGCCGGTGGTGGCCCCGCCCCTGGCCGAGATCGCGCCCAGCCAGGGCGGGATGGGTCTGGGCTTCTTCATCGCTCGGACCCTGCTGGAGCGCACGGGCGGCCAGGTGGCGGTCGGGCACGGCGACGGCGGGCCCGGCGGAAATCGAGGCGCGCGCGTCACCATTCGTTGGCCCCGCGAAGCCCTCGAAGCGTGATAGACTGTCCGAAGGCGACGCATCGCCGCACCGCTTGAATTCAGCCGGTTGGCCGCCGACCTCGGCGACAAGGGAGAACACCGTCATGGTCACCGCCGCCACCGCCCCGTCCGTCGAAGAACGCATCGCCGCCCTCGAGGATCGTTCGCTTCTGCTCCTGGACGACGATCAGGCGCTGCGCACCCGCCTGGGCCGGGCGCTGGAATCGCGCGGGTTCGAAGTGACGACCGTCTCGTCCGTCAGCGAGGCCAATGAGGCCCTGCGCGTCAAGCAGCCCGCCTTCGCCGTGCTGGACATGCGGCTGGAGGACGGCAACGGCCTGAAGGTGGTCGAGACCATCCGCGAGCGCCGCGACGACGCGCGCATCGTCATGCTGACCGGCTATGGGGCCATCGCCACCGCCGTGGCGGCGGTCAAGGCCGGGGCCGTCGACTACCTGTCCAAGCCCGCCGACGCCGACGACGTGGTCAAGGCGCTGCTCGCCACCGGCGACGCGCCCGAGCCGCCCGAGAACCCCATGAGCGCCGACCGCGTCCGTTGGGAGCACATCCAGCGGGTCTATGAGCTGTGCGACCACAATGTCTCGGAGACCGCGCGACGTCTGGGCATGCACCGCCGCACGCTCCAACGCATCCTCGCCAAGCGCGCGCCTCGCTAAGGCCGCGCTTTGCCCCCGCCGCCCGTTCCGCTAGTCAGGACGGAACGACAAGAGGAAACGGTGGCGATGAAGGTTCTGGTTCTGGGCGGCGACGGCTTCTGCGGCTGGCCGACGGCACTGCATCTGTCGGCGCGCGGCTGGGACGTGGTGATCGTCGACAACCTGAGCCGTCGCAACATCGACAATGAGCTGGAGGTCCAGTCCCTGACGCCGATCCGCCCGATCGGCGAGCGCATCGCGGCCTGGAAAGAGGTCTCGGGCCGGGACATCGGCTTCGTCAACATGACCGTCGGCAAGGAGTTCGACCGCCTGGTCGAGCTGATCCGCACCGAACGCTCCGACAGCGTGGTCCACTTCGCAGAACAGCGCGCCGCGCCCTATTCGATGAAGTCGGCGCGGCACAAGCTCTACACCGTCGACAACAATCTGAACGCCACCAACCACCTGCTGGCCGCCATCGTCGAAAGCGGGCTCGACGTGCATCTGGCGCACCTCGGCACCATGGGGGTCTATGGCTATACGACCGCGGGGCTGCGCATTCCCGAGGGCTATCTGAAGGTCACCGTCGACACCGATTTCGGCCCCGCCGAGCAAGAGATCCTGTTTCCGCCGAACCCGGGCAGCATCTACCACATGACCAAGACCCAGGACGCCCTGCTGTTCCAGTTCTACGCCAAGAACGACCAGTTGCGGATCACCGACCTGCACCAGGGCATCGTCTGGGGCGCCCAGACCGAGGAGACCCGTCAGGACGAGCGTCTGATCAACCGTTTCGACTACGACGGCGACTACGGCACGGTGTTGAACCGTTTCCTGATGCAGGCTGCGGTGGGCTATCCGCTGACGGTGCACGGCTCGGGCGGCCAGACCCGGGCCTTCATCCACATCCAGGACACGGTGCGCTGCGTCGAGCTGGCGCTGAACAACCCGCCCACTGCCGGCGACCGGGTCAAGATCCTGAACCAGATGACCGAGAGCCGGCGCGTGCGCGACCTGGCGGCCATGGTCGCCGAGATGACCGGGGCCGAAGTCCACAATGTGCCGAACCCGCGCCAGGAGGCCGACGAGAACGAACTGGTCGTCGCCAACGACCAGTTCCGCGACCTGGGCTTGAAGCCGATCACCCTTGCCGAGGGGCTGATGGCCGATGTGACCGAGATCGCCCGCCGCTACGCCGACCGCTGCGACCGCTCCAAGATTCCTTGCGTCTCCGCCTGGAACGCGGGTCGGGCGAAGGCTCTGGAGACCCAGCCTGTTCGCGCCGTCGCGCCCATTTCGGCTCAGGCGGCTCCCGTCCGAGCCCAGGCGAGCTGATCGCGGACGTGGCCGTCGCGCTTCTCGTCTTCGGCGGCGGCTATGTCGGGACCCGCGCGGCGTCCGTCGCCCTGACGCGCGGCATGGCGGTGGCGGCGACCTCGCGCGACGCGGCACGGCGCGCGGCCTTCCAGGCCTCCGGCATCGTCGGCGTCGACCCGACGAACGCGGCGGCGCTGACGGCGGCCGTGGCGAAAGCCTCCGCCATCCTGATCACCGCTCCGCCGGAGGCCTCCGGGTGTCCGGGGCTAAAGGCGCTGATCCCGGCGATCACCGCGTCCGGAGCCTATCCCGACTGGATCGGCTACGTGTCCGCGACGTCCGTCTATGGCGACCGTGACGGCGGCTGGGCGTTCGAGGACGACGAGCTGAACGCCTCCTCGCTGGAGGGCGCGCGTCGCGTCCGGGCCGAGGCTGACTGGCTGGATGCGGGGCGGGGCATGGGTCTGACGGTCCAGCTGTTTCGCCTTCCCGGCATCTATGGGCCTGGCCGGTCTGTGGTGGAGCGTCTGCGTGACGGCTCGGCGCGGCTGGTGCGAAAGCCGGGGCAGATCTTCAACCGGATCCATGTCGACGACGCCGTCGCAGGGCTGTTCGCCTCGATGGACCGCCCCCATCCAGGCCGTGCCTATACCCTCGCCGACGACGAACCGGCCCCGGCCGATGTCGTGATGGAATGGGTGGCCGAGCGCATGGGCATGGCCAGGCCGCCCGAGGTGTGCTGGACCGACCCGTCGGTGTCGGACGCCATGCGGCGCTTCTACCTCGACTCCAAGCGGCTCTCGAACGCCCGCGCCAAGGCCGAGTTGGGCTGGCGGCCGGCCTATCCGACCTGGCGCGAGGGGATCGAGGCGATCCTGAGCGAAAGCGGGGTCTGAACAGGCGCTAAGGCCGTGTTTCCCCCTCTCCTTCAGGGGAGGGCAGGCGCGCAGCGCCGGGTGGGGGCGGCCCCCCTCTCCCTCCCCCTCGGGGGAGGGTGGTCGCGCAGCGATCGGGTGTGGGCGGCAAGGCGATGCACAGGCGATGTCGGTGTCGGGCTCACCCGGCCGCCCCCACCCGGCTCCGGCTGCGCCTTCGCCCCCACCCCCGTGCCGGGGAGGGAGAGGCGCCACAGCTCCCGTCCCGGGGTGGGGGAGATGAGAGACCATCTCACGCGCCCCCTCCCATTCCCTACCGTTTCGCTTATGTCCTGACCCCATGATTCACGACCCCCTCGCCGACGCCCGCGCCGTTCTGGAGCGCGTCTGGGGCCATGCCGATTTCCGGGGCCTTCAGGCGTCTGTCGTCGCCGAGGTACTGGCCGGCCGCGATGTGTTGGCGGTGCTTCCGACCGGCGGGGGCAAGAGCGTCTGCTATCAGGTCCCGGCCCTGATCCGGCCAGGTCTGGGCCTTGTCATCTCGCCGCTGATCGCCCTGATGACCGACCAGGTCGAGGCGCTCCGCCAACAGGGCGTCCGCGCCGCCCGCCTCGATTCCGGCCTGTCGCTCGACGAGCGTTCCGCCGTGCTGCGAGCGGCCCGCTCAGGCGAGCTCGACCTGCTCTATGTCTCGCCCGAGGGCCTGCAGTCGGGGGCTCTGCTGGATCGCCTGTCCGAGACGCCGCTGGCCCTTATCGCCATCGACGAGGCCCACTGCGTCAGCCAGTGGGGCCACGACTTCCGCCCGGACTATCGCACGCTTGGACGGTTGGGCGAGATGTTCCCCAGCGTCCCGCGGATCGCCGTCACCGCCACCGCCGACGCCCGCACTCGCGACGACATCCTGGCCTCGCTGCACCTGGAGGGGGCTGCCGTTTTCGTCGACAGCTTCGCCCGGCCGAACCTGCAGCTCTCGGCCATCCGCAAGGACTCGGCATCGCGGGCCAAGACCGACGCCCACGTCATCGAACTGGTGCGCGCCCGGCGGGGCCAGTCTGGCGTCGTCTACTGCGGCAGCCGCGACGGCTGCGAGCGCGTGGCCGAGGCGCTCAAGGCCGCCGGCACCAACGCCATCGCCTATCACGCGGGCATGGCCGGGCCCGAGCGCGACCGGCGTCTTGCCCGCTTCCTGGCCGAGGACGGGGCCGTGATGGTGGCGACCATCGCCTTCGGCATGGGGGTCGACAAGGCCGACGTCCGCTTCGTCATCCATGCCGATCCGCCGGGATCGCTGGAGGCCTATTGGCAGGAGATCGGCCGCGCGGGCCGCGACGGGGAACCCGCCGACGGCATCACCCTGTACGGCCCCTCCGATATCGCCTGGACGCTGCGGCGGCTGGAGACCCGCCCGATGGCCGAGGAGGTCAAGGCGGTGCAGACGCGAAAGGCCCGCCAGTTGTTCGCCATGCTGGACGGCGCGACCTGCCGTCCCCAGGCCGTGCGCCGCTACTTCGGAGAGACGGACGCCGACGTCTGCGGCGTCTGCGACCTCTGTCAGGACCCGCCCGCCCTCTATGACGCCACCGTCCCGGCCCAGAAGGCGCTGGCGGCTGTGCAGCGGCTGGGCGGTCGCTTCGGCAAGGGTCGCATCGTCGATCACCTGACCGGCAAGACCAAGGAGGTGCAGCCCTGGGAGAGCGATCTGTCGACCTGGGGCATCGGCAAGGACATCGCGCCCACGGGTTGGCGCGACATTCTGGATCACCTGATGTTCGAGGGCCTGCTGGTCGAGGACCCCAACGAAGGCAAGCCGCTCGTCATGCTGGGCGACCCCGACCGCGTCCGCGCCGTCTATCGCGGAGAAACGAAGGTCGAGGTGCGCCGCACCCCGGCGGGCTTCGACGCCCGTACCCGCTCGGGCAATCCCCGGAACCGCGCTCGCAATGACCGGAACGCCGCCGTCGAGGCGCTGGACGCCGACGTCCGCGCCCGTTTCGACGCGCTTCGCGCCTGGCGCCGCGACCGGGCCTCGGAACAGCATGTCCCGCCCTACGTCATCTTCCAGGACAAGACCCTGCTGGAGATCGCCACGCGTGAGCCTGGGACGCTCGACGCGCTCGCCGCTATCCCCGGGGTGGGTCAGTCCAAGATCGACCGCTACGGCGCGGGCGTGCTGACGGTGCTGGCCGAGCTGGCCTGAGCGTCAGGCGGGATATGTCTGGCGGAAGCTGTCGCGCGCCTCCAGCGCCGCTTGCAAGGCCACCAGCCGAGGCCGCCCGGTCTTCCAGTCGAAGTCCGGGTGGCGGAACCCGATCCAGGTCACGGCGCAGCCCGTCGTGATGACACCCATGTCCAAGGGCTCTGCCGCGACATCCGCCGCCTCCAGAGCGTCCAGCGCCCGGTGCATGTTCTCGGTCCAGCGCGCCATCCATGACGGCGACCGCTCGATCTCGGGCCGGCGCTTCTCCAGCACCAGCTTGACGCCCATCTCCAGCGCCGCACCCGCCAGCGTCTCGATCCGCTTGACCCGCCACCGATCCGGTCCGTCCAGCGGCAGCAGCGCCTGACCCGACCCATGCCGGTCCAGCCATTCGCAGATCACCGGACTATCCGTGATCGCCTCGCCCTCGTCGATCACCAGCGCCGGCACCTGGGCGATGGGATTGATGGCCAGCAGATGCGCCGGGCTGGCATAGGGATCGACGGCGATCTCTTCTATCCGGTCGATCAGCCCCTTTTCGCGAGCGACGATCCGGCACTTGCGCGCGAAGGGCGACGGCCCTGTAATGTAGAGCTTCATGGGGCGGGCTTTATTCAGCGGCTTCGAGCGCGGCGGCCTGGGCAGCGCGGGCGGCGTTCAGTTCTTCGGCCTTTTGCTCGACCATCTCTACGATCTTGTCGACCATGCCCTCATTGGCCTGTTTGTGGGCGATCTTGCCGTTCAGATACACCATGCCCGACCCGGCCCCGCCGCCCGTAAAGCCGATGTCGGTGTAGAGGGCCTCACCCGGTCCGTTCACGACGCAGCCGATGATCGACAGGCTCATGGGCGTCGAGATGTGGGCGAGCTTCTCCTCCAGGAGGCCGACCGTCTCGATCACATTGAAGCCCTGACGCGCGCAGGACGGGCAGGCGATGATGTTGACGCCCCGGTGGCGCAGACCCAGCGACTTCAGGATGTCGAAGCCGACCTTGATCTCCTCGACCGGATCGGCGGCCAGGGACACGCGGATGGTGTCGCCGATGCCGGCCCACAGCAGATTGCCCATGGCGATGGACGACTTGATCGTGCCCGTCCTCAAAGGCCCCGCCTCGGTCACGCCGACGTGGAGCGGGCAGTCGATGGCCTCGGCCAGCTGGTGATAGGCCGCGACCGTCAAGAAGGGGTCGGAGGCCTTCACCGAGATCTTGAACTCATGGAAGTCGTGGTCCTGCAGGATGCGGGCGTGGCTCAGGGCGCTCTCGACCATGGCCTCGGGGCAGGGCTCGCCGTACTTCTCGAGCAGTTCCTTCTCCAGGCTCCCGGCGTTGACGCCGATGCGCATGGAGCAGCCGTGGTCCTTGGCCGCTTGGATGACCTCGCGCACTCGGTCCGGACTGCCGATGTTGCCCGGGTTGATCCGCAGGCAGGCCGCGCCCGCCTGGGCGGCCTCGATGCCGCGCTTGTAATGAAAATGGATGTCGGCCACGAGCGGGACCTTGGCCTCGCGCGCGATGGTCCGGAACGCCGCCGTGGATTCCTCGTCGGGACAGGAGACGCGGACGATGTCGGCCCCGGCTTCTTCCAGCTGATGGATCTGGTCGATCGTGGCGGACGCGTCCGACGTCGGGGTGTTGGTCATGGACTGGACGCTGATCGGCGCGTCCCCTCCGACCGCGACGGAGCCGACGCGGATCTGGCGGCTCTTTCGACGTTCGATGGTCCGCCAGGGACGGATGTGGCCGAGTTCTGTCGCGTCGTGGCTCATGGCGCGGGAATATAGGCCAGCGGACGAGACAAGGCCATGACGACCGCGCCGATCAGCGCTGGGCGACGGTGAGCGTCTGGCCGGTCGGGGCAGCCCCGGGCGTCTGCGTCGTCAGCGCCTGCGTGGCTGAGGCCTGGGTTGCCGAAGCGGCGCGCGCGGCGGCGGCTTGCCGGGCCGTGGCTTCCGCCTCGACGCGGGCGGCGGTCTGGCGGGCCAGGTCGGCCGCGCGGGCATTCAGCTGCGTCAGGGGCGTGACGGGCGCGGGCAGGGTGCCGCCGTGCTCGCCGTTCAGATAAACGTCGAAGGCGGCTGGCTCGGACACGTCGACCATGGCGCTGACCCCGACCGGGGCGCGCCAGGCCTCGCCGGCGGCGAGCTGGCGGGCGAACAGGACGCGGCCGTCGTTCATGCGCACGACGAAGGCGGAGGGGCGGCGCGCCTGGATCACGACCTGGGATGCAGCGGCCTCTGCGCCATAGACGGCACCGCGCGGGTTGAAGGCGGCCTGAACCGGCGGGGCGTTCGCGGCGGCCGCGGCGGCCAGAGCCTCGGTGTCGGCCGGGTCTATGCCGGTCAGCTGGGCCTCGAGCCCGGGTGTCAGATAGAGGACGGGCGTTGTCTGGTCCGGCGGCGCGGGCAGGGGCGCGCCGACGCTGACGGGCTGTTGGCCGATCACGGCGCCCAGGCTCCAGCTCTCGGGCACCTCGGCGATGTCGGACGGCTGGGGCGCGCGCATCAGGCTGACGCGCTGCCACACGTTCCAGCCGACGATGGACACCACGACCAGGGCGATCGCGCCGATGATGCGCGGCGAGTAGCGGCGCACTTCCTCGAAGGCGATGCCGACCGGGGGCTGGAGCGGCACGGCCGCGTCCGGCGTCTCGCGCTTGTAGCGCTCGACCGCCAGCTGCTCGTCCAGACCGAGCGCGCCCGCATAGGCCCGGACATAGCCGATGGCGAAGACGCGCGACGGCAGGGCGGAATGGTCGTTCTGTTCCAGCGCGCGCAGATAGCGTTCATGAACCCGGGTGTCGGCGGCCAGCTCGGCCAGCGACCGCCCCAGCTGTTCGCGGGTCCGTTTCAGGCCGTCGCCGAGTGTCGGAGCGTCAGTGATGGAGGGCACAGGGTCCTTCCAATCCGGATGAGCCCGAAACTCGTCGGGGACGTTCCCCGTATCCAGCGCCATTACGCTATGCCCCATACCCCGCGCGAGGCTGACAGTCCCCGTCGCTGAACCCCACACAGGCCCGCCTAGCATGGCGCTGTGACGAAACCCGCCCGCCCCCGCGGGGATACTCATATCGTCTTGTGGATAACCCATTTCGGCCGCTGGTTCAACGTCTTGTTAAGCTTGTTGCCGTCCCGAAAGGGAACGGCTCACAGACCGACGTTCAGTTTCCGGGCCAGGCTCTCGATTTCGTTGCGGACCGACCCGGCGGATGAGCCGAGCAGTTTGTCCATGCCACGGCGGGCCGAAGCGAGGTCGGTCGACAGGATCATTCGCTTCACCGGCCCGACGCCTGCGGCGGGGGCCGACAGGCGGGTAAAGCCGAGACATATCAGGGCGAAGGCCTCCAGCGGCCGTCCCGCCAGCTCGCCGCAGACCGACACAGGCGTCCCCGTTTCAGCGCAGGCTTTCTGGATCGACTGCAGCGCCCGCAGCGCCGGGGGCGACAGAGGATCATAGCGGTCCGACACCAGTGGGTTCGTCCGGTCGGCCGCGTACATGTACTGAAACAGGTCGTTCGATCCGACCGAGACGAAGTCCGTCAGGGGCAAAAGCGCGTCCAGATGCCACAGCAGGCTGGGGCACTCGATCATGGCCCCGACCCTCAACAGGGCCGGCAGGGGTCGGCCCCGACGCCGCGCCCATTCGCATTCGACGTCGACCAGATCCCGCGCCGCGCGGAACTCGTCGACCGTGGCGATCATCGGGAACATGACGCGCAGCTCCCGTCCCGCGCCTGCGGCCAGGAGAGCGCGCAACTGGAGTCTCAATAGGGAGGGACGGTCCAGACCCAGGCGGATGGCGCGACGGCCCAGGGCCGGATTCTCCTCCCGCTCGGTCGTTTCCATATAGGGCAGGACCTTGTCGCCGCCGATGTCCAGCGTTCGGAAGGTGACGGGCCGGTCGCGGGCGGCGTCGAGCACGAGGCGATAGAGCGCGGTCTGGGTGTTCAGGCGCGGCAGCTCCTCGGACACCATGAACTGGAACTCGGTGCGGAACAGGCCGATGCCCTCCGCGCCCGTCGCGTCCAGATTCTCCAGATCGACGGCCAGACCGGCGTTGGTCAGCAGGGTGATCCGCGTCCCGTCCTGGGTGACGGCCGGGGTGTCCCTCAGCTTGGCGAACTCGGCCTGGCGCTGGCTGCGCACGGCCATGCGCGATCGCACCGATTCCAGCATGTCCGCCCGGGGCCGCAGATGCGCCTCGCCCGTCTCGCCGTCGACGATGACGAGGTCGCCTTCGCTCAGCCGGTCGCGCACGCCCTGGAGGCGGCCGACACAGGGGATTTGCAGCGCCCGGGCCACGATGGCTGCGTGGCTGGCGGCCGAGCCTTCCTCCATCAGAAGGCCTCGGATGCGGTCCCGGGGGTATTCCAGCAGGTCGGCCGGACCCAGGTTCTTGGCCACCAGGATGGCGTCGTCGGGCAGTTCGCGCTCGCCCGGGGTTTCGCCCCCCAGCACCCTCAACAGACGGTTGGCCAGATCCTCGAAGTCGTGCAGCCGCTCGCGGATGTAGGGATCGCGCGCCTGGGCGAAGCGGGCGCGGTGCTCGTTGCGCACCCGGTCCACCGCGGCCTCTGCGGTCAGGCCGCCGCGCACCGCCTCTTCCAGCGACCGGTTCCAGCCCCGGTCGTCGGCGAACATGCGATAGGTCTCCAGCACCTCGAAGGACTGGCCCGCCAACTTCCCCTGACCGCCGTCCAGCAAGGCGTCGATCGACGCCTTGAGCGTGTTAAGCCCTTCGCGGAGGCGGATTTCCTCGACCTGCTGGTTCTCGGCCAGCAGCCGCTCCGGCGGCAGCGGTGCCTCGTGCAGGACGACGTGGCCATAAGCCAGGCCTTCGGCGAACCTCTGGCCCTTGATGCGCTCGGGCCGGTGGGGGGCCAGTTCGACGTCGCGCAGCTCGTCGGCCGCCAGCAGTTCGCCGGACGCCACCGTCTCGGCCAGAACCATCGCGATGGTCTGGATGTCCTCGACCTCGTCCTCGTCATAGCGACGCTCGGCCCGGTTCTGGACGACCAGAACGCCGATGGCCCGCCCGCCGCGCAGAAGGGGGGCGCCGAGGAAGGCGTGATATGGATCTTCGCCCGTCTCCGGTCGATAGGAGAAGCTGGGGTGACTGGGCGCGTCCGACAGGCTGATCGGCTGGGCCAGCCGCGCCACCTCGCCGACCAGACCCTCGCCGGGCTTCAACCGGGTGGCGTGGACGGCGTCGGGGTTCAGGCCCTGGGTGGCGAAGAGTTCGAGCTCACCCGACGCCCGGCGCAGATAGATGGAGCAGACCTCGGCCACCATCGACTGGGCGATGGTCCTGACCACGACGTCGAGTCGACCCTGGGCCGGGCCGCCGTCGGCCATCGCCTCGCGGATCTGGCGCAGTAGGACCCGCGGTCCTCTCGTCATCGCTCCACCCGCTACGCCCATCCGATCTCCCTGCCCTCGTCCAAGATTGGGCGGGGTTCAGCCAATCCTATACTGTTTCCAGCCCATAGGCCGCATGCAGCGCCCGCACGGCCAGCTCGGCGTAGGCCGCGTCGATCAGGACGCTGATCTTGATCTCCGATGTCGAGATGGCCTGGAACTTGACGCCCTTGTCGGCCAGCGCCCGGAACATGGTCTGGGCCACCCCGGCATGGCTGCGCATGCCGACGCCGACGACCGAGACCTTGGCCACGTCCTCGTCGACACGGATGTCGGCGAAGCCGATCTGCTCTTGCGCCGACCGCATCAGCTCGGCGGCGCGGGCGGCGTCCCGGCGGCCCGTCGTGAAGGTCAGGTTGACCGCGCCTTCGGTGCGGGCCTGGCTCTGCACGATCATGTCCACGTTGACGTTGGCTTCCGCCAGGCGCGTGAAGACGTCAGCCGGGGCGTCGGTGCGATCGGACAGGCCTAGAAGCGTGATGCGGGCCTCGTCACGGCTCATCGTCACGCCGGACACGATGCGTTTTTCCACGATTTCCTCCTCGTCGCAGATCAGGGTGCCGGACTTCGGCGGAAGATTCCCGTGCTCGTCGGGCTCGACGAAACTGGACAGCACGCGCACGGGCACGCGCATGCCCATGGCCAGTTCGACCGACCGGGTCTGGAGCACCTTGGCCCCCAGGGACGCCATCTCAAGCATCTCCTCGTACGAGACCTTTTCCAGCCGCCGGGCGCGGCTCTCGATGCGGGGGTCGGTCGTGTAGACCCCGTCCACGTCGGTGTAGATGTCACACGCGCAGCCCAGCGCCGCCGCGACCGCCACGGCCGAGGTGTCGGAGCCTCCACGGCCCAGCGTGGTGATGCGCCCATCCTTGGTCACGCCCTGGAAGCCCGGCACGACCACGATCTCTCCGCCGTCGACGGCGGTGGCCAGGGCGTCGCCGGGAATGTCCTCAATGCGGGCCTTGCCGTGGGCGTCGTCGGTGACGATCGGCACCTGCCAGCCCATCATCGACCGTGCGCGAAAGCCCATGTTGCGAAGCGTCAGGGCCAGGAGCCCCGCCGTCACCTGCTCGCCCGAGCCCACGACTACGTCGTATTCGTCATCGGTCAGAGGGATGCCCGCGCCGGGCGGCCCGGCTCCGTCCGTCCAGGCCACCAGCTCATTGGTCTTGCCGGCCATCGCCGACACCACCACGGCCACGGCGTGCCCGGCTTTGACCTCAGCGGCGACGATACGGGCGGCACGACGGATCCGCTCCAGGTCGCCCATGGAGGTGCCGCCGAACTTCATGACCAGCCGAGTGGCTGCAGGCCGCGTCATCGTGACGGGGTCTCCCTGTTGCGCGGACGTCGGAAAAGGGGTTCACCCTGTCAGCCCATGGCCGCTTCTAACGACCCGTCCGCGATGCGCAAACCCCCGAACGGTCAAGGTTTTGACGAGCGTGCAGCCCCGGCCGGGCTTGACCCGGCCGAACGCGCCGAAGGCGCGTCGATCGATCCCGCCGACGTCGCCCGCTTCTCCGCCCAGGCGGCCGAATGGTGGGACGCCCACGGTCCGTTCGCGCCTCTGCACAAGTTCAATCCGGCGCGGCTGGCCTTCATCCGCGACCAGGTCGTTGCGCGCTTTTCCCGCGACCCCCGCGCCATCCGCCCGTTCGAGGGCCTCAGGCTGATCGATATTGGCTGCGGCGGCGGGCTGGTGGCCGAGCCGATGCGGCGCATGGGCTTCGAGGTCGCCGCCATCGACGCCTCGTCCGAGAACATCGGCACCGCTCGCGCCCATGCCGCCGAGATGGGGCTGAACATCGCCTATCGCGCCGCGACCGTAGAGCAGATCGAGGCTGAAGGCGCAGGCCCATTCGACGTCGTCCTCGTGCTCGAGATCATCGAGCACGTGGCCGATCCGGAGGCCTTTATCCGCACCTGTTCGCGGCTGATCGCGCCGGGCGGGATCATGATCGTCGCCACCCTGAATCGAACGCTGAAGTCGCTGGCGCTGGGCAAGGTCGCGGCCGAATACATCCTGCGCTGGGTGCCGGCTGGCACCCATGACTGGACGCAGTTCCTGAAGCCCGACGAGATCCGGCGCATGTTGTCGGAGGAGCCTTTGGCGGTCCACGGGCCCTTCGGCATCGCCTATGACCCTCTCAATGACCGCTGGACGCTGGGTGAGGACGCCGATGTCAACTTCTTCATGACCGCTACGCGTGACTGAGCCTTACGAAGGTTTCATCCAGCTTTCAGACTTGTAACGGGCATCCGGAGGCTGGCCGTGGGATGGGCGGAGCCTCGTTTCAGGAGGATTCCATGTCAAAGAAGATCACCGTCGCTCTCCTGGCCATCGCCGCGCTGGCGACCTCGGCCTGCGTCACCGTCATCGATGCCGGCGACAGTCGTGAGTACGGCTGGAGCGGCGAGGGTGCCCAGTCGTTCGACAGCGCCCGTGACGCCTGCCGGGAACGCGCGGGCCGGGCCGAGGGCACGACCGCCTTCGTCCAGTGCATGGCCGAGAAGGGCTGGACCCGCACGGTCGATTGACGGCCCGTGGCTTCGCTCGCCGGGTCAGCCGGCGGGCACCCCCACCACGTCGTCGACGGAACCGCTGGTGACCGGATGATAGCCCGGCCGGGCCTGGGCATAGACCCGTGTCGCGATCGGGCGGCCCCAGTCGCCCTCGGCCCAGAGGCTGGTGAACAGCGGCAGGACGAACTTGCGACGGCCTTGTGTCGTCAGGAAGCGCTCCAGCGTCGGGACGGCGGGCTGGTAGCGGTGCGCCACCGCGATCTGGAGCCAGGCGAACAGCACCTCGGCGTTGCCTTCGTCCTTGAGGGCCAGCGTCGTCTCCAGATCGGTCAGCTGGGCGGCCGTCAGCCAGTCGCGCGAGGCCGCTGCCCCGGTCGGGCGCCAGGCCAGGAAGTGCTGGCGCTCCTGCGTCGACCACCGACGCCATGGGATGGCCGAGGCGGGCCCCCTGGCGACGTAGAAGGCTTGGGCCGCCTGATCCACAGCCGTCAGGGCGGTGGAGGTCGGGGCCTGGGCGTTTGAGGGCAGGCCCGGCTGGTCGATCCACTGCTCCAGCATCAACTGCTGCTCCAGAGCGGCGTCTCCCTGAATCAGGTTGGCGCGGATGTCGGCGAGGAAGCCATCGGTGGTCATGGGGCGGAAGGCGTTCCGCTCAAAATAAGCCCTCAGCCAGGCGTCGAACCGTTCGCGCCCGACGATGCGCTCGATCGTCTTGAGGAAGAAGGCACCCTTCTCATAGGCGATGGGCGTCAGGCCGTCGTCGGGATCGCGGCCCGTCAGGTCTAGCCGTAGCCGGGTGTCGGCGGCCGGCAGGGCCGCCAGCGCGTCCTGCAGTTCGCCCCAGCCGAGCACCAGAAGCATTTCGGCCCGCTCGCGGCCGTAGACCGCCTCCATGATGCGGTTCTCGAAATAGACGGTGAAGCCCTCGTTGAGCCAGAAGTCGGCCCAGGTGGCATTGGTCACCAGATTGCCGGACCAGCTGTGCGCCAACTCGTGGGCCACCAGCGAAACCAGAGACCGGTCGCCCGCCACGATCGTCGGGGTGGCGAAGGTCAGGCGGGGGTTCTCCATCCCGCCGAAGGGGAAGGACGGCGGCAGGACCAGCAGATCGTAGCGGCCCCAGCGATAGGGGCCGTAGAGGCCCTCTGCGGCGTCCACCATCTGACGCAGCTCGGCGAACTCGTCGCGGGCCGCTTCCAGACCGCCGGGCTCGGTCCAGACGCCGACGCCCTCACCCACCTCGGCGAAGGCGAGATCGCCGGCAGCGATGGCCATCAGATAGGGCGGCACGGGATTGGTCATGCGGAAGCGGTAGGCGCGCAGGCCTTCGCCCGCTTCCTCGCCGTCCGGCGTCAGCATCTCGGCCGACATCACGACTTTCAGCGCCTCGGGCACGATGATCCGGGCTGAGTAGGTCTGGCGGATGCCGGGGCTGTCCTGGGTCGGGACCCAGGTGCGGGTCAGGATGGCCTGGCCCTGGCTGAACAGGAAAGGCTGAGCCCCGCCCGCCGTCCGGGCCGGGGTCAACCACTGGAGGGCGGCGGCGTCGGGACGGGTGGCGTAGGTGACGACGATCTTTCTCACCTCACCGGCCTCCAGGGCGGGGACGGTCATGGTCAGGGGGCGGCCGAGGATCGGGTCGTCCTCGCCGAGCGCGAAGGTCAGGGGGCGGCCGTCCGCGTCGGCGACCGAACGGATTTCCAGGTTGCGGGTGTCAAGGATGACCTGGGTCGCCCCGGGCTCCCCGGTGACATCCAGCGTCGCCGTGCCGGAAAGGGTCCGGGCCTCGAAGTCGGCGATGAGGTCGAGGTCGACGTGCTTGACCCGCGCGATCTCGGGCCGGGCATAGGAATGGATGTCGCGCGCGTAGGTCACGGGCGCTGTAGCGGAGGCCGGGAGCGGCGGCATGTCGGACTTCTCCTGACCCAGGCCGTCACAACCGGACAAGGCGGCGGCGAGGGCGAGGGCGGACGCCATCATGGCGAGACGGGCGCGGAACATGGAGAACTCCAACTGGGGCGGCGCGCAGCGAGCCCCGAAAGCATGGCCAAATCAAGGGGTGGGGCGGCGGGCGCGAAAACTGGGTCGGAAGCATCTGAAATGTCTGAAATCCGCCTGCCGGAACGTGTGCGACGGGAAGACGGTACACTGGTTTTTAGCCAAACCAGGCGCGGGCCTCAGCGCGCGGCGGCGAGTGGCGGCGGGTTCCTCGACACGAACAGCCGGCCCTTTTCCGCCACCAGGACGAACCCGAGGGCGATCAGGCCGCACACGGTGATGCCGACGGCCATGGGGGTCACGGTGCCGTCGAACTGCTGGCCGATGAACAGACCCGCCAGCGAGCCGAAGACGGTCGAAATGAAGCCCTGGGCGGACGAGGCGGTGCCCGCGATATGGCCCATCGGCTCCATCGCCATCGCGCCGAAGTTGCCCGCCAGGAAGCCGAAGCAGAACATCGTCAGGCCTTGCAGCACGGCGAAGGTCCAGATCGTCTCCAGACCCGCCAGGGTCACCGCAGCATGGACGGCGGCGAAGCCGATGAAGCCCAAGAGAGCGGCATGCCCGATCAGGCGCGAGCCCAGTCGCTCGACCAGCCGCGCATTGGTGATGGCCGCCACCGCTATGCCCGAGGCGATGGCGGCGAAGGTTCCCGCGAACAGTTCCGGTGCCTCGAACACATCGAAGAAGATCTGTTGCGAGGAGTTGATGAAGGCGAACAGGGCCCCCGTGATCGCCGTCATGGCCAGGGTGTAGCCGATGGACTGGCGGTTGGTGACCGCCTCGCCGAAGGCCCGGGCGATGCGTCCGGCCTCGACCGGCTGGCGGTGTTCGGGATGCAGAGTCTCGGGCAGGCGCAGCGCGATCCATAGGATCAGGGCCAGGCCCGCCACGCCCAGCAGGCCGAAGATCGTCTCCCACGGCGCGACCGTCAGGACCAGTTGACCGACGGTCGGCGCGATGATCGGCACGCCGAGAAAGACGAGAAAACTCAGTGACATGACCCGTGCCATGGTCCGGCCAGAATAGCGATCGCGCACGATGGAGACGGCCAGCACCCGCGTCGCGGCGGTGCCCATGCCCTGGCCGACGCGGGCGAGGATGAGGGTCTCGAAGCTGGGGGCCAGCATGGCGACGGCGCTGAACACCACGAAGACGCCAAGGCCGATCAGGATCAGGGGCTTTCGGCCGAACCGGTCGGCCAGCGGGCCGTAAACGATCTGCAGCGCGCCGAAGCCCAGCAGATAGGCGGTGATGACCCACTGGCGGCTGTTCTCGTTCTCCACGCCGAGCGCCTCACCGATTTGCGGCAAGGCCGGCAGCATGATGTCGATCGACAGGGCGTTGATCGCCATCATCGACGCGATCAGGCAGACGAATTCAGGAAACCCCGGCCCCTTGGCGGGCGGAGCGGCGGCGTCGGGGGAGGTCATGCCGGTCAGATGCGCAGCGGTTGCGACAGGCGCAACCGCCACACGGGCATAAACTGTAACGGCACTCCCGAGCGAAAGGTGGCAGGCTAGTCGGCCAACGGCACGGAACGCCGCGACACGGGGCGAAGCGAAGGCAGGACGCGTCCGACGACGACGATCAGTATCCCTGCTGCCGCCATGGCGGCGAGGACAGGCTGCGGCTCGCGGATCAGATTGGCCACCACGATGCCGTGCAGCGCCCAGATGATGGCGGTGACCTGCGTCGATGACCGCGTCCCGTTCACCGCCAAGGCTGCGAACAGCAAGGTTCCCGACAGGAGTGCGATCGATACCATGAGCGGTTGCGGGGTGAACGGCGAAAGACCTGCCCATTGCGCGCTGGAAGCGAGATTGACGAACGTCGCCGCCGTCAACCAGCCGGTGAGCAAGCCCAGCGGGGCCGCGGCGACCGCCCATTCGCGGCGCGTGAGCGGGCGCCCAAGACTTTGCAGGCGATTGAGGGCCCAGATGCCGAAGCCAAGCGCGCAGGCCAGGAGGCCGAATGTGATCCAGTCGAGACCGGCCCACGGTGCCCAGATCTGCCAGACCGTGTTGATGGCGTACATGCCGGCCGCCCACCAACCGATGCGCCGCGAGACCGGATTGGACAGATTGCCCGGCAGGATCTGCCAGACTGCGAACACGATCGCGCCGAGATAGATCAGGCCCCAGATCGCGAAGGCGTATTCGATCGGCACCAAAGGATGCTCGGCGGCCTCAGCGCGGGACTGAACGGTTTCTGTGAAGCCCAGTAGATCCGAGGCCTGGGTGGTTGCGATCTGGCCGATCGCGAAGACCAGCACCAATCCGGCTCGCCAGATGTCCTGGAAACCTGCCCGGTCGTTCGCCATCCTCGCATCCCCATTCTGTATATCAAATGAGATACACAATGGGTCGTTGGTGCACAAGGCTATTCTTTGGTCTATGTGGGAGCGAGAACCGCGCAGGAGTCGAACAGCCTTGTCCCGGCCTATCGGTGCTCGAGACGCCGCCTATGGCACCCGCCGAGCGGCCCTGGTCGAGCGCATACGCGACCGGTTGATCGCGCCGGACCAGACGCGGCCCAGTTTCCGTGCGATGGCAGAGGCCGCAGGGGTCAGCACCGCCACCTTGCGGCACTACTTTGGGACTCGCGAAGCGGCCGTGCAGGCCGTGTTCGCGGCCGTCGGCGCGGCAGGCGAGCCCCATATGAGACGGGCCCGAGAGCCGCGGTTGCCGTTTGCCGAATCCGTCCGCGAGTATCTGGCAACGGCCGCGTTCGGTCTAAGGCAGACGGCGCTCGGTGATTACCTGGCCGCAGGTTTGGTCGAGGGTCTCCTCGACCGCGCGCTCGGTCCAGCCTGTGTCGATGAGCTTCTGGAGCCTACGCTGCAGAGTCTGACGGTACGGCTTGAGGCGCATCAAACTCAGGGCCTCATGAGAAACGACGTGGACGCACGTTACGCGGCCATCATGCTCTTTTCGCCCATGTTTATCGCCTGTCAGCATCAGGATCAGCTCGGCGGATCACAGGCTCACGCCTTGGACATGGAGGCCTTCATCGAGGCCCACGCCGCCGCCTTTACCAGAGCGTTCGCAACTGCCGGATCATCACAGAACGCGCCGGAGGAGGCTTCACCCAACCCTGCTGACGCCTCCCGCTCAGCGGCAACCGATCATCAGCCCTGAGCCGAGTGGGCCGTGGCTGATGATCGACGTTCGGCGTTCAGGGGGTGAAGACGATCGTGCGGGCGAACTGCACGTCGCGCGGTCCCGGCTCGACCTCGGCCCCGTTCATCAGGGCGACGGCAGCGTCGCCGAAACCCATGCCGGGGTGGGTATCGTCCATGACCCGGCAGGCCTCGACCTTGCCGCTGGCCTTGGCCGTGCACTCCAGCGTCACTGTCACACCCTCAAGCAGAGGGGCGGGTGCCGGAGCTGAAGCGGTCGCCGCTGTGGGCGCGACGCGAAGCGCGCTCGGCACGATGGAGGGGTTGGCGACGAGGGCGACGGAAAGGATCAGCGGGATCATGACGTTGGACCAGGGTTGCCCCTTTCCAATGTCTTAACGAGGCAAGCGTTCCAGTTTCCCGGTGCTCATTCGCCCAGAGCCTCAATGACCTTGGCGGCGGTCTCCGTACCAGAGAAGTTCTGCTGGCCTGTGATAAGGTTGCCGTCACGCACGGCGAAGCCACGCCATAGCCCGGCCTGTATGAAGTTGGCTCCAAGCGCCTTCAGTTCGTCCTCGATTCGCCAAGGCGTGAGATGGCGGTCACGGGGCAGGAGGCCCATGGACCAGACCGCCTCGTCAGCGAAATCCTCCTCTACATTGGCGAAGCCGGTGACGGTCTTGCCTTCCACAAGGGGACGACCGTCGGGCAGGCGAACATACCGGAGGATCGCCGTCCCGTGGCAGAGGGCGGCCGTGACTTTTCCAGCTTCATTGAAGGCGACGAAAGCGCGTTGCAGCGCTTCGGCCCGATCGAAGGTGAACATCGGCGACTGGCCGCCAGCCACGACCAGGGCATCGAAGTCCTCCACGCTAAGGTCCGAGGCCGGCCGGGTCGTCTCTACGAGAGCGGCGAGCCTTGGGCTGGCGATGAAGCCCATGGAGACGAGATCAGTTTCGGAATATCCCGACCGATCGCGCGGATCGCTCATGGCGTCGGCCTCGCAACGGCCGCCGTCGGGCGAAAAGATCGACACCGCGTATCCCTTTTCAGTGAAGGCCAGATACGGGTGGGCCAGCTCCGACCACCAGAAGCCCACGGGCCAGCCGGTGGTCGTAGAGACCGCGGGATTGGCGATGACGATCGCCACGCGGCGGGGGCGGCGGGCGTCGACGGGGTTGGGGTCTCTGAGGCTCATGACCGACGCTCCGCTTTCACTGTTTTGATCAGGCAGGGTTCGGGATATGAGCAAACTGAAATCAACCCTACTGAAATAAGGGCATATCCGATATGAAGGATGCTCAACTCAGGCGCTTGGACCTCGGCCTGCTGTTGGTCCTCTCCGAGACCCTGAGGCATCGGCGGCTGACCCTCGTGGCCGCGCGGCTGGGGCAGACCCAGTCCGGCATCAGCCATGCCCTGGGCAGGCTCCGGCAGATTTTCGACGATCCCCTGTTTCTGCGGCGTCCGCATGGACTGGAACCGACGGCGCGGGCCCTGGCGCTGGAGCCGGCCGTCAACGCCATGCTGGCGTTGGCGCGGGAGGCGGTGGCGGGGGCCGCGTTCGATCCTGCCATCGTCGAGGGCGAGGTCCGTATCGCGGCCCAAGACTACCACTGCGGTCTGTTCGCCGCCCCGCTGATCGCGCGCTGCGAGGCCGAGGCGCCGGGGCTGAGGCCGGTCTTCCTGCCCCTGACGCGGCGTCGCGCCCTTGACGCGCTTGAAACAGGCGAAGCCGACCTAGTCATCGGCTTCATCGCCCGGCCAGGCGACCGGTTCGCGTCCACGGCTCTGCTCGAACAGGACTATGCGGTGGCGGCCCGGGCGGACCATCCGCGTCTGGACCGCTTGTCCGATTTGAACGCCTATGCGGCTGAGCGGCATCTGCTGATCAGCCAGGACGGCGAGCGGGTTGGGGTCGTCGATGGCGTCCTGTCGCAGTTGGGACGGCGTAGGGAGGTGGTGGCGGCCCTGCCCTATGCTCTGGCCGCCCTGGCCACGATAGCCGCGACCGATCTGATCGCCACCGTGCCGCGCCGTCTTGCGGAGCGTTTCGGACCAACGTTCGGCCTGGCCGTCGTCGACCCACCCCTTGCGATCCGGCGTTTCACCGTCAGCCTCATCCGTCGCAAGCGCGACGTGGGTTCGGGTCGACTGGATTGGGTCGAGGCGGCGCTCAAGGCCGCGGCCTGAAAGGTGGTGCCCCGGGTCGGGCTCGAACCGACACTCCTCTCGGAACCGGATTTTGAGTCCGGCGCGTCTACCAATTCCACCACCGGGGCGCGGCTCCGCTCATAGCGGGCGAGGCCGGGCTGCGTCATCAGGAAAATGGGTGGGGGCCTTGCGTTCCATCGTGGTGTAACGCATCTGGCGTGCCATGAGCGCCCCCCTGCCCGACATCGCCGTCGTCTATGAGCATCCCGAGTGGTTCGAGCCGCTGTTCGCCGCGCTAGAGCGACACGGCGTCAGCTATGTGAAGGTCCCGCTGGCGGGCAGCACCTTCGACCCGGCCGGATCGCCCGCGCCCGCGACGGTGGTGTTCAGCCGGGTGGCGATGAGCTCGTTCCTGCGCGATCCCGAGCATCCAATTTTCTACGCCCAGAGCCTGTTCGAGCACTGGCAAGGGTTGGGGACGCGGGTGGTCAATGCGTCGGCGCTGAACATCGACACCTCCAAGGCCCGGCAGATGAGCCTGATCGCGCGGCTGGGGCTGAAGGGTCCGGCGACGCGGGTCGCGCACCGACAGGCGGACATCCCGGCCGCCGCCGATGGACTGCGGTTCCCCGTGCTGGTCAAGGCCGACATCGGCGGGGCCGGCGCGGGCATCACCCGCTATGAGACCCCGGAGAAACTGGCCGAGGCGGCGGGCGAAAAGTGGTGCCCGGTGGGGGTCAACGGCATCTCGCTCATTCAGGAATACGCCCCGCGCCGCGATGGCAAGGTGACGCGGGTCGAGACGCTGAACGGCAAGTATCTGTACGCCATCGACATCGAGAGCCCGGGCGACGCCTTCGACCTGTGCCCCGCCGACGCCTGCCTTGTGCGGCCCGGCGCGCCGACCCTGACCATGACGAAGGCAGAGCCGTCGGCGGAGATCATCGCGGCGGTGGAGCGGATCGCGGTCGAGGGCGGGCTGGAGGTCGGCGGCGTCGAATATCTGATCGACGAGCGGGACGGCTCGGTCCTGTTCTACGACATCAACGGTCTGTCGAACTTCGTGGCCAATCCGGTCCAGGTGCTGGGATTCGACCCGCACGACGATCTGGTGGAATGGCTGAAGACGATCATCGCGGACGAGCAGGCCAAGCGCGGCGGAGACCTGGCGGCATGAGATACGGATACTGGGCCCCGGTGTTCGGCGGCTGGCTGAGGAACGTCGACGACGAGCGCGAGGCGAGCTGGGAGAACCTGTCGCGTCTGGTGAAGCGATCCGAGACGCTGGGCTATGACCTGACCCTGATCGCCGAGCTGAACCTGAACGACATCAAGGGGATCGAGGCGGCGGCCCTGGACGCCTGGTCGACGGCGGCGGCGCTGGCGGCGATCACCGAGACGATTGAGCTGATGGTCGCGGTGCGGCCGAACTTTCACCAGCCGGCCCTGTTCGCCAAGAAGGCGGCGAACATCGACCGGATCTCGAACGGGCGTCTGGCCCTGAACGTGGTCTCGTCGTGGTGGGCCAAGGAGGCCGAGAGCTATGGCCTGCAGTTCGACCAGCACGACGATCGCTATGCCCGCACCGGCGAGTGGCTGGAGGTGCTGAACCGTCTGTGGACGGAGAAACGGGTCGATTTCGAGGGGCGCTACTACACCCTGAAGGACGCCATCGTGGAGCCCAAGCCGACGTCGTCGCCTGAACGGCCGCGTCCGGTGATCTATGCAGGCGGGGAGAGCGAGGCGGCCAAGACCCTGATCGCGCGGTTCTGCGACGCCTATGTCATGCACGGCGACGAGCCCGACCACATCGCCGCCAAGGTCGCCGACATGAAGGCGCGGCGCGAGGCCTTCGGCCTGCCGCCGATGCAATACGGCATGGCGGGCTATGCCATCGTTCGCGACAGCCAGGCCGAGGCGGAACGCGAGATGGAGCGGATCACGACGATCCCGGGCCTGGCGGAGGGCAAGCCGCCGGCCGGTTTCGCCAACTTCGACCAGTGGCTGAGCGGCACCGAGCTGGAGCGCGAGCTGAAGATCCGCGAATACAGCGTCTCCAACCGCGGCCTGCGCCCCGGCTTCGTCGGCACGCCCGAGACCGTCCGGGAGCGGATCGAGGCGTTCGAGGCGGCCGGGCTGGACCTGCTGCTGCTCCAGATGTCTCCTCAGGAAGAGGAAATGGAGCGGTTCTCGGCCCAGGTGATGCGGCCCAACTGACGGTCTAGGCTCGTTGCACCGTCTGCTCGATCGCCCCGAAGATTGTGTGGTGCTTCTCGTCCAGCATCTCGATGCGGACGGTGTCACCGTGTTTCAGGAAGGGGGTGACGGGTGCGCCGGAGGTGATCGTCTCCACCGTCCGCACCTCGGCGATGCAGGAATAGCCGAGGCCGCCCTGGTCGACGGGCTTGCCCGGGCCGCCGTCGGCGTCGCGGTTCGAGACCGTGCCCGAACCGATGATGGACCCGGCGACCAGCGACCGCGTCTTGGCCAGATGGGCGATCAGCACGCCGAAGTCGAAGGTCATGTCGACGCCGGCGTCGGCACGGCCGAAGTCCCGGCCGTTGACCTGGACCGACAGGGCACCGTGCAGCTTGCCGTCCTTCCAGCGGTCGCCGAGCGCGTCAGGCGTGACGAACACGGGCGACAGGGCGGATGCCGGCTTGGACTGGACAAAGCCGAAGCCCTTGGCCAGCTCGCCGGGGATCAGGTTGCGGAGCGACACGTCGTTGACCAGGCCGACCAGGCGGATGTGCTCGCGGGCCTGTTCGGGTGTCACGCCCTGGGGCACGTCGCCGGTGACGACGACGATCTCGGCCTCCAGATCGCAGCCCCAGTTTTCGTCGGCGAGCGGGATCGGATCGCGCGCGCCCATGAAGTGGTCGGAGCCGCCCTGATACATCAGGGGATCGGTCCAGAAGCTGGCCGGCATCTCGGCGCCGCGCGCCTTACGCACAAGCTCGACGTGGTTCACATAGGCCGAACCGTCCGCCCACTGATAGGCGCGGGGCAGGGGGGCGGCGGCGTCGCGTTCATGGAAGCGACCGCGTGGCACGGCCTCGTGATCCAGGCTTTCGGCCAACGCCCGCAGTTTGGGTTCGCACCGCTCCCAGTCATCCAGCGCCGCCTGCATCGTCGGCGCGATCAGGAAGGCGTCGGTGAACCAGGCGAGGTCTGAGGAAACGACGACGAGGCGGCCATCGCGGCCGTGCTTGAGCGAGGCGAGTTTCATGGGCGGAGGCTTACGGCCTTTCCACGCCGTTGGGAACGCTGACCGTCAGTGATGGCCGCTCGGCTTCGGCTTTGGCGCGGGAACCTCGGTCGCCAGCTGGCGGGCGGCGGCCTCCAGCTCACGGATCCGGGCATCGGCCGCAGGATCGGACGCCGTGGTTCCCCACCAGCCGGCGAAGTCTTCCAGCGCAGCACGTACGCCCGCGACATGCTGGGACGGAGACGGCGGTGGCGGTGGCGCGGGCGAAACCGGAGGCAAGGGCAGAACCGCTCCAACCAGGCCGCCCGTCTCGCCGACGGCGGCCGCGCCGACCGCGCCGGACGCAGCTGCAGCCGAGGCGGCGGCGCCTCCTCCCTGGCCCGGGATCGGCACGATCACCGCGTGCGGGGTGACAGGGTGAACGGCCGACGAGGGCGCGGTCGCAGGCTTGACCTTGCCCGTGATGGCGTCCTTCAGAGCGCCGCTCGACTTGCCTAGAGGACCGGCTAGGCCCAGCACAGACCCCAGACGGATGTCGATCTCGTCGACCAAGGCCTGGGCGGCATTGATCGTGGCTCCACCGTGGGCGCCGAGCGCAGCGTTCAGCTTGCGCTGGACGGCGGCGTGGATCGAGGTCGCGACGGCGCGGGGGGACGGCCGGTCGTCCTTCCTTGTCCGGGCGAGCGCGTATCCGGCCCAGACCGCCAGCGCCAGTACGGCCAGGCCCGCCAGCACCATGGGCAGGCTGATGACCGGAACGGCGCGTTCGACCGGGAAGTCCTGAGGATACATCGATGGGTCTCCCGTCACGGCCTGGCCGATCATTGGCGGGCCGGGGCGGCTTCGCAATGGAAAAGGTTAACGCCGGTCGATGAAATCTGTGCGTCAGCCCGGCGCGTGCAGAAGCGCGCGGGCCTCGACGCCGGTTTTCGCCGCCGCGTCTCGGACCTCGACCTCGACCACGATCGCCCCTTGGGGATCATGAGCCCACAGGTAGCGCCGCTCGACCTCGACTGTACGACCAGACGGAGCGAAGCCTTCGAAGGTGTCGCCCCAGGGTGTGATGCGCTTGAGTTCCGGCCAGGTCATGGCGCAGGCGGCGTTCAACTCCTCCTCGGCCATCTGGGTCAGTTCATCGGTCATGACGAGGGCATCGATCTCTTCACTGGGCCGCGATCAGCCCGCGCGGAATGCCTGGACCGCCTCGACGGCCCCGCGCACCGCGGTTTCGATGCCGGCCCAATCGCTGTCGCGGACGGCCGCATCCGTGATCAGCTTGGAGCCCATGCCCGCCGCCACGATGCCCGAGCCGAACCACCTGGCGATCGAGGCGGGATCCGGGTCGACGCCGCCGGTCGGCATGATCTTGGTCCAGGGCATGGGCCCCAGAACGGCCTTGACGAAGTCCGGCCCGCCGACCGACGCCCCGGGGAACAGCTTGACGATCTCGCAGCCCAGAGCCTGGGCGTTCGAGATATCCGTCACCGAACCACAGCCGGGGAAGTAGGCCACCATTCGACGGTTGCAGACCTGGGCGACCTCGGGAACCAGGGCGGGCGACACCACGAACCGCGCGGCGCGGTTCAGGAACATCGCGGCCGTGCCCGCATCCAGCACCGAGCCGATGCCCAGGACGATGTCGGGGTCGGTCCGCGACAGCTCCCGCGCGATTTCGCCGAACAGGTCGACGGCGAAGTCGCCCCGGTTGGTGAACTCGATCACCGGGGCCCCGCCGCGCGCGCAGGCGCGGATGACGTTCAGCGCCGTCTCCGTGTCGGAGTGGTAGAAGACCGGGCAGATGCCCTGCGACTGAAGCGCGGTCAGGACGGAGAGGCGATCGTGCGGCATGGCGGGCTCCAGGGGCGTGACCCGGAATCGGACGCGTCCGCCGACGCGTCAAGCGATTACTGCCAGCGTGTGCCCACGCCGCCGCCCTCGTCCCATTCGCCGCCGGCGTCCAGCGCGTCGTCGAAGTCCAGCAGGCGATCCAGCAGAATGCCGGCCACCACGCCGAGCGCAGCGACCCCGACCAGGGTCACGACCGAGCCGATGCCGATCTTTTCGGACCGGGTCAGCCGACGGCGGCCCTGGGGGTCGATCACGATGGATTTCCGGCGAGCCATCAGGCGTCCTCTCTCAGGCGCATGGTCTTCTTGACCTTGGACATCGCCCGGTCGCGGCGCAGGCGCGACAGGTGGTCGATGAACAGCACGCCGTTCAAATGATCCAGCTCATGCTGGTAGCAGACGGCGTACAGGCCCTCGATCTCCTCCTCGATCCGTTCGCCCTCGCGGTTCATATAGGCGACCCGGATTCGGGCCGGGCGCTCGACCTGGTCGAAGTACTCCGGGATGGAGAGGCAGCCCTCTTCGTAGCAGAAGGTCTCTTCCGACGCCCACAGCACCTCGGGATTGACGAAGAAGCGGGGGTTGGGAACGCGCGGCGGCTCCTGGCCCTCGGCGACGGCGGGTGCGTCCTCCGGGATCGGCCCGTCGCCCAGGTCCATGACGACGACGCGGCGAAGGTCGCCGATCTGCACGGCTGCCAGGCCGATGCCCGGCGCGTCGTACATGGTGTCCAGCATGTCATCCATCAGGGCGCGCAACGGCTCGTCGACGACCTCTACGGGCTTTGACACCTGCTTCAGGATCGCCAGGTCGGCGGGATTGTCGATGGTCAGGATTCGTCGAACGGCCATGCCGGTCAGGTAGGCCCGGCCTCCGTATGGGTCAAGTTTGGCTGGGCAGGGGACGCGGCTTCCGGTCCTGGTCGATGGCGACGTAGGTGAAGACGCCCTCGGTCACGCGAGTAACGTCCTCGCCCGTGCGAGGCCGCTTCCAGGCCTCGACCCTGACCCGGACGGACGTCCGGCCGACGCGCACGACCGTTGCATACAGACTGACCTCGTCGCCCACCGACACAGGCTGGTGGAACACCATGGCGTCGACCGCCACCGTGGCGCAGCGTCCGTGCGCGAGGTCAAACGCGGGCGTCGCGCCCGCCAGGTCCATCTGAGCCAGCAGCCAGCCGCCGAAGATGTCGCCCTCGGGGTTGGTGTCGGCGGGCATGGCGATGACCCGCCCGACGAGCTGGCCGTCCGGCGCGTCCGGGGAGGGATGGGGCACGGCGGTCAGTCCTGCGAACCGATGTGCCGGTCCAGCCAGCCGAACACCTCATTGTGCCATTGCAGGCTGTTCTGGGGCTTGAGTACCCAGTGGTTCTCGTCGGGGAACACCACCAGCCGGCTCTCGATGCCGCGGCGCTGCAGGGCGGTGAAGGTCGACAGGGCCTGGGTCGTGGGCACGCGGAAGTCCCGGTCGCCCTGGATCACCAGCATGGGGTCCGACCAGTTGGCGACATGGTTGGCCGGGTTGAAGCGCTGATAGGCCTCGGGGACCTCATAGGGCGTGCCGCCGTTTTCCCACTCCGTGAACCACAGCTCTTCGGTCGAATATCCCATGGCGAAGGTGTCGAAGATGCCGTCGTGGTTCACCAGGCACTGGAACGCGTCGTTCCACCGGCCCGCGATCCAGTTGACCATGTAGCCGCCGTAGGAGGCCCCGAGCGCGCAGGCGCGGTCGCCGTCCAGAAAGGGATACTGCGCTTGCGCGAAGGCCCAGCCCTTCTGCAAGTCTTCCAGCGGCCGGTCGCCCCAGTGCTGGGAGATCGAGTCGGTGAAGGCTTGGCCGTAGCCGGTCGAGCCGTGGAAATCGATCATCACCACCGCATAGCCCGCCCCGGCATAGGTCATGGCGTTCCAGCGATAGGACCAGGCGTTGCCAAACGACCCCTGCGGCCCGCCGTGGATCAGGAAGGCGACCGGATACCGGCGACCCTCGACGTAGCCGGCGGGCTTGATGACGTAGCCGTGGACGGTCTCATCATTCCATCCGGGGAAGCTGAACTGCTCGGCCTCGCCGAAGGCGCGCTCGGCCAACTGTGGGTTCACATTGGTGATCCGGCGGGGCATCTCGCGACCCCGGAAGGTCTTCACATACAGTTCGGACGGCGAGGTTAGGCTATCCATCGCATAGACGAAGCCTGAAGGGCTCTGCTCTACGGCCGAGACGTGGCCCGGGCCCGTGATCGGCACGACCGAGCCCCGCGCCACGTCGACGGAGAACAGCCGGGTCTGGCCGACGTCTCCCGCGACGACATACAGGCTTCGACCGTCCGCCGCCCATTGCAGGCTGTCGGCCGAGCGATCCCAGTCCGCCGCGATCTCGCGCCGGGCGCCGGTCGCCACATCCATCAGCGTGATCTGCCAGCGGTCGGCCTCGAAGCCCGGACGGCTCATGGCGCGATAGGCCAGGGTGCGGCCGTCGGGCGAGAACACCGGCCCGGTGTCCCAGGCGTCGTTGTCGTCCGTCAGGTTGGTGAAGCCTTCGCCGGTCAGACCGTTGCTCCGATACAGGTCGAAGTTGGTGCTCCACGGCTCGCTGCTGCCTGCCTCGCGCGCCGAGAAAACCACCGCCTGGCTGTCCGGGGTGAAGGTGAACTCGTTCTCGTCGCCGAAGGGCTTGGAGGGCGTGTCGCCGTCGAAGCCGCGCGTAACCCAGACCGGCTCGCCCGAGCCGTCGGTGTTGACGACGAACAGATGGTTCTGCGTCCCGTCGTTCCAGGTATCCCAGTGGCGCACGAACATGCGGTCATAGACCAGACCAGTCGACTTCCGGGCCGCCTCCGTCTCGCCGCGCGCGACCGAGCAGGCCAGATCCTCGCAGTCCGGATAGACGGCCAGGGACACCACGATCTTCGAGGCGTCCGCGCTGAGGCGGTAAGCGTTCACGTCGAGGGGCAGGTTCGTCACCTGGGTCGCCTCGGCACCCGTTGTATCTGTCTTCCAGACCTGGCTCGACCCCGAGCGGCCCGACAGGAAGTAGAGCGCCCCGTCCGACCCCCAGCGCGCCGTGTTGGCCCCGCCGTCCGAGATCGCGAGGCGCCGCGCCTCGCCCTCGCCGTCCAGGCTCTGGATGAACACGCTGGTGACGCCGCGATTGTTCTCCATGTCGGTCGCCCGCACCGCATAGACGACGTGGCGGCCGTCGGGCGACACGCGCGGGTCGGACAGGCGATTGGCGACCAGCATGTCTGCGTACGTGAAGGGCTGACTGGCGGTCTGGGTGGCCGGCGGGGCGGTCTCTGCGGCCACCGGGACGACGCTCAAAAGGCTGATGGCAGCACAGGCGGACAGCAGATAACGGCGCATGAGGACTCCGGACGATGACAGGTCACTGGGGTAGCACCGGCGTGGGCAGGGCGAAAGTTGCCGTTCGGGGCAGACCCATTCGCTTGCCAGCCTTCGGACGAGCGGCGACAACGACGGCTTCATGACCGCCGTCGATCCGTCCCCCGTCAGTTCTTCCACCGCCCCCGTCCGGCGGTCGGAGAGTCACATCGTCGACGACCTGATCTCCGAGCGCGCGCCCCGGCTGACGGCCTCGCCTGTGTGGCCGGTGGTGCGGCCCGGTCTCTATGCGATCCTGGGCTATGGCAAGGCGCGGCGCATGGCCGACGCGATCGGTCCCCTTTCGGGGCAGGCGTCGCTGGATCATGTATCCCAGTTGCTCGATCTGAAGGTCTCCAGCCTCAATCTGGACCGCCTGCCCGCGACCGGCCGCTGCATCGTCGTGGCCAACCATCCGACGGGCATCGCCGATGGAATCGCCGTCTATGACGCCATCTGCGCTCGGCGCGCCGACGCCATCTACTTCGCCAACGCCGATGCGATCCGTGTGTCGCCGCGACTGGCCGAGGTCGTCATTCCCGTCGAATGGGTGGTCGAAAAGCGCACGCGCGACAAGACCCGCGCCACGCTGGACGCCGCCCGCGCCGCCTTCGAGGCCGAGCGCTGTGTCGTGCTGTTTCCCGCCGGACGGCTGGCCCGCGTCGGCAAGGACGGACAGCTGACCGATCCGGACTGGGCGCCGACGGCGGTCTCGCTCGCCCGCAAGTACGACGCCCCCATCGTGCCGATCCACGTCACCGGCCCGACCTCGACGCTGTTTCACCTGTTTGATCGCTTCAGCAAGGAGCTGAGGGACGTCACCCTGTTCCACGAGCTGCTGAACAAGCGGAAGAAGCCCTTCCGGCTGAACGTCGGCAAGCCGATCCCGCCCTCGCGCCTCGACATCGACGCCACCCGCGCGACCTATGCGCTGAAGGCCTTCACCGAACGGGTCCTGCCGACCCAGCCTGACGCGGATTTCGCGTGAGGTCGCTCCGGCTCCCGGACGAGGCGGCCACGACGCGGCTCGGCCAGGTCGTCGCGCCCCTTCTGGCGCCCGGCGAGGCGGTGCTGCTGGACGGGCCGCTCGGCATGGGCAAGTCGACGCTCGCGCGTGGCCTGATCCGCGCTCTGGCCGGTCCGGACGAGGACGTTCCCAGCCCCACCTTTACCCTGGTCCAGTTCTACGAGACTGACCCGCCCATCGCCCACTTCGACCTCTATCGGCTGGAACGCCCGGAGGAGGCTCGCGAGATCGGGCTGGATGAGGCGCTGGACGTGGGGGCCGTCCTGATTGAATGGCCGGTGCGGCTCGGGGACGGCCTGGCGAGGGTCATCGGTCCCGACCGGCTGACGATTTCACTTTCCGAGGCCGGGAGCGGGCGCGATGCGACCGTTTCTGGCGTAGGGGCGTGGGCAAACAAGATCGAACGACTGGTCGAAGGCTGGAATGACTGAGGCGAACCCCATCCGCGAAGCCGAACGCCGCGCCTTTCTGGCTTCGGCCGGCTTGGCCGAGGCAAGGCGCGAGCCCCTGCCCGGCGACGCCTCCACGCGTCGCTATGAGCGGCTTTACCCGGCTGGCGGCCCCTCGCTGATGCTGATGGACCAGGTCGCCGCGGCCGAGAGCCCGCCCGCGGATCCATCCTGGTCGCCCGAGCGTCGTCAGGCCGAGGGATGGAACGCCATCGCCCGCCTGTCGGCCGGACGGATCGAGGCCTTCGCCGCCGTGGCCGCCCATCTGCGCGCCGTCGGCCTGTCGGCCCCGGACATGCCCGCGCTCGACGCGCCCGCTGGTCTGGCGGTGCTGGAGGATTTCGGTGAGGGCGTCTTCGCGCGCGTGCTTGAGGCCGGGCAGGACGCGACCCCGCTGTATCTCGCCGCCGTCGAGGCGCTGGCCAGGCTGCACGCGGCCGGCGCGCCGACGACCCTGACCGGCCCGGCGGGCGACTGGCCGCTTCAGACCTATGACGAGACCGCGCTTCAGGGCGGGGCCGACCTGTTCGTCGAATGGCTGCCCCGGCTGCGGCCCGAACTCCGTTTCGACGAGGCGGCGATCGATGAATGGCGCGCGGCCTGGGGCCCCGTGGTGGCCGAAGGCGCGGGCGGTGCCTCCGTCATGGCGCACCGCGACTATCACGCCGAGAACCTGATCTGGCTGCCGGAGCGCGACGGCGTCGCCCGCGTCGGCATGATCGATTTCCAGGATGCGGTGTTGGCCCATCCGTCTTGGGACCTGCATTCCCTGCTTCAGGACGCGCGCCGCGACGTCTCGCCGGAGCTGGAGGCCGAGGCTCTGGATCGCTACTTCGCCGTCGCCGACGTGGCCGACCGCGAGGCTTTCCTGCGCGGCTACGCCGGCCTCGCGGCGCTCAACGAGGCGCGCATCCTCGGCATATTCGCCCGCCTGATCGCGCGCGATGGAAAGCCGCGCTACGCCCAGTTCATGCCGCGCATGTGGGCGCATCTGAATCGCAACCTGACGAAGCCCGGCCTCGAAGGCGTCGCCCGCTGGTTCGACGCCCACGTCCCCGCCGAGGTGCGCCAATGACGAAGCCCGCGAATGGGCCGCGGACGGCGATGGTGCTGGCCGCGGGACTCGGCACCCGCATGCGCCCCCTGACAGACGATCGTCCCAAGGCCCTGGTCGAGGTCGGTGGGCGAGCTTTGATCGACCATGTGCTGAACCGTTTGGCCGAGGCGGGGGTGACGACGGCGGTGGTCAATGTCCATTGGTTCGCAGATCGGCTGGAGACCCATCTGGCGGGACTCGATCGGCCGCGCATCCTCATCTCCGACGAGCGCGAGGCCTTGCTGGAGACCGGTGGCGGCCTGAAGAAGGCCAGACCCCTGCTCGGCGACGATCCCGTCTTCGTGGCCAACATCGACAGCGTCTGGATCGACCGGGGCGACGCGATGGCCGACCTCGCCCGCCTGTGGGACCCGATGAAGATGGACGCCTGCCTCCTGCTGGCCCGGCGCGAGGGCTCCATCGGCTTCGAGGGCGACGGCGATTTCTTCCTCGCCGAGGATGGCCGCCTGACGTTCCGGGGCGACGCGTCTTTCGCGCCCTTCGCCTATATGGGTCTGCACATCACCCGACCGGACTATGCCGACGGCGGGCCGGACGGGCCGTTTTCGCTCAGCCCGCTGTGGCGCGCCTCGGCGGCGGCGGGTCGGCTCTACGGTTGCGTGCTCGACGGCGACTGGATGCACGTGGGCGACCCCCTGGCCCGCGACGAGGCCGAGGCGCGATTGCGAACCCAGTGACAGAGCCGTTCGATCCCTTCGCCGGCGTCTCTCCGCGCTGGTTCGCCATCGCGGCGCATCGGCCGTTCCTGGAGGACTTGGCGGCCGGGGTGCTGGAGTGGCTCGGCGATCGCTCGCCCGAGACCCTGTCGGACGCCGTCATCCTGCTGCCCAACCGCCGCGCGGCGCGGGCCTTCGGCGCGGCCTTGGCGACCCAAAGTCAGGGGAGGCCCGTTCTTCTGCCCCAGGTCCGCCCCCTCGGCGATCTGGAGGAAGACGAGCCGCCGTTCGCGCCCGATGAGTTGGGCTTGGACCTGCCGCCCGCCATCGCGCCTCTGACGCGCCGCTTCGAGATGGCCCGGATGATCGTGGAACAGTACCTGCCGGGCCATGCGCCGCTCAGGGCGCTGGAGCTGGCCGATGCGCTCGGCCGCTTCCTCGATTCCTGCCACATCGAAGAAGTCGAGGCCCCCGAGCGGGTCGCGACACTGGCCCCTGACGACCTGGCCGAGCACTGGCAGGCCTCTGCCGAATTTCTCGGTCTGGCCGTCGAGGAATGGCCGAAGCGGCTGGAGGCCATGGGCCTTGTGGACGTCAGCTGGCGGCGGACCCGGCTGCTGCGGCTGCTGGCCGATCGCTGGGCCGAAACCCCGCCAACCGGCCCTGTCATCGCCGCCGGATCGACCGGCACCGTCCAGGCCGCCGCCGATGTGCTGAGGGCCGTGGCGAATGCGCCCCGGGGCTGCGTCGTCCTGCCTGGCCTCGACCATGACCTCGCCGAGGACGCCTGGGCGGAGGTCGATGAGCCCCACCCCCAGGGCGCGCTGAAGCGTTTGCTGGCCCGAGCTGAGATCGACCGCGCCGCCGTCCGGCCGTGGTTCCGAGGCGCGGTCGCCCCGGCCGAAGAGGCGCGAGGCCGCGCCCGTGCCCGCCTGCTGAACGAGGCGCTGCGCCCCGCCGACGCCACTGCCGACTGGCGCACCGAGATCGCCCGCATACGCGCAGAGGCCGCCGAGGCTGGCCTGTCCGTCGACCCCGTCGCCCTGGGCCTTCAGGGCCTGTCCGTCGTCGCCTGCCGCGCCGAGGAGGAGGCTGCCCAGACCATCGCCCTGCTCATGCGCGAGACGCTGGAGACGCCGGGAAAAACCTGCGCGCTGGTCACGCCGGATCTCGCGCTCGGCCGCCGCGTGGCCGCCCGTCTCGAGCGCTGGGGCATCGTCGCCGACACCTCCTCAGGCGCGACTCTGGAGCGGATGCCGGTCGGGACCCTGGTGGATCTCGCCGCGCGCTTCATCGCCGATCCCCTGAACCCCCAAACCCTGCTGGGCCTGTTCAAGGCCGAGGCCGTCACCCTGCCCGAAGCCACGTCCACGGCGATCCGCGCGCTGGAGAAATCCGCCCTGCGCGGTCCCGCGCCCCGTCGCTGGGCCCGGATCGGCGAGCGTCTGGACAAGGCGAGCCGACCCCGGCGCGAGGGCGACGAGGTCTCCGAGTCCGCGAAAGCCGCGCTGGCCGAGGCCGCCGTCCTCGCTGAACGTCTGCGTCTCCTCGCCGAGACCGCCCACGTCCCCTTCGCGCCCGAGGCCCCTCTGGATGAGGCCGCCCGCGCCCTGACCACCCTGATCGAGACCCTCGCCGGCGTCGACGTCTGGTCTGGCCCGGACGGGGAGGCCGCCGCCGCCCTCCTGGCCCAGCTGATCGACGGCGGGGCCTCGCTCGGCCCAATCGGCCGCGACGCCTTCGCCGAGCTGATTCAGGCCCTGCTGCGAGAAGCCACGGTCCGAACGGGCGGAGCGACCCATCCGTCCCTGCGCATCCTCGGGGCCATTGAGGCGCGACTGGTCCGCGCCGACCGCATGATCCTGGCCGGGCTGGAGGAGACCGTCTGGCCCGCCGCCGCCCCGACCGATCCCTTCCTGTCGCGGCCGATGAGGAAGGTGCTCGGCCTGCCCCCGCCTGAGCGCCGCGTCGGCCAGACGGCCCAGGACTTCGTCCAGGCGGCGTCGAACCCTGAGGCCATCTTGATCCATCGCGAGCGACTGGGTGGCCAGCCCGCCGTCCAGAGCCGCTGGCTGTGGCGCCTGCGCATGCTGACCGGCGGCGCCCACGGCACGGGCAACAAGGTGGAGATCGACGCCGCCTGCCCGGCGCTCGATATCGCCCGCGCGCTGGACGCGCCCGTCGGCCCGGCCGCCCTGGCGAAGCGTCCTGCCCCCTGTCCCCCGGTCGAGCGCCGTCCGCGCCAGCTGCCTGTCACCGGCGTCGAGCGCTGGGTGCGCGACCCCTACGCCGTCTACGCCCGCTATGTGCTGAGCCTGAAGGAACTCGACCGCCCCGGCCAGTCGGCCGAGGCCATGGCGCGCGGCTCGGCCATCCATAAGGCGGTGGAACGGCTGGCGGTCGCCTGGCCCGACGCCCTGCCCGACGACTGCGAGGGCAGGCTGGTCGCTCTCCTTCACGAGGAGCTGACCGCCCACGGCTTTGAGGACGCGGCAATGGCGCGCGAGACGCCCTTGGCCCGGAACTGCGCCCGCTGGCTGGCCGGGTTCGAGATCCGCCGCCGCGCCCGCGGCATCGAAATCCGCGTGGAGGAGGAGGTCGCCCTGACGTTCCCCGCCCCCTTCGCCCCCTTCACCGTGACGGCCAAGGCCGACCGCATCGAACTGTCTGCGACCGGCGCGGGCATCCTCGACTTCAAGACTGGCGCGGCCCCGACGGCCAAACAGGTCAGGGCCGGATTCTCTCCCCAGCTGACGTTGACCGGGGCCATACTCGCCGAGGCCGGACTGAAGGATCGCGGGCCGGTCGCGCCCGAGGAGCTGACCTACGTCCGCGTCGTCGGCCGCAAGGTCGCCGGCGAGGTCGCCGTGCGTGGCGAAGGTGCCGAAGCCCAGGCCCTGTCCGACGCCGCGCTGGAAGGCCTCAAGAAGCGGGTCGCCCGCTTCGACGACCCGACGACCCCCTACCACAGCTGGGTCGCGCCCCAGTTCATGGGCACGTTCGGCGGCAACTACGATCGGCTGGCCCGCGTCTGGGAGTGGTCTGTCATCGGCGGCGAGGAGGGCAGCGAGTGAGCGCCGATCCCGCCGTCCGCATCCTGCCCGACCCGGCCCAGATCGACGCCGCCGACCCGCGCCAGTCGGTCTTCGTCACGGCCAACGCCGGCTCGGGCAAGACCTCGACCCTGGTCGACCGCGTGGCCCGTCTGCTGCTGGCAAACGTCAGCGCCGCCGAGATCCTTTGCGTCACCTACACCAAGGCCGCCGCCGCCGAGATGCAGGCGCGCCTCTATCAGCGCCTCGGCGCCTGGGCCGTCGCCAATGATGAGGACCTGCGCCAGTCCCTCGCCGACCTCGACGGCCGCGACCCGGCCCGCCTGTCGGACAAACACCTCCGCGATGCGCGCAAGCTCTTCGCCCAGGCGCTCGACACGCCGGGCGGGCTGAAGATCCAGACGCTGCACGCCTTTTGCGAGAAGCTTTTGCGGCGCTTTCCGCTGGAGGCCGGCGTCATCCCCGGCTTCAAGGTGCTGGAGGATCAGGCCGCCGTCGCCCTGTCCCGCGCCGCCCGCGAGGACCTGGCGCGAAAGGCGCTGGAAGACTCTGACGGCCCGGTCGGCCGCGCCTACGCCCACTTCGCCGTGGCCCTGGCCTTCGCCGACTTCGAGGCGCTCTTGACCATGCTGGAGCAGGAGCGCGCCCGCCTGACGGACTACGTCGCCCGCGTCGCGGACGGCCGCTCGGAGGGTCCGCACAAGCTGGCCGGCGCCGACCCCGAGCGCGACGCCGAGACGATCGAGACCGAGTTCATGCGCTTCCTCGAACGGACCGCCTGGCTCTCGGTCGCCGAGCAGATGGCGACGGGTTCCAAGACCGATCAGGACTGCGCCGACAGCATGTGGAAGGCCGACTGGAGCTTTTCCGGGATCAGCGCCGTCTTCCTGACCGCAAAGGGCGAGGCCCGCAAATCCATGGCCACCAAATCGGGCCCGGTCTTCGCTCGCGACTGGCTGACGTCGATGCAGGACAAGGTCATGGCGACCCTGGGCGAGGTCCGAAAGGCTCGCCTCGCCGAGGACACCGTCCACGTCCTAACCCTCGCCCAGGCCCACGCCCGTCTCTACGAGCAGCGTAAGGCCGCGAAGGGCGCGCTGGATTTCGGCGATCTGGTCGCGCGCACCGTCGACCTTCTGACCCGGCGGACCAGCGCCGCCTGGGTGCTCTACAAGCTGGACGGCGGCATCGAGCACGTCCTGATCGACGAGGCCCAGGACACCGCGCCCGAGCAGTGGGAGATCGTCAGCGCCCTGACCGAGGGCTTCTTCGCCGGCATCGGTTCTCGCCAGTTCGGAGCCGGAACCGTGGAGCGCACCGTCTTCGCCGTCGGCGACGAAAAGCAGTCGATCTATTCCTTCCAGGGGGCCCGGCCCGAGCGCCTGAACCTGGAAGCACAACAATACCAACTCCGGGTCGAGGGCTCGGGCTTCCGGTTCTCACCAGTGTCGCTGGCGACATCCTTCCGCTCGACGCCGGAGGTCCTGTCTTTTGTGGATGCCGTCTTCGGCACGCCGGAGCGAACCCGCGCCCTCGTCGGCGAACAGGTCGCCGCCATCCCCCCGCACCAGCCCATGCGCAAGGATGATCAGGGCTGCATCGACCTCTGGCCGCTGTATCAGGACGACAAGCGCCCCGACCTCGACGCCTGGGAGCCGGTCGACGCGGAGGCTCCCGACAGCGCGAGGAAACGCATGGCCAAGGCCCTGGCCGACGAGATCAAGCGCCAGGTCGAGGGCGGCGTCGCCGTCCAGAACAAGAAGGATGGGAAACCCCGCCCTGCCACCTACGGCGACTTCCTCATCCTGGTGCGCCGTCGCGACGCGACCTTCGAGGAGATCATCCGCGCGCTGAAGTCCGCCGGCGTCCCCGTCGCCGGGGCCGACCGGCTGAAGCTCAGCAGCCACATCGCCTTCTCCGACCTGATTTCTCTGGCCCGCTTCGCCCTCTATCCCGACGATGACCTGAGTCTTGCGGAGGTCCTGCGCAGCCCCTTCTGCGATGTGGACGAGGACAGTTTGTTCGACCTCGCGGGGTCGAAGGAGAAGCGCGCCGGTCTGTGGCGTGAACTGCGCGACCGCTCGTCCGAAAAGCCTGGGTGGGCCCGTGCCCGGACCCTGCTCGACTTCGCGATCGACACCCGCGGCCGCGATCCCTTCGCCTTCTTCTCGGCCCTCTTGAACCGCGTCGACGACACAGGCCTCAGCGGCCGCGCCCGTGTCTTGGCCCGTCTGGGCCGCGAGGCGGAAGAGGCGATCGACGAGACGCTCAATCAGGTGCTCGCCGCCGAGGATCGGGGTGGGCTGGACCTCGAAACCGCTCTGGCCATGCTCGAACAGGCCGACGTGGAGGTGAAGCGCGAGCTGGAGGGCCCGCGCGGCGAGGTCCGCGTCATGACCGTCCACGGCGCCAAGGGGCTGGAGGCCCCGGTGGTCATCCTGCCGGACACGACATCGAAGGCGAAGGGCATGGGCCCCGCCCTGATGCCCGTCCCGGCGGGCGACGGCGAGGGCTGGTTGATGGTCCTGAACCGCAAGGAAGAAGACTGTGACGCCGCCAATGCAGCGCGGGAGGCCCGCGACCGGCGCGCGCTGGAGGAGTCCCTGCGCCTTCTCTACGTCGCCCTGACCCGGGCGCGCGACCGCGTCATCGTCATGGGCCGGGGCCTGTCCAACAAGACCGACGGCTTCGAGGACGGCAGTTGGTGGTCCGTCGTGACCGAGACCTTCGAGCGGCTGGGGAGCGAGGTCCGCGACATCGGTGATGACCGCCGCCGCTATGGCCGCGATCCCGTCGTTCTGGGCCGGGGCTCCTCCGCGCTCGCCGCGCCCGGGACCGTCGTACCCGACTGGGCCCGCCGCGCTCCGGCCGTCGATCCGTCCGCCCGCTACGTCTCCCCGTCCCAGGCCAAGGGCCCCATCCGCGCCGCCGCCCCGTCACCGCTGGCCGTGGCGTCCGCAGGGGAGGGCGCGCCGCTCGGCCGCTTCCGGCGTGGCGATCTGATCCACCGGCTGCTTGAGCGCCTGCCCGAGATCGCGCCGGACGCCCGCCCCGAGGCCGCGCGCCGCCTCCTCGCCCGCGAACGCGGCCTGTCCGAGGACCAGCGGCAAGAGATGATCGAGGCTGCGCACCGCGTGCTGGACGACCCCCGCTTCGCCCCCGTCTTCGGCCCCGGCTCCCGCGCCGAGGTGGCGCTGGTCGGCTCCGCGCCCGACCTGCCGCCCGGGGTCTCCATCAACAGCCGCATCGACCGCCTGGTCGTCACGCCCCAGCGTATCCTCGTCGTCGACTACAAGACCAACCGCCCCGCCCCCGATCGCATCGACGACGCCGATCCCGCCTACGTCGCCCAGATGGCGGTCTATGTCGCGGTCCTGCGGGCGCTGTATCCCGACCGCCCGGTCGAGGCGGCGCTGGTCTGGACGGACGGGCCAAGGTTGATGGCGGTGCCGGAAGCGATGATGGTGGAGGCGTTGAAGGCTCTCCCCTAGCGGCGATCAGAAGCGGACCTTCCAAAGGTCCGAGACGGGTGGCTAGCGGACGGAGCCTCGAGCGCCCTATTGGGCGAAGAGCAGCACGCTGTGGCTGGGCCCCGAAATCAGCACGCCATTGCTGGGCGATCGGGCAACGCTCTGCGCGTCGTCCAGCGCTCGAAACACCTCGTCGAGTCGCGGCGGTAGTCCAATGTCGCAAACGGTCGGAGGAGGTGCTCCGGCGCGTCGCGGCGGCTCGGTTGATCCGAATGTGATGGCCTGTCCATCCATGCGATAGGCCCGCGCCATCCCCGCGCACCGCGGTTGCCACCACAACTGATGTTCGTTTCCGGCCAGCGACAACCCTATCGGCTCGTCGAGTGAGCGGCCGTCGATTCCAGCTACACGCCACTCACCAGCGAGATTGATGACCGCGACCGACCCTGCCGTGGGGGACGAAGAAGCCGGTGGCGGAGCATCGCGCCCGGTATTTGGCTGGATCGGCTGTTGGCAGGCCGCCAGAAGGGCAAAAAGGAGAGGAAGGGTCGGCGTCGCCGGTTTCATTGGGATACCTTCATGCTGGACGAAAGAGTCCGCAATGGTTCGAGAGCGGACTGTCGCCTGAGGGTGTGAAGCGGACCTATGCTTACCGGGTGTCGCGGTCAGTCTGTTCGTCCTGAGGCGACCCTGCGCTCGACTGTCACGGTCCGCCGGTCGGTCTCCCGCACGCCATCGGTCTTTACCGTCTCTATCGTCGTGACGACGGTCCGCCGGGTTGGATTTCCTGATGGATCAACATCAAAAGTGACCTCGACAGTTCCCGAGACTGACTCTTTCGAACGCTCGTCAAGCGCGGCCTCCAGTGTCACGGGGTCTTGCACAATCTCGCCGACAGCCACGTCACTCTCGGCGCGAGACCGACGGACGGCATCGGCATCAACCGCAAGCGTCACGGTGTAGGTCGCACCGTTCGGCCCATCTGAGATGCGCGACAGCGTGCCTGAGCCGAGAGTTTCGGGTAGCTGATAGGCCGCTCCCTCATGGAGGTCTGTGCCGAGCAGGTTGATAGCCTGAATGTCGGCTATGACTGACTCTGGGTCGCACTCGATGCGAAATGCAGTCCAAGTGAAGATCCAGCGTCCGCACATTTCCCGCGTCATTCCCGCCATCGTAAGCCAGCGGTCGACGCGTGTTTCCAGTTCATCACCGTTCAACAAGCGGATCGTGCCGTCTGATGACTGGAAAACCCGCGCCGGGAATTTCCAGGTCAGTGCCCGATCCTCAACAGTTACGTTCGTCGGAAGGTCGAACTCCAGTTCAAGCCCGAGACTGCTGACGGCGATCACGCGCTCCAGCATGGCTTCACGACCATTTGAGCGACCTGAAGAGCCATCCGTGCCTTGCTGGGACGTCTCATAAGACACAATGATTTCGTGCTGCTCGCCTGCTGTAGGATCGAATCCAGATAACGCCGCCATCGCAGAGGTGGCGGTCAGCAAGGCGGTGAACCCAGCTATAACGGCGATCCAGTTCATTCCGCGACAATGAGCACGGGTCGCCAGAATGACAACGTCCACAAGGGGTCGAGAACGGTCATTGCCTTCCCGGTCCGAGGCCTCGCGTCTCAGCCAGCCGGTTTCAAACGGCAAACAGACTCCCAAGGCCTCCCACACCCGCGACCGCGTCCTCCATCGTGGCACTGACCACAACGCTGCGATCCGGGCGATGACTTCTCGCAGTCTCTGCTAACCTCTCCTGATTCAGGGGGTGCGGGGCCGGATATGCTGAACACGAGTGGCGGAGACTCTGCGACGAGCGAGGCCCCGCCCGTCGTCGCCCGCAAGACCCAGATCGTCGTCGTCGGCGGCGGGGCGGGCGGCCTCGGACTGGCGGCGAAGCTCGGGCGCACGTTTGGCCGCAAACGCTTCGACATCATCCTGGTCGACCGCAACCCGACCCACATCTGGAAGCCCCTGCTGCACGAGGTGGCGGCCGGGTCGCTGGACGCCAATCTGGACGAGGTCGGCTATCGGGGCCACGCGTTCCGCTGGCGCTACCGCTTCTTCGACGGCGCGCTCGAAGCCATCGACCGCGCGACACGCCACATCCACATCGCGCCCATCCACGACGAGACGGGCCGCGAGATCATCGCTGGTCATCGTATCCGCTACGACTATCTGGTGCTGGCCGTCGGGTCGGTCTCCAACGACTTCGGCACGCCCGGCGCGCGCGAGAACGCCCTGTTCCTGGACGACCGCACCCAGGCCGACCGCTTCCGCAAGAGGTTGCTGAACCAGTGCCTGCGGGTCTCGCGCGCCATGATGGCGGATCCGGCGTCCGACGCCCGCGTCCGGGTCGTCATCGTCGGCGGGGGCGCCACCGGCGTGGAACTGGCCGCCGAGCTGTTCAACGCGGCGCAAGGGTTGGCCTACTATGGGCTGGAGGTGTTCGACGACAGCCGCCTGTCGGTCACCCTGGTCGAGGCCGGGCCCCGCATCCTGCCGGCCCTTCCCGAACGTCTCGCCCAGGCCGCCAAGGCCGAGCTGGAGGCCATCGGCGTTCGCGTCATCACCGGCAGCAAGGTGACCGAGGTTACGGCCGACGGCGTGATGACCGCGGGCGGAGAATTCATTCCCGCTGACCTCCGCGTCTGGGCCTCGGGCGTGAAGGGACCGGAGTTCCTCGCCGACATCGGCGGCCTGGAGACCACGCCCTCGAACCAACTGGTGGTCCGCGACACGCTTCAGACGACGCGCGATGACCGCATCTTCGCCATCGGCGACTGCGCCCGCTATGTGCCCACGGGCAGCGACCGCCCCATCCCGCCCCGCGCCCAGGCGGCCCATCAGATGGCTTCGACCGCCTTCGAAAATCTAAAGGCCCTGGTGCGCGGCGGCCCGCTGAAACCCTTCGTCTATCGGGACCAGGGCTCGCTGGTGTCCCTCTCGCGCTATTCGACGGTCGGCAGCCTGATGGGCAATCTGGTCGGCGGGCGGATGGCGGTGGAGGGGCGGCTCGCGCGGCTGATCTACATGTCGCTCTACCGCCTGCACATCCTGACCATCCACGGCTGGATCAAGGGCCTCGCTCTGATCGCCCTCGGTCACGTCAACCAGGTCATCCGGCCCAGGTTGAAGCTGCATTGAGCTTTGGGCCGCGCGGGTGGGCTCCGTTGATTTCCCCGTCGGTTGGCCCCACATCCGTCCACCAAACGACACCGGGCCTAGGTGCCCGACAGGAGAACCCCTCATGGCCACGCTGAAAGTCACCGACGACAGCTTCGACGCCGACGTGCTGAAAGCCTCCACCCCTGTGCTGGTGGATTTCTGGGCGGAGTGGTGCGGACCGTGCAAGCAGATCGGGCCGGCGCTGGAGCAGATCTCCGACGAGTTGGCCGGGCAGGTGACCATCGCCAAGGTCAACATCGACGACAGCCCCCTGACCCCGTCCAAGCTGGGCGTGAAGGGCATCCCCACCCTGATGCTGTTCAAGGACGGTCAGATGGCCTCGCTGAAGGTCGGGGCCATGCCCAAGGGCAAGATCCTGGAATGGCTGGCCGAGAGCGGCATCCAGGCGACCTGACGGAAGCGGCGCGGGAACAGGCAGCGACACTCCATCCTCTGGCGCCGCCCACGCCGCTCAACCATCTCCTCGTCGATGTCCCAGTCGACCGCCCTGCGACGCGTGACGGAGCCGCCGCGACCCGGTGAGGGGGCGTGGCCCGGGTATCTGCTCGGGGCTCTGTTCGCCGCCGTGGCGGGGTGGCAGATTTCCAACGGCGGGCCCATCCCCTGGGCCCTGTCCATCCCGGCGCTGTCCGAGGGACGCTACGAGACCCTCCTGACCCACATGGTCAGCCACGCGGGCCTGCCGCACCTGATCATGAACACCCTGGCGCTGCTGACCTTCAGCCCCATCGTGGTTCGGGCCATGAAGCGGGGATCGGGCGGCGCGCCGATGATCGTGCGCTACCTCGTCTTCTTCCTGCTCGGCGGCCTGGCGTCGGCCGGGCTGTTCATCGTGATGAACCTTGATCAGACCCTGCCCATGGTGGGCGCGTCCGGGGCGATTTGCGCCCTGTGGGGCCTTCTGGCCCGCATCGACCCCGAGGACGGGCCGGACAAGGCCCTGTGGTCGTCCCATGCGCTCAGGGTCACGCGCGACTTCGCGATCTCCAACGCCGTCCTCGTTTTGCTGATCAACGGACTGGCCGCCGCCGCCGGAGCCCAGGGCGGCATCGCCTGGGAGGGGCACCTGGGCGGCTATCTGTTCGGGATGCTGCTTGGGCCCCTGTTCCTGCCGCGCCGCCCGCCACCACCGCCGATGGGACCATGGGGGCCGCGTCTCTGAGGGTACGGCCAATTCTGACGCAGGGATCGGTTAGGGTGACGTTCGGCATGGAACTCGGACACGCCCCGCCAAACGATCGGGACTCGATGGACTCCGTGGACGATCTGGACTCCGTGGACGATCTGGACTCCACGGACTCCGTGGACCCGGTTTCGCGTCCCCGCGCGGCCCTACAGAAGGACGGCGAAGATCAGGCTGACGACGGCGATGTCAAAGGCGCGGGCGGCGGCCGATAGGGCGGGGGCGGCGAACATGGGACAGGGCTCGAAGACTGAGGGGCGTTGACTCTCACCCCTGCAAGCCCCGGGCCAGAAAGCCCGTGGGTCAGGCCTCGGTCTTCTTCACCACGCCGGCCGGAGGGCGACGGTCCTTGCCGCCGGAATACTCAGCGCCCAGGTAGGTGGAGCGCGCCTGATCCAGCACGGGTGGCCCGCCCTTCAGGCCCCGCTTCTGGCCCGACTGGCCGATCAACTGGGCGGCGAAGGCGGCGGCCGGGTCGAGCGGCGCATGATCCTCGGCAGGGTTTGCCGGTTCGATCGTCTCCTGCACCCGCACGGGCAGGGTCTGCTTGGCGGAGGCGGCGGCGGCGCGGCGGTCCTCCCGGCGTTCGGCCTGCCGGCGTTCGGCGTCGCGCCGGTCGCGGGGCCCGACGGGCGGAACAGGGTCGACCCTTTCGGTCACCCCTGGCTATCCCGCGAGGCGGCCAGCCTGTCGATCTGGGCCCGCATCTCGTCCATCTGGCGGCGCATCTCGTCCAGCGCCGGATCGGCGGCGGGCGCGGGGGTCGGGGCATGGGCCGCCGGCGCCGCCTCGGTCCCGCGCCCCAGGGCGAAGGGGGGGAACATCTTCATGGCCTGTTCGAACATCGCCATGTTCTGCTTGGCGGCGGCCTCCATCATGCCCGCGCCCATCATCCCGCCGGGCATCACGCCCACGGCCTTGGTCATCTGCTCGCGGAAGGTCTCCTGCTGGCGCGAGAAGTTCTCCAGCGACATCTGGAGATAGCTGGGGAGCACCCCCTCCATCTGGCCGCCGTAGAAGCCGATCAGCTGGCGCAGGAACTGGACCGGGAGCAGCGCCTGGCCCCGGCTCTCTTCCTCGAAGATGATCTGGGTCAGGATCTGGCGGGTCAGATCCTCATTGGTCTTGGCGTCGAAGACGACGAAGTCGGTCCCCTCGCGCACCATGCGGGCCAGGTCGTCCAGGGTGACGTAGGCCGAGCTGGCGGTGTTGTAGAGGCGCCGGTTGGCGTATTTCTTGATGACGACGGCCTCGCCGTCGCTGCCCTTTCCGTCTTTGGCCTTGCCGTTGGTCGGAGTGCTGTCGGCCACGGTTTCATCCCTGCAGTGCAGTGGCCCTTATCCCGCAGCGCGGCGCCGGGCGGAAGGGGGCATGACGGTTTCGTGTCGGGGCTTTCCGTCTCAGCCCAGGTTGGGCGCCAGGACCACGCCCACCAGCACGGCAGCCCAATGCACCCCCGCGCCCGCCACGACGAAGCCGTGCCAGATGGCCCGGCGATACTTCAGTTTGGGCGAGATGAAGAAGAAGACGCCCGCCGTATAGATCAGCCCGCCGAGCACGAGCAGGCCCAGCGCGATCGGGTGGACCGTGTCGATCATGGGCTTGAGCGCGATCACCGCGATCCAGCCGAACACCACATAGACCCCACTCCAGAACGCGTCGGAGATGCGCGGCAAGACCAGCTTGGCCGCCACGCCGGCGAAGGCGATCAACCAGACCGCCAGGGTGAAGCCGATCGACCACCAGCCCTCGAATCTCTGGGTCGTGAAGGGGGTGTAGCTGCCTGCAATCATCAGGAAGATGGCGGCTTCATCCAGCCGACGCAGCACCGGCCGTGCCGCGCAGGGCCGGGTCAGATTATAGACCGTCGACGCCGCCAGCATGGCCACCAGACACAGCGCATAGATGGCCGTGGCGAACACTACCCCACCGCCGCCGTAGATCGCCGACAGCACCGCCAGAACGATCCCGCCCACGGCCGCCAGCGTCAGGCCCACGGTATGAACCACCAGATCAGCGGTGTGCTCGGAAGGCGACTGATAATGCTCCTCCAGATCGACCTGATCGGGGGTGCAAAGGCGACGGACGTGGCTTCTCAGCGTTTCCAGCATGGCTGCATTAACCCGGCGGTTCTGCCTGTCGTTCCCTGCATATTGGGCGAACAGGATGACTTTGGCCTGAACGATGGCGGCGCAGGTGACGAAAGCTGGGAGATGCGGCAGAAACGCCACGCAAACTTGTCGACCGCCTAACGGTCGCCTTTCCCGGCAAGCCCCGATCAAGGATCGCCTCATGACCGACGTCGTCATCGTCTCCGCCGCCCGCACGCCCGTCGGCTCCTTTTTGGGGGCGCTGTCGTCGCTCCCGGCCTCGGCGCTGGGCAGCATCGCGATCAAGTCGGCGCTGGAGCGGGCGGGTGTCGATCCGGCCGACGTCGACGAGGTCATCCTGGGCCATGTGCTTCAGGCCGCTGCGGGTCAGGGTCCCGCGCGTCAGGCCTCCATCGGCGCGGGCATTCCAAAGGAAACGCCGGCCTGGAGCCTGAACCAGATCTGCGGCTCCGGCCTGCGGGCCGTCGCCATCGGCTACCAGCAGATCGCGCTGGGCGACGCCAAAGTGGTGGTCGCGGGCGGTCAGGAGAGCATGAGCCTGGCACCCCACGCCCAGCACCTGCGCTCGGGCCAGAAGATGGGCGACCTGCAGCTGATCGACACCATGATCCGCGACGGCCTGTGGGACGCCTTCAACGGCTATCACATGGGCCAGACCGCCGAGAACATCGCCGAGAAGTGGCAGATCACCCGCGCCGACCAGGACGCCTTCGCCCTCGCCAGCCAGCACAAGGCGGAAGCCGCGCAGAAGGCCGGGAAGTTCGAAGCTGAGATCGCGCCGGTCACCATTGCTGGCAAGAAGGGCGACACCGTCGTCGACAAGGATGAATACATCCGCCACGGCGCGACGTTGGAATCGATGGAAAAGCTGCGCCCCGCCTTCACCAAGGACGGCACGGTCACAGCCGCAAATGCCTCGGGCCTCAACGACGGCGCGGCCGCCCTGGTGCTGATGACGGCCGACGAGGCGAAGTCACGCGGCCTCGAACCACTGGCCCGCATCGCGTCCTGGGCCACGGCGGGGGTCGACCCGGCTGTGATGGGCACCGGCCCGATCCCGGCATCGAAGAAGGCCCTTGAGAAAGCCGGCTGGAGCGTCGCCGGCCTCGACCGCGTCGAATCCAACGAGGCCTTCGCCGCTCAGAGCCTGTGCGTGCTCAAGGAGCTGGACCTCGATCCGGCGAAGGTGAACGTCAACGGCGGCGCCATCGCCATCGGCCACCCGATCGGCGCGTCCGGTGCCCGCATCCTGACCACCCTGCTGCACGAACTGAAGCGCGAGGGCCTGTCCAAAGGCCTGGCCACCCTCTGCATCGGGGGCGGCATGGGCGTGGCGATGTGCGTCGAGCGCGCCTGACCTAGAGAGCGGCCTTCAGCTCCCTCAGAAAGGCCTGACGTTCGTCCGACCGTTCGCGGCTGGTGGCGTTGGGCCAGGCCGACAGGAAGACGACCACAAGTTTCCGCGCCGGATCGACGTGGATCATCTGGCCGAAGATGCCCGAGGCCTCGAACTGCGCCCCGTCGGCCCGCGTCCACCATTGAGCGCCATAGCCCCGGTCGTTCTCGGGGAAGTCCACCATCTGCGACGTGGCGCTTTCGAACCAACGCGCCGTGGCGATCTGGCCGCCGGGGACCGCGCCCCGCTCCAGCGCCATCAGCCCGACCCGGCCCCAGTCACGCAGGGACGCCGAAACACAGCAGCCGCCCGCCTCCTTGCCTTGCGCGTCCATCATCCAGAAGGCTGGCCCCTCCATGCCCGCCGGGTCCCAGACCTTCTCCTTCAGATAGTCCGCCAACGGCCGCCCGGTGGCGCGCGCCACCAGCACCCCGATCAGATTGGTCTCGCCGGTGTTGTAGTGCCAGCGCTCGCCGGGCGGATGCTCGCGCGGCAGAGCCCGCAGATAGGCCACCGTCGCGTCCATCTCGGCCGGGGGTGGCGTCAGATAGAAGCGCGCCACGTCGGAGTTCGGATCGACATAGTCCTCGTTCCACCGCGCGCCGGACGTCATGGTCAGGACGTGGGCGATCTGCACCCCGTCATAGGCCCCGCCGTCCAGTTCGGGGATGTAGTCGGTGACCAGATCATACGGGCTGCGGATCGAACCGTCGGCGATCGCCGCCCCGACCAGGGTCGAGGTCAGGGACTTGGTCATGGAGAAGCTGTCCCAATGATCCTGCGGCGTCAGGCCCAGGCCGTATCGCTCCATCCGCACGCGGCCGTCGTGGATCACCAACAAACCAGCCACCCTTTGGCTCTCCATGAAGGCACCGGGGTCAAAGTCCAGCGGCTCGCCATCCGGCAAGGCGCGCGGCGACGGCGACGGCTCGATCCGGGCGTGGGGGATCAACTCGGGCATGCGGCGCAGATCCTGCTCGCGCCGTTCGGCGGGCCAGAACAGCACCTGCAGATCGGCTGGCAGAGGCGAGGCGGTCTGGGCAGCGACCGGGCCGATAAACCCGAAGGCGCAGGCGAGGGCGAGTACGGAACGACGGATCATGGCGACACCTCCTGGTCCGAAACTTCTGTCGCGCCAGCCTGAAATGTCAAGCATACTTGACGTCATGCGCTACGGCTCAATCCGGCCATGTCGCCGGGGCCGCCCCCAGAACCTCGCCCGCAAGATACAGGGACCCACAGATGACCACCCGCCCCGCCCCGAGACGCAGGGCTCGGTCGAGGGCCTCGGCCACCGACGGCGCGCTCTGAGCTCCCAGCCCGTGACCGCGCGCGACCGCCGCCAGGGCCTCGGGTTCGGCCGCCGAGCCCTCGAAGTCGATGGTGAAGACGTGGGCCCCACTGCCTTTGAGAGCCTCGAAGAAGCCGCCGTGGTCCTTGTTGGCCAGCATGCCGACGATCAGGGCCAGGGGTCGGGGCACCCGCGCCTGCCGCTCGGCCAGCACCTCGGCCAGCGCGCGTCCGGCGTGGGGGTTATGCCCCCCGTCGAGCCACAGCTCGGCATCCGCGCTCTTCGCCGCTGCGGCGTAGGGTCCCGCTGTCAGCCTCTGCATCCGCGCCGGCCATCGTGCGGCGGCCAGTCCTTCGGCGATCGCCGTCTCGGGCAGGTCGAGCTCCAGCGCCACGGCCGCCGCCAGACCTGCGTTCGCCACCTGATGGGGTCCCGCCAGAGCCGGGGCGGGCAGGTCGAGGAAGCGCTCGGCGTTCTGGAACACCATGCCGCCTCGCTCGGCCCAGGCGTCGAAATCCGTGCCCATCACCGTCAGGGGCGTGCGCACCGTTGCCGCCTTTGCCTCGATCACGGAAATCGCCGCCTCGGCCTGTCGCGCCACGATCCCCCGCGCGCCGGCTTTGAGGATGCCCGCCTTCTCGCCCGCGATCTGCGCAATGTCGGTGCCCAGGAACTCGGCGTGGTCCAGATCGACCGGGGTGATGACGCTCAGTAGCGGCCGCTCGACCACGTTGGTCGCGTCCAGCGTACCGCCCAACCCCACCTCGACGATGGCCAGGTCGGCTGGCGTCTCGCTCATGGCCACGAAGGCCGCCGCCGTGGTGCTCTCGAACACCGTGGTTTCGACGCCCCGCACCGCCTCGATCCGGTCGAGGATGGCCGACAGATGATCGTCCTCGATCAGCCGCCCCGCCAGGCGGATCCGCTCGTTGAACCGCACCAGATGCGGCGAGGTGTAGACGTGGACGCTCAAGCCCGCCGCCTCGGCCATGGCTCGCAGGAAGGCGACGGTCGAGCCCTTGCCGTTGGTCCCGGCCACATGGATCACCGGCGGCAGCTGGTGCTGGGGTTCGCCCAGGATGGCGCACAGCGTTCGCATCCGGTCGAGCGACAGGTCGATCTTCTGGGGGTGGCGCGCTCGCAGACGGGCGGAGACGGGGTCCATCGATCTTCCTCTCCCTCACCCTTTCGGCTCGCGGCGCGCTTCACTTGCCGATCCTTAAGCCCTCGCCCGCTGGGACAGGGACGGAGTCAGGCCGCCTGACGGCGTCCGCCCATCAGCATCGACAGGATGCGGCCCAGCGTCTCGGGCAGGTCGGGGCGGGCGACGACGCGGTCGACCATGCCCTTTTCCTGCAGATACTCAGACCGCTGGAAGCCCGGCGGCAGCTTCTCGCGGATGGTGGTCTCGATCACGCGCGGCCCGGCGAAGCCGATCAGCGCCCCCGGCTCGGCCAGATGCACGTCGCCCAGCATGGCGTAGGACGCCGTCACCCCGCCGGTCGTCGGATCGGTCAGCACGACGACATAGGGCAGCTGCGCCTCCTTGAGCTCCTGTACCGCCAGCGTGGTGCGCGCCATCTGCATCAGCGACAGCGCGCCCTCCTGCATGCGCGCCCCGCCCGCCGCCGTGAAGCACACCAGGGGAACGCCGCGCTGAAGCGCCGCCCGAGCCCCGGCGATGAAGGCCTCGCCCGCCGCCATGCCCAGCGATCCGCCCATGAAGGTGAAGTCCTGGACCACGACCACGCATTCTGCGCCGCCGACTTCGCCGTAGCCGATGGCCATGGCGTCCTTCTGGCCCGTAGCCTTCCTCGCCGCCGCCAGACGCTCGCGATAGGGCTTGCCGTCCGAGAACTTCAGCGGGTCTTCGGGCACGTCCGGCGTGTCGATCGGCTCGTATTCACCGCCGTCGAAGGTGTAGCCCAGCCGCTGCCTGGCGTTGATCCGCATGTGCCGCCCGGACGGCGTCACCCACAGGGCGGCCTCCAGGTCGGGGCGATACAGCATGTCGCCGGAATCCGGGTCCTTGACCCAGAGATTGTCGGGCGTGTCCCGGCGGCTGACGATCTTGCGAACGCCGGGCGCGAAGCGGCTGAGCCAGCCGCCGCGTTTTTCCTGGGCAGGTTTGGGAGGGGTCTTGTCGGCCATCGGCGGGCTCTTAGACGGTTTCAGCGACCCGCGCACCCCGCACGGCCTCGGCCAGGCTGCGGACCTTGGCCACAACGCGTGGCGCAGCCGGTTCTCCGGCCTCCAGCGCCGCCGCCACCTCGTCGACCAGCACCGACCCGGCCACCACCGCGTCCGACACCCGCGCGATCTCGGCGGCCCGCTCCGGCGTCTTGACCCCGAAGCCGACCGCGACCGGCAGGCCGGAGGCCTTGCGCACCCGCTCCACGGCCGGAGCGACCGAGGCCGATTGCGCCTCCTTCACCCCCGTCACGCCCGCGACCGAGACGTAATAGACGAAGCCTGAGGTGCGCCGCGCCACGATCTCCAGCCGGGCGTCGTCGGACGTCGGCGTGGCCAGTCGGATCAGCGATAGCTGCTCGGCGTCCAGGGCGTCGGTCAGCGGATCGGCTTCCTCTGGCGGGCAATCCACCACGATGACTCCGTCCACGCCGGCGGCAGCCGCGTCGCGCGCGAAGGCCGCATAGCCATAGGCTTCCAACGGATTGAGATAGCCCATCAGGATCAGCGGGGTGTCTGCGTCGCCGTCGCGGAAGGCCTTGGCCAGATCGAGGGTACCTTTGAGCGTCATCCCGGCCTTGAGCCCGCGCAGCGCCGCGCGCTGGATCGGCGGCCCCTCCGCCATGGGATCCGAAAAGGGAAAACCCAGCTCGATGATATCCGCGCCCGCGGCGGGCAGGCCGCGCAGGATTTCGAGCGCTTCGTCCCGCGACGGATCGCCCGCCATGACATAGGCGACGAAGCCGGCCCGGCCCTCAGCCTTCAGGGCCGTGAACCGAGCGTCGATTCGCGCGGTGGTCATTGCGGCGAGGCCGGGCCGGCGGCGGGCGCGGGCTGAGCCGCGCAGACGTCGCCGGGGATCGCGGCGATGGCCAGATACGCCGGGGCGGCCGGCGAGGCGACGTTGCCGTCCGCGAAGGCCAGGATCTGCATTCCATCGCAGCCGCCCTGGGGGCGACGCTTCACATAGACGATGACGTTGTCCGCGCCATCCGCAGGGAGCCAGCCCTGTTCGGCGAAGCTCCCGTTCCAAACGTCGATCACCCCTTCCACCGCCACCTGCGTGGTGACGACGCATGTGGCCATGGCCGTCAGCTGCGAGCGTCCGCCACAGCTCGGATCAGCCGTCACGCCCGCGACGGTCGGCACGGTCACGTCCAGCGGCGCCGGCGTTTGCGCCAACAATGCCGCCATCAGGATTGAAAGGCCCATGCTCACAACTCCACGCCCAGATGTTTCGCTACGGCGAAGATGTCCTTGTCGCCCCGTCCGCACATATTCAGCACGATGTCGCCGCCCTGGCCCACCTCGTGCGCGATCTCGCCGATCCGGGCCAGGGCATGGCTCGGCTCCAGCGCCGGGATGATGCCCTCCAGCTTCGAGCACAACTGGAACTGCTCCAGGGCCTCGGCGTCCGTCGCGGCCCGGTACTCGGCCCGGCCGATGTCCTTCAGCCAGGCGTGCTCGGGGCCGATTCCCGGATAGTCGAGGCCGGCCGAAATCGAATGCCCCTCCAGGATCTGACCGTCATCGTCCTGAAGCAGGTAGGTGCGGTTGCCGTGAAGCACGCCTGGTCGGCCGCCTTGCAGGCTCGCCGCATGGTCGGGACCGTCGAGGCCGCGCCCAGCAGCCTCGATCCCGATCAGCCGCACCCCCGCGTCCTCGATGAAGGGGTGGAACAGGCCGATTGCGTTCGATCCGCCCCCGATGGCCGCTACGACGGCGTCGGGCAGCTTTCCGCGTCTGGCCTGCATCTGGGCCTTGGTCTCGCGTCCGATCACGGACTGGAAGTCTCTCACCATGGCCGGATAGGGATGCGGCCCCGCAGCCGTCCCGATCAGATAATAGGTGTCGGCGACATTGGTGACCCAGTCGCGCAGGGCCTCGTTCATGGCGTCCTTCAGCGTGCCGCGCCCGCTGGTCACCGGAATGACCTCGGCCCCCAGCAGCTTCATGCGGAACACATTGGGCGACTGCCGCTCCACGTCCGCCGCGCCCATATAGACCACGCATTGCAGGCCGAAGCGGGCGCAGACCGTCGCCGTCGCTACCCCGTGCTGGCCGGCTCCCGTCTCGGCGATGATGCGCTTCTTGCCCATCCGCATGGCCAGCAGGATCTGACCCATGCAGTTGTTGATCTTGTGTGCGCCCGTGTGGTTCAGCTCGTCGCGCTTGAACCAGATGTTGGCCGCGCCGTGATGGGCGGTCAGCCGCTCGGCGAAATACAGCGGGCTGGGCCGGCCGACATAGTGGGTCAGGAAGTCATCCAGCTCGGCCTGAAACGTCGGGTCCGCCTTGCAGGCCTCATAGGCCTGGTTCAGCTCCAGAACGAGCGGCATCAGGGTCTCGGCCACGAACCGTCCGCCATAGGGCCCGAACCGGCCGTCGGCGTCGGGCATGGCGTACTGGTTGGGAATGATGGCGTTCACGAGCGTCAGCCTTACGGTCAGCGGGGGCCGAAATACGGCCGGACGAAATCAATCAGGCCACGGCCTTCATAAAGGCCGCGATCCGGGCGCGGTCCTTAACACCCGGCGCGCTTTCCACGCCAGAGGACACGTCCAGTAGGGGCGCGCCGCTGATCGCCGCAGCCTCGGCCGCATTCTCGGGGGTCAAGCCGCCCGCGAGGAACCAGTCGTGGCGAAACGACCGCCCCCGCATCATCGCCCAATCGAACGATGCCCCGACCCCGCCGGGCAAGTCCGAGCCTTCCGGGGGCTTCGCGTCGAACATCAGGTGGTCGACGTGATCCTCCCAGTCTGCCACGCCGCCCAGGTCTCCGACCGTTCGGACCGCCACGACCTTGATGATCCCAGCCCCGGTGAGCGTCCGTACCTCATGCGCCCGCGCGACGCTCTCACGCCCGTGCAGCTGCACGAAGTCGGGCCTCAGATGGGCTGCGATCCGGCTCAGCAGATCGTCGTCGGCATCGACCGTCACCGCCACGATCCCGGCCCGCCCCCGCGCCCGCTCGAACAGGGGCCGGGCGTCCTCTGGCGAGATGTCGCGCGGGCTCTTGCCAAAGAACACCGCCCCCACGAATGCTGCCCCATGGTCAAGGGCGGCATCCAGGGTGTCAGCCGTGGTCAGGCCGCAGATCTTGACGCCGGTCATTGAAAGATCGCCTCGCATTCCAGAGCGGTGGCAGCCCGCCACTGACCCGGCCCCAGATCGTCGGGCAGCGCCAGCCCGCCCAGCCGTTCGCGGTGCAGGGCCTCGACGTGATTGCCCACCGCCGCGAACATCCGGCGCACCTGGTGATAGCGGCCCTCGGTCACTGTCAGCCTCGCCTCGGTCTGAGTGATCGGCTCCAGCACCGCCGGGGCCAGGGGCTTGTCCTCCCCCTCCAGCACCAGGGTGCCCGAGGCGAACAGTTCTCCCTCCGTCCCGACCAGCGGCCGCGCCAGGTTGGCGCGATAGACCTTGGCGACGTGGCGTTTGGGCGAAATGACCCGGTGCAGCAGATCGCCGTCGTCGGTGAGCAAAAGCAGGCCGCTGGTCTGCTTGTCCAGCCTCCCGATGGTCGAGATCGCCGGGTCCCTTCGCCGCCACCGGTCCGGCAGGACGTCATAGACCAGCGCCCCGTCCTCCTTGTGCGAACAGGTCATGCCCAGGGGCTTGTTCAGGATCAGGACGAGGCCGGGCGGCGGATCGACCGGCCGCCCGTCGATCATCATCCGCTCAGGCAGGTCGGGCGTCACCGCGATCCGCTTTGACACATCGGTCAGGTCGATCCCGTCCAGAACGATACCGCCGACCTTGCCCAGGCGGGCGATCTCCGCCCGCGAGCCATAGCCCATGGAAGACAAGAGCTTGTCGACGCGTGCGGTGGGGGGACTTTTCATTTCGCCACTGCCCGTTGGGCTCCTTGAGCGACGCTCACTTCACCGCCTCGAACAGCTTGTACCCGCCCCCATCCTTCACGGGGGTGACCCGCTTGAAGGCCGCGTTCAGCTCGGCCTCATACGGCAGGTGGCGGTTGGCGACGATCCAGGCCACCCCGCCCTTCTTCAGCATTCCGGCGGCCTTGCGGATGAAGGCCTGGCCCAGTCGCCGGTCTTCGGCTCCGCCGTCGTGGAAGGGCGGATTGGAGACGATGAAGTCGAGGTCGCAGCTGTCTGTCAGCGTCCGCGCATCGGCCCACTCGAAGGTCGCGCGCCCATCCTCGACGTTGCGCCTGGCGGCCTCGATCGCGCGCCGATCGAGATCGATGAGCCTGAGCGCCGTTACCCCCGCCGAGCGCAACACCACCGTGCCCAGCGCGCCATAGCCGCATCCCAGATCGGCACCCGCACCCTTCAGATCGGGCACATGGGTCGCCAGCAGCGCCGAACCCGGATCGATCCGGTCCCAGGCGAAGACGCCCGGCTGGGACCAGGCGTCCAGCCCCGCCACCCTCTGCAACCCGCCCGCCGCGATCGCCGCCTCGCCGCCCTCCACTGTCCCGGGTCGCACCGCGATGCAGCGCCGGTGATGGGCCTTGGCCGCCTCGGTGAAGGCCAGGCCGAAGCCCTCCAGCTCCTTCCTCAGTCGCGACCCGCCCCGATCCTTGGGGGCCAGCACGTCCAGCCGCCCGCCGGTCTTCAAGACACGCAGGGCCTGCGCCACGACATAGCGTCGCTCCAGCACGCCGGGCGGCGCGTACACCATGGCCGCCTCCACCGAACCGTCGTCGAGACTCTCCAGCGCGGTCGAGCCGGGAATCAGGGGCGAGGTCTGGGTGGCATCGCCGGGCGGATCGAAGACAAGCGGAGGGCGGCCATAGAGCAGGGTGGTCATCGGCGGGTGATAGCGCCGAAGCCGCTCTGTCCGAAAGCCATTGCTCACCGCGCTCGTCCGTTTCAGATGAAGCGAAGTTGAATCCCGGTCCCTCGGAGAAACCCATGACCCACCCCATCCGTGTCGGTGTCGGCGGCTGGACCTATGAGCCATGGCGCGGCGTCTTCTACCCGTCCGACCTGACCCAGAAGCGCGAGCTGGAGTTCGCCTCGCGCGCCCTGACCTCCATCGAGATCAACGGCACCTACTATTCGACCTTCAAGCCCGACAGCTGGATGAAGTGGCGCGACGAGACGCCCGACGGCTTCGTCTTCTCGGTCAAGGCCAGCCGCTACTGCACCAATCGCAAGGTTCTGTCCGACATGGGCGAGTCCATGGACCGCTTCCTGGGTCAGGGGATGACGGCGCTGGGCGACAAGCTCGGCCCCATCAACTGGCAGTTCATGGGCACCAAGAAGTTCGATCCTGAGGACTTCGAGGGCTTTCTCAGACTGCTGCCCAAGGAGCGCGACGGCGTTCACCTGCGTCACGCGATGGAGGTCCGCAATCCGACCTTCGACACCCCGGCCTTCTACAATCTCGCGGCGAAGCACGGCGTCGCGATCGTCTACGCCGAAGACGACGAAGCTCCGGAGTGGCCCCGCATCGACCAGCCGACGGCCGACTTTACCTATGCCCGACTGATGTCCAGCCGCGAGGAGCAGCCAACGGGCATGACCTCTGCCGAGCTCGACGCCATCGCCAACCGTACCCGGGCCTGGGCCAAACGTGGCGAGGTCTTCGCCTACTTCATCGCTGGCGCGAAGGTCCGAAACCCGGCGGCGGCGCAGGCGTTGATCGAAAAGCTCGGATGACGCGGTTGCGACCCGAAGAGCCCGGGCGCATCTAGGTTCACACACTCAGCCGAGAACCCGTCCCATGCCCATCGCCACACGCGCCTTCGCCGCCTTCGCCGCCGACAAGCCGCTGGAACCCTTCAGCTTCGAAAGGCGCGACCCCGGCCCGGACGACGTGGCCATCGACGTGAAGTTCTGCGGCGTCTGCCACTCCGACCTGCATGTCGCCGCCAACGACCTGGGCAACACCCGCTATCCGATCGTTCCGGGCCATGAGGTCGCCGGGATCGTCTCGGCTGTCGGATCGAACGTCACTCGCTTCAAGGTCGGAGACCGCGTCGGCGTCGGCTGCATGGTCGACAGCTGTCGCGTCTGCGAGCCCTGCAAGGCCGGCGAAGAACAGTACTGCGTCCCTGGCATGACCCAGACCTACGGCTCGCCCGATCCCAAGGGCGGCCCCGTCAACCAGACCATCACCCAAGGCGGGTATTCCGACCACATCACGGTCGACCAGAACTACGTCCTGTCGATCCCCGACGCGATCCCGCTGGACGCCGCCGCGCCCCTGCTCTGCGCCGGCATCACCACCTATTCTCCGCTGAAGGAATGGAAGGTCGGCCCAGGATCGAAGGTCGCTGTCATCGGCTTGGGCGGGCTCGGCCACATGGCGGTGAAACAGGCCGCCGCCCTGGGTGCGGAGGTCACCGTTCTGTCGACGTCGGACAGGAAGAAAGCCGACGCCGAGCGCATGGGGGCCAAGCACTTCCTCATCAACTCCGACAAGGCGGCCATGCAGGCCGCGGCCGAAAAGTTCGACCTCATCATCAACACTGTCTCGGCCACGCACGAGATCTCCAGCCACATCCAGCTCCTGGCGCGGGACGGCACCATGGTCATGCTGGGCCTGACCACCGAGGGCCTGCCGGTTTATGCCTTGCCCTTGTTGTGGCGCCGCCGTCGCATCGCGGGCTCCCTGATCGGCGGCATCCGCGAGACGCAGGAGATGCTGGATTTCTGCGCCGAGCACGGCATCGCCTCCGACATCGAGGTCATCGCCCCGTCCGAGATCAACACGGCCTACGAGCGGATGCAGAAGTCCGATGTCCGCTACCGCTTCGTCATCGATGTTAGCCGGTTCGACGAGGCTCGCTGAGACTTTTCATCTCCGGAAAAGACAACTAGAGATCGCAAGGACAGATCGCGTAGGGGGTGGCTGTGTCGAGATTTCTGTGCGCGGTCGCGCTGGTTTTTGGGCTGGTCACTCCATCGGCCGCCGCCGCCTCACAGGACCGAGGGATCGCCCCGCCCAACCCTACGGTATCGGTGGAAGCGGCCGCCTTCGGGGCCGCTCCGGCGTTTCACGATATCGCCCTATCCCCCGACGGCACCCGCATCGCGAGGATCGCTCAGCACGAGGATCGATATCGGATCGAAGTCTGGGCCGTCGATGATCTTTCCGCGCCGACGGCGATGTACACGCTCAGCCGCTACAACAGCGCGAACTGGTTGGTTTGGAAATCCGACAGCCGCCTTTTGGTCAGCACCAGTCAACCCATGTCCCGCTTCGGCTTTCTGCTGTTCGAGACCCGGCTGTCCGTGTTCGATCCTGGGTTGAGCCAGAGAGTTCGCATAGCCGAGAGACACCGGCCACCGGACGGCTACCCGCCTTTCCAGGACCAGTTGATCGATCTGTCACAGGACGATCCGGACGGCATTCTGATCGCCTTCAACTGGGCCAATCCGGGAGAGCCGGACATTCAGCGTGCTGATCTTCGCAATGGTCGTCTGACAACCGTTCGGAGCGGCGGCCGAAACATCCAGAGCTGGTTGTTTGAGCCTCAGAGCCGCGTCTTCATCGGAATGGGCGACACGGATGGCGCGCCCCGCATTTTTCGGGCGACCGAAACCGGCGGTCCAGGCGCCTTGGCGATCCGTGGGGCGGGCTCGACGTTCCGGCCGGTGGGGTTTGACGGTTCGCCGGACCGGCTGGTCGTGGCATCTAACCACGAGCCGGGGCCCCTGGGCATCTACGTCTACGATCTGGTCAGCGGCAGCTTTGCAGAAACGCTGTTCAAATCGGACCGATACGACGCCGACTCGGTGATCCGGTCCGCCGACGGGAGCCGAGTGGATGGTGTCGTCTGGATCGACGACGAACGACGCGTCACATGGTTGAACGACGAAGCCCAGGCACTTCACGACCGGCTGAAGAGCTTGACGGGGTCGGACGAACTGGCGATCGTGTCGCGGACGCCGGACGGCCGTCGCCTCATTGTGATGACGGGCGAAGGGGGTCGCTCATCAGGAAGTTTCCTGATTGATCTTCAAGCCGATACGGCCAGGCCGTTGTGGCGCATCTCGCCAGCACTGGATGAACGGCCCGTCGGGGCCACCACCCCGGTGTCCTATACGGCCCCCGATGGGGTCTCGATCCCGGCCTATCTGACACTGCCGCCGGGGATGACCGCAGAGGCGGCGCGACAGATCCCCTTCGTCGTCCTGCCGCACGGCGGACCAAGCGCGCGCGACAGCGCGGAATTCGACTTCCTGGCGCAGTTCCTCGCCTCTCTGGGATATGGCGTCCTTCAGCCGAACTATCGCGGCTCAAGCGGCTATGGCGAAGAATTCCGGCGCGCAGGGGATCAACAGTGGGCCGGCGCGGTCCTCGACGATGTGTCGGCCGGAAGCCGTTGGCTGGTGGATCAGGGTCTCGCCGATCCGGAACGCATCTGTGTGGTCGGCTGGTCCTTTGGTGGTTATCTGGCCTTGATGTCGGCCGTGGAACACGCGGACCAGTACCGGTGCGTGGGCGCGATCGCCCCGGTGACCAGCATTCCACAGATCATCACCTACAGCCGTCGCTTCCGTGGCGGTCGGGACGCCATGGCGCGAATGTTCGGCATCGGCTGGGGTGATCACGCCCGAAACTCTCGGGCTTCCCCGCTGAACCGGGTCAGCGATATCGGAACCCCTGTCTTCATGGCCTATGGAACGGGGGACGATGTGGTCCCTCCTGTTCAAGGCTACGAAATGTATCAGACCATGCGGGCGGCAGGCGTCGATATGAGCGTCCTGTCGATCATCGGCGCCGACCATTCCATCAGCCGCCAGCCCGATCGGACGCTGGTTCTGGCGTCGCTTGAAGCCTTCCTGGATGACCATCTCGGTTCCTCGCCGGCGCAACCTGACTGATCTCGCCGGTTCCCGTCCCGAACGGGGCACGCTATGGGAGGTCCTTCAAGGCCGCGCGTCAGATGCGGCACAAAGGGCAAGGAAACGCAGATGGCGCGAGTGGCATTGGTCACCGGGGGCACCCGGGGCATCGGCAAGGCGATCGTTCAACGGTTGAAAGAAGACGGCATGGCCGTCGCCGCCGGCTACTCGGGCAACACCGAAGCCGCCGAGGCTACGGCCCGCGAACTGGGCGTCATGGTGGTCAAGGGCAACGTCGGCTCGTTCGAGGACTGTGCCCGCGCCGTGGCAGAGGTCGAGGCGGCGCTGGGGCCCATCGACACCCTGATCAACAACGCCGGCATCACCCGCGACGGCTTCTTCCACAAGATGAGCCACGACCAGTGGTCCGACGTCATCCGCGTCAACATGGACAGCGTGTTCAACATGACACGACAGGTTATCAACGGCATGCGCGATCGGGGCTTTGGCCGGATCGTCAACATCTCTTCGATCAACGGCCAGAAGGGCCAGATCGGCCAGGCCAACTATTCGGCCGCCAAGGCCGGAATGATCGGCTTCACCAAGGCGTTGGCGCTTGAAAACGCTCGCAAAGGCGTCACCGTCAACTGCATCGCGCCCGGCTATATCGACACCGAGATGGTCGGGGCCATGGATCAGAAGGTGCTGGATTCCATCATTGCCCAGATCCCGGTGGGCCGTCTTGGCAAGGGCGAGGAGATCGCCGACATGGTGTCCTGGCTGGCGGGGGAGCGTGCCGGATATGTCACAGGGTGTACCCTGTCATTGAACGGCGGTCAGTATCTGGTCGGCTAGGACGCCGCCTGCCCAAAATCCGCCCCGCGCGGGCCGCAACAGTTTCAGCCATGATTTCAGGGCTGAAGGTCGAGAGGGTGAGGACGCCACTCCCGACGGCGATGGCGTTCGCCGTCGCCGTCTTCGCGGGCCTGACGGCGGCCGTCACGCCGACATCCGGCCAGGCCCAGGTCCGCGGCAACATCCAGGCCGAGCAGAGCCGCGCCATCGCCGTGCGTCCGTCGCGCGCTGGCCAACCACCCTCCGGCCGCTATGTTTCCGAAAGCGGCGAAGCCTTCATCTTCGACGGAACTGGTGCCCTGCCGCTGTTCCGCTTCGAGCGCCGGACCGAGACCTGGGTGCTGAGGCCAACACCCGCGCCGCGCGGCGACGTCATCTACAGGAACGACGCGGGTTCCCAGATTCTGCGCGTCACCCACGGCGGCGGTGTGACGCTGTACACCGTGCGGGCCCCCAATGGTTCCCCGGCGTCCTTGACCGGCGGGGCCGAGCCCTTGGCGCTACCCACGCTCGGGCCCATCCGCCTGTTTAGCCTCATGAACCAGCGCGGCAGCCTGGTCAGTCAGGCGCTGGGGCGTCTCGTGGTCATCAATCTGACAGGTGAAGAGTCCGAGGCCCTGATGGTCGACGCCCTCGTCGTGACCACTGACGCCGTCATCCGCATGGCGCGCTCCCCGACCTTTCGTTCGCAGCTGGCGGAGCTGCGCAGCATTACCTTGGTCGAAGGCAACCGCGCCTCGGTCAGCTTCCAGCGCGGGGATCTCAGGGTCGTCGTCAATCCGGACCAGAGCCTCGCCGGTCGGCCGTCGTCTTCCAGCATCATCCGCGCCGTCGCCGACGCGAGCTGATCAGCCCGCGCGCAGGCCGCTGATCGTCCGGTTCGGCGCGATGTCCTCGGCAGAGGTGATCAGATGCACCAGCGCCGGCACGCCGCCGGGTCCGGCCGCCGCCCTCGCCGACCTTAGCGCTTCGGGGAAATCCTGGGTCCGCTCGCAGCGCACGCCGAAGGCGCCGAACGCCCTGGCATAGGCGACGAAGTCCGGGTTCCGCAGATCCGTCGCCACCACCCGTCCGGGGTAATGCCCCTCCTGGTGCATGCGGATGGTGCCGTAGGTGCCGTTATCGACAACGATCACCACGACGTTGATGCCGTGCTGGACGGCGGTGGCCAACTCCTGGCCCGTCATTAGGAAGTCGCCGTCTCCCGCCACGCAGACGACCTCGCGGTCTGGATGCAGCGACTTGGCCGCGATCGCCGCCGGATAGCCGTATCCCATCGCCCCCGAGGTCGGTGCTAGCTGGGTCCGGCACGCCCGATGTCGATAGAAGCGGTGCAGCCAGGCGGCGAAGTTGCCCGCCCCATTGGTCACGATGGCGTCGGCGGGCAGGGCCTGCCCCAGATACGCCATGCACTCGGCCATGTTGACCGCCCCGGTCACCGCCACCGGCGTCGAGAACGCCTGATAGTGATCATGAGCCGCCTTGGCCTGCTCGTGCCAGGTCCGACCCGACTCCAGCGTCGCCAGCGCTTCGGCGGCCAGGCTGTTATCGGCACAGGCGCTCATCAGCGTCGGCCAAACCCGCCCCAGTTCCTCGGGCCCAGGATGGATGTGGACCAGCCGCCCGGCCGTGTGGGCCCGGTCGAACAAGGTGTAGCCCTGCGTCGGGTTCTCCCCCAGCCGCGCGCCCACGGCGATCAGCAGATCGGCGTCCCTGGCCCGCTTCATCAGCTCGGGATTGCACCCGAGGCCCAGATCGCCCGCATAGTTCGACCGCGCGTTCGACAGGATGTCCTTCCTCCGGAACGACAGGGCCACGGGCAGGCCCAGCCGCTCGGACCAGTCGCCGACGGCGGCGGCGGCCGCGTCGGTCCAGCCCGACCCGCCCAGCACCAACAGCGGCCGCTCCGCCTTGGCCAGCCGCGCGCCCAGATCGGCCAGGAACGCCGGGTCCAGCCCCGCCTTCGCCGAGACTACGGCCCTTATGGGCTCCGGCCCGCCGGGTTCGTGCAGCAGGTCCTCGGGCAGGCCGATCACCACCGGCCCCATCCGCCCCTGCACGGCGGTGGCGAAAGCTCGCTCAACAATCTCGACCGTCCGCCCCGGGCTCTCGATCTCGGTCGCCCATTTGGCCAGGCCGCCGAACACCTCGCGGTAGTCGACCTCCTGGAAGGCGCCGCGCCCCCGATCCGCCAGGGCGATCTGGCCCACGAACAGGATCATCGGCGTTGAATCCTGATGCGCCGTGTGCACCCCGATCGAGGCGTGCGTCGCGCCCGGCCCGCGTGTGACCATGCAGACGCCGGGTCGCCCCGTCAGCTTGCCATAGGCCTCGGCCATGTTGGCGGCCCCCGCCTCATGCCGGCACGTCACCACCTCGATCTCGGGGTGGTCCACGAGCGCGTCCAGCACGGCCAGATAGCTCTCGCCCGGCACGCAGAAGACCCGCGTCACTCCATTGATCGCCAGCGTCTCGACGATGCGACGGGCTGCGGTTCCAGCGGGTTGAGTGCGGCTCTGGGTCATGGGGCCGCCCTAGCAGATCGGGGGGTGACTTGGCGATGGAACCGGGAGACAAGCGTCACGTTAGGCAAGCTTCGCCATATGGAGGTTTTGACCGTGAAGAAGATCGTCGCCCTGTCACTGATCGCCGCCGCCCTGGCGGTCTCGGCCTGCAACACCGTCGCCGGTGTCGGCCGCGATGTCGAAGCCGCCGGCTCGGCCGTCGCGGGCGCCGCAGAGGAAGCCCGGAACTAACCTTCCGGCTCTGGCCATCCGCCTTCAGAAGCCCGCCGCGACCCGGCGGGCTTTCTTGTCTTCGACGCTTTGCGACATGACACCGTCACCGTGCCGAGCCATGCTGGCCAGCAGCATGAGGAGGCGATCATGGGACTGATGGACAGCGTGCTGAACGGCCTGGGCGATCAGGCGGCCGGCGGCCTCGGCGAGCTGCTGCAGAGCGAGGGCGGCCTCGCCGGACTGGCCGAACGCTTCGGTGGGGCGGGTCTCGCCGATACCGTCCAGTCGTGGATCGGCACGGGCGACAACATCAACATCACCCCCGAACAGATCGCCCAGGTGCTGGGCTCGGGCCCCATCGCTGACTTCGCCGCGCGTCTGGGAATCTCCCCGGAGCAGGCGTCCGAAACCCTGGCCGGGCTGCTCCCCGAGGCCGTCGACCGCCTCACGCCCGGCGGCCAACTTCCCGGCGGCGAAGGCGGCGGCCTCGCCGACCTGATCGGCGGCTTCCTGCGCCGCTGACGCGGCCGATCAGCGTCCTTCGTCGGGGATGCACAGGATGTCGCCGCACGCCTTGCAGTGGACGGCGTCCGGGTCGTGGACCTGAAGGCCGCAACGTTCGCATGGGTAACGGACCTTGTGGGGCCTCAGCAGGGTCTGACCCAGCCGCACGAACAGCGTCACTCCGGCCAGCATGATGACGATGGACACGATCCGTCCCCACGCTCCCGGCAGCAGGATGTCGCCATATCCCGTCGTCGTCAGGCTGGTGACCGTGAAGTAGAGGGCGTCGACCCAGCCCTCCAGCCCCTCGGTCTTGCCGAGGAACGAGGTATAGACGAAGCCTGTGGCCACGAAGACGAAGGTGACCAACGCGGTCAGGGCCTTGATGACCTCCTCCACCCGGGTGTCGTCGTATCGCCGTCCGATGGTGCGCCAGAAGAACTCCGAATTGATCAGCGTCCAGAGGCGCAGCACGCGCAGGAAGCCCAGGTTGAACAGCCAGGCCGGAAACAGCAGGGTCAGCAGGATGAACAGGTCGACCCAGACGATGGGCTTCTTCAGCCAGTCCTTCGGGTCGGAGTAGCACCATGCGCGCGCGGCCAGATCCGCCGCCAGGATGGCCGCGATCACATAGTCGATCACATAGAAGGCCAGCGGCTGATCCCTCAGCAGCGGCGCGGCGATGAAGAAGGCCACGATCAGCAGATCGACGATCAGGACCCCCAGCCGGAACCGCACCGCCGTCTGCGATCCGCCGTGGTAAAGCGCCCGGAGCCTGGCCCGAAGCCTGAGGCCTCTGTCGGAATCGGTCTTTTCGGGAGCTTCGTCGGTCGTGGCCATGACCGGGCATAACGCGCATCGCTCGCCTTCGGAACCGCCCAGCCCTATATGCCGCGCATGAGCGGGCGTCCCTTCGTCAAGATGAACGGCTGCGGCAACGACTTCATCGTCGTCGACGCCCTGTCGCGCCCCTTCACGCCGGACACCGACCATGTCCGCGCCCTGTCCGATCGCGCGACAGGCCAGGGCTTCGATCAGCTGATCGCCATAGAGCCGTCAGAGTCTGGCGACGCCTTCATGCGCGTCTGGAACGCCGACGGTGGGGCGGTCCAGACCTGCGGCAACGCGCTTCGCTGCGTCGGCTGGATGCTGATGGAGGCTTCGGGGTCCGACAGCGTCACGATCGACACCCTGGGCGGCCCGACCGTCGCCCGCCGCGCCGGCCCCGATCGCATCACGGTCGACATGGGCCCGCCGCGGCTCGACTGGACCGAAATCCCGCTGGCGGAGGAGATGGACACCCGGGGCATCGAGCTTCAGATCGGCCCGATCGATGCGCCCGTTCTGCACACGCCGGGCGCGGTTTCCATGGGCAATCCGCATGTCGTCTTCTTCACCGACCGGCTGGACGACGCCTTTGTCACCGGCTCTGGCTCCCTGATCGAGCACCACCCGCTGTTCCCCGAGGGCGTCAACGTCGGCTTCGCCCATGTGCTGGCCCCCGACCGCATTCGGCTGCGTGTCTGGGAACGCGGCGCGGGCCTGACGAAGGCGTGTGGCACCGGGGCCTGCGCCGCCCTGGTCGCCGCCCACCGCCGGGGTCTGACGGGCCGACGCGCCGCGGTCGTCGTCGACGGCGGCGAGCTGGACATCTACTGGGACGAAACCACCGGCCACGTCTTCATGACCGGTCCCGTCGAGGTCGAACGGACAGGGATGCTGTCGATCTAGGCCGTCAGTGCCGGAACACCCGCACGCCGGTGAAGGCCATCGCCAGGTTCAGCTCGTCCGCCGCGGCGATCACCTCGTCGTCCCGGATCGAGCCGCCCGGCTGGATGATGGCCGTCGCCCCCGCCTGCGCCGCCTCGATCAGGCCGTCGGCGAAGGGGAAGAAGGCCTCCGACGCGCACGCCGACCCCTGCGCCAGCGAGTGCGCCAGCCCCTTGGCTTCGCCGGCCTCGCGCGCGCGGATGGCGGCGATTCGGGCGCTGTCGCGGCGGTTCATCTGGCCCGCCCCGATGCCGGCCGTCTGGCCGTCCTTGGCATAGACGATGGCGTTGGATTTGACGTGCTTGGCCACGGCGAAAGCGAACAGCATGTCCTCCACCTCCCGCGGCGTGGGCTGGCGGCGGGTGACGATCTTCAGGTCCGCAGACATGATCCGGCTGACGTCGCGCGACTGCACCAGGAACCCGCCCGCCACCGATCGGAACACTTCTCCGGCCGCCAGGGGATCGGGCAGGCCGTCGGTCAGCAGCAGCCGCAGGTTCTTCTTGGCGGCGAAGACGGCGCGCGCCGCTTCGTCGGCGCCCGGCGCGATGACCACCTCGGTGAAGATATCGGTGATGGCCCGCGCGTCGGCACCGGTCAGTTCCCGGTTGACCGCGATCACCCCGCCGAAGGCTGAGACCGCGTCGCATTCCAGCGCCCGTTGATAGGCGTCCGCCAGATCGCGACCCACCGCCACTCCGCACGGATTGGCGTGCTTGACGATGACGCAGGCCGGCGCTTCGAACTCGGCGACCAGCTCATAGGCGGCGTCGGCGTCGGCGATGTTGTTGTAGCCCAGTTCCTTGCCCTGGACCTGCTCGGCCCGCGCCACCCCCGGCCGGACCTCGCCCGTGCGATAGAAGGCCCCCGTCTGATGCGGGTTCTCGCCATAGCGCAGCGTCTGGGCCAACGATCCCGCCACGGATTTTCGCGCCGGCGCCGCGTCCTCGACCTGTCCCGCGAACCAGCCCGACACCGCCGCGTCGTAGGCCGCCGTGCGCGCGAACGCCTGCGCCGCCAGGCGCTTCCGGAGCGCCAGCGACGTCGTCCCGTCAGCCTTCACCGCCGCGACGATCTCGCCGATCGAGGCCACGTCCACCGCGACCGCGACATAGCCGTGGTTTTTTGCGCCCGAGCGGATCATGGCCGGACCGCCGATGTCGATGTTCTCGACCGCGCTCGCGAAGTCGCCTCCCGCCGCGATGGTGGATTCGAACGGATAGAGGTCGATCCAGACGATATCGATGGGACCGATCCCGTAGGTCTGCATCGCCGCCTTGTGCTCGGCCGCGTCCCGCACCCCCAGCAGGCCCCCGTGCACGACCGGGTGCAGCGTCTTGACCCGCCCGTCCATCATCTCGGGAAAGCCGGTCAGATCGGCCACGTCTTTCACGGGCAGGCCGTAGCCCGCGATGGCCGCCCGCGTGCCGCCGGTCGACACCAGTTCCACACCCGTGTCATGCAGAGCCCGCGCCGCCGTCTCGAGCCCGGTCTTGTCGGACAGGGAGATCAGGGCCCGAATCGGACGAACGGCGTCGGGGGCGGGCGGAAAGGCGGGGGCGGCGGGCATGGGGTCATCCGAAGCGTCGGGAGGGGGAGGGCGGGCGGCCCTTAGCATCCCTAAAGCCGACGCGTCACCCTGATCCCCGGACAGCAAAACGCCCGCCGTGCCGGAGGGGGGAGGGGAGGCAGGGCGGGCGTCTCGCTTTGGAGGAAGCGTCGGCCCGGCGGAGCCCTTGATGGAGACATCCAGGGGGGGCTGGGGGGGCTGTTCAGGATCCGGGACGCTTCCGAACTCCGTCAGGCCGACAGTGGATATGTCGTCCTGCCTTCTGTCCGGCGAAAGACGGAAAGGGGGCCATTTCGTGACACCGTGAACGCTGGTTTTTCATTCGGTCACACCGGGATGGCGTTCGGCCGCGATCCGCCTAGATTGCTGAGGATGAGCCTCGACACCCCGTCCCCGTCCGGCGCGCCCGCCCAGGTCTTCTTCGACCGCCGCGAACTGGACCAGATCCTGCGGGTCTATGGACGCATGGTGGCGCAAGGGGAGTGGCGCGACTACGCCATGCTGGGCGGCAAGGACGCCGCCGAGTTCGCCGTCTTTCGCCGCTCAGGCGATGCCCCAGCTTATCGCGTTGAGAAGCGCCCTTCGCTCCAGTCCCGCCAGGGCCAGTGGGCCGTCATCGGCGAGGGCGGCCAGATCCTGCGCCGCGGCCGCGACCTGACCCAGGTGCTGCGTGTCTTCGACGCCCGCCGCTTTCAGGTTGTGGAGTGACCGAGCCGACGACCCGCCTTCGTCACGGGCCCACCGGCGATCAGATGTGAATCGCGTGACCCAGCGCCCGCAGCGACGCCTCGTGGAAGGCTTCGCCGAGGGTCGGGTGGACGTGGATGACGCCCGCCACATCTTCTAGCACCGCCCCCATCTCCAGCATCTGGGCGAAGCTGTTGGACAGTTCGGCGACGTGTTGGCCGACCGCCTGGATGCCCAGGATGCGGTGATCGGCCTTCGACGCTAGGACGCGGACGAAGCCGCCGTCCTCGCCCGCCTCGATGGCCAGGGCCCGGCCGATGGCGGCGAGCGGGAAGACCGAGGTGATGACGTCGTCACGGCCCTCGACGTCGAGCGGGCCCAGCCCGGCGGAGACGATCTCCGGCTCGGTGAAACAGACCGCGGCGATCGTGACCGGATCGAAGCGTCTTTCGTTCGCGCTATCGCTCGCGGCGCGGCCGCTCGCTGCTTGAGCGCGGCCCGCGATGATCTCGGCGACCATTTCGCCCTGGGCCGAGCCCTTATGGGCCAGCATCGGTTCGCCGGTCAGATCGCCCACAGCCCAGACATTCCGCATGCTGGTGGCGCAGCGGTCGTCAACCTTCACGAACGGCCCGGCCATGGCCACGCCCATGGTCTCCAGGCCCCAGCCGGTGGTGCGCGGCTTGCGGCCGACAGTGACCAGAACCTTGTCGGCGTCCAGCTGCAGAGGTTCGCCGTCCCTGGTCGTGATCGACAGTTTCCCGTCGCCGAAGCCCCCGGCGCGAGCACCGAGATGCAGCTCCACACCGTGCTTCTCCAGCCACTTGGCGACCGGGTCGGTCAGGGCCTTGTCGTAGAGCGGCAGGATGCGGTCGGCCATCTCGACGATGGCGACCTCGGCCCCCAGCTTGCGATAGGCGATGCCGAGCTCCAGCCCGATGTAGCCGCCGCCGACGACGACCAGCTTGCCCGGCACCGTGTCCAGCGACAGGGCCTCGGTCGAGGAGATGACGTCACCACCGAACGGAAGGAAGGGCAGTTCCACCGGCTCGGATCCCGTCGCCAGGATGACGTGTTCGGCGGTGATGGTGATCGGACCGTCCTCGGTCTCGACCCGGCAGGTCTTGGCGTCGGCGAAGGTCGCCCAGCCCTTGATGACCTTGACCTTGGCCCTTTTCAGCAGGGCCGCGACGCCGGCGTTCAGCTTGCGGACGATCCCGTCCTTCCACTCCACCGTCTTCGACAGGTCGATGGCCGGCGAGGACGCCGTGATGCCCAGCGTCCCCTCGCCCGCCGCCTTGGTCACGGTCTCGTACTTGCCGGCCGCGTGGATGATGGCCTTGGACGGAATGCAGCCGACGTTCAGGCAGGTGCCGCCCAGCCCGTCCCCGCCGTCCACCAGCACGGTCTCCAGCCCCAACTGGCCGCAGCGGATGCCCGCGACATAGCCGCCGGTGCCGGCGCCGACGATGAGGACTTTGGTCTTGAGGGTCTGCATGAAAAGCCTGTCAGAGAACGTAGGGCGTGCGGACGCCTGGATCGTCCGCCGGAAAGTCCTTGGTGTTGCGCGTCACCAGAAGCCTGCTGGTTGTCTGGGCGGTCGCCCAGATGACGGCGTCAGGAAGCTTGAGCCGCCGCGTCTGCCGGATGGAAACCGAACGTTCGGCGATCGCGTGGTCCAAGCCAATGATCTTGTAACCATTCAAATAGGCGCGAGTGGGTTCAGCGAGTTCACCTTCGGCCCCGGCCATCACCTCGATCCACGAGATGATGCTGATCGCCCGGTCTTCATACCGGTCGATCTCGACGTCCGCTTGAGGCGACGCCTTCAGATGATCGATCAGGATGTTCGTATCCAGAAGCGCCTTCACCATTCGCTGCGAAGCCGTTCCTGATAGGCGAGACCGTCTTCGCCGTCCTTGCCCCACAAACCGAAGCCGTCCTTGATCGCCTGACGCTTGTTTCGCGAGACATAGTCGTCGATGGCCGCGCGGATGATGGCCGCCCGGGGCCGCTTCTCTCGCTTGGCGAGGTCATCCAGCGCCGCGATCTGTGCTTCATCCGCATCTACGAGGATCCGCATCGTTGGTCTCCATGATATATGATGCGTATATCAGATGGCTTCTCTGGCTCGAAGCGCAAGATTCACATCCACAGCGTCGCCGGCTGCTCCAGCAGACCCTTGATGCGCTGGACGAAGACCGCCGCGTCGTGGCCGTCGACGATGCGGTGATCGAAGGAGGACGACAGGTTCATCATCTTTCGCACGACCATCTGGCCGTCCTTCACCACCACCCGCTCCTGAATCTTGTTGGGGCCGACGATGGCGACCTCGGGGTGGTTGATGATGGGGGTGTGAACGACGCCGCCCAGCGTGCCCAGCGAGGTGATGGTGATGGTCGATCCGGACAGCTCCTCGCGCTTGGCCGAGCCGTCCTTGGCCGCGCCCGAGATCCGGGCGATCTCCAGCGCCGTGTCATAAGGGTCGCGCGCCTCGGCGTGACGGACCACCGGCACCATCAGACCGTTCGGCGTCTGGGCGGCGATGCCCAGGTGCACCGCGTTGTGCGTCGTCAACACACCGGTCTCGTCGTCGTACCAGCTGTTGATTTGCGGCTGGTCGCGCAGCGCCACGACGAGAGCGCGAGCGATGAAGGGCAGCAGGTTCAGCTTGGGCCGGTCCGTCCCCTTGTTCTGAGCGTTCAGGTGGGCCCGGAGCTCCTCCAGCGCCGTGACGTCGATCTCCTCGACATAGGTGATGTGCGGAATGCGCCGGACGCTCTCGGCCATCTTCTCCGCGATCTTCCGGCGCAGGCCGATGATGCGGACCTCGGTCGTGCCCTCGGCCGGTGCATTGGTCGAGCCGGTCGAGGCGGGCACCGCCGAGCGCGATCCCCCGGCCAGGAAGGCGTCGAGGTCGCCGTGCTCGATGCGGCCGGCGGGACCCGATCCGGGTACGAACTGAAGTTCGATCCCCAGCTCGCGGGCGCGCTTGCGCACGGCTGGCGAGGCGAGCGGGCGGACGCCGGGGGTCTGGGGGATGCGGGCGACGGTGGGCGCTGTCGCTGTCGTCGTCGAATTCGTCTTTGGCGTCGTCGAAGTCCTTGCCGGGGAAGTAGCCGAATTCCCTACGGCGATTTCGGGCTTGGGACGCTCGGAATTGACTGGCTCTGCGGGCCGTGGAGCGCCGACATTTCCGGCCCCCTCGACGTCGAACCGCACCAGTGGCCCTCCGACGGGAACCTGCGCGCCGGCCTCGCCGTGCAGCGCCGTGACCACGCCAGCGACGGGGCTGGTCAGTTCGACCGTGGCCTTGTCGGTCATGACTTCGGCCAGCATCTGGTCCTCGGCGACCGTGTCGCCGACCGCGACGTGCCAGGCCACCAGCTCGGCCTCGGCCGTGCCTTCGCCGACGTCTGGAAGCTTGAAGACGTAGTTGCCGGGAGCATCGGACTTGCCCCCCTCCCCCCCTTCGCGGGTACTCCCCCCAGAAGGGGGAAAGACGGTCGCGGTCGTCTGTCCCCCCCCTGGGGGGACCGAAGCCTGCGCAGCGGGGTTCGAGGGGGGCTCAGCCTCGGCAGCAGCATTACCCGCCCCCTCGACTTCGAACTCAACCAATGCCGCGCCCACCGGCGACATCACGCCCGGCTCGCCGTGCAGCGCCGTGACCGTGCCCGCCACCGGGCTGGTCAGTTCCACCGTCGCCTTGTCGGTCATGATGTCCGCCAGGATCTGGTCCTCGGCGACCGCGTCACCGACCTTGACGTGCCAAGCGACCAGCTCGGCCTCGGCCGTGCCTTCGCCGACGTCCGGCAGCTTGAAGACGTAGCGACCCATCAGCGTCCTCCCACCATGACGGACTTCAGCGCCGTTGCCACCCGCTCCGGGCCCGGGAAGTATTCCCACTCGAACGCATGCGGATAGGGCGTGTCCCAGCCGCAGACGCGGGTGATCGGCGCCTCCAGCTCATAGAAGCAGCGCTCCTGAACGAGGGCCGACAGCTCGGCGCCATATCCGGACGTCTTGGGCGCCTCGTGCACGATGACGCAGCGACCGGTCTTCTTGACGCTGGCCTCGATGGTCTCGATGTCGAGTGGCACCAGGCTGCGCAGGTCGATGACTTCGGCATCGACACCGGCGTGTTCGGCCCCGGCCAGCGACACCCACACCATCGACCCATAGGCCAGGATGGTGACGTCATTGCCCTCGCGCATGATCCGCGCCTTGCCGATCGGCTCGACATATTTGCCGGTCGGCACCTGGGCCAGGGCCTGGGCCTTCCAGGGCGAGACCGGATTCTGGTGCCAGCCGTCGAAGGGGCCGTTGTAGAGCCGCTTGGGCTCGAAGAAGATGACCGGATCGTCGTCCTCGATCGCCGCCGTCAGCAGACCCTTGGCGTCATAGGGATTGGACGGAATGACGACCTTCAGGCCCGCGATGTGGGTGAACAGGCTCTCAGGGCTCTGGCTGTGGGTCTGGCCGCCGAAGATGCCGCCGCCATAGGGGCTGCGCACCACGATCGGGGCCGTGAACTGACCGGCCGAGCGGTAGCGCAGCTTGGCCGCCTCCGACACGATCTGGTCGTAGGCGGGATAGATGTAGTCGGCGAACTGGATCTCCACGACTGGACGCAGACCATAGCTGCCCATGCCGATCGCGGCCGCAACGATGCCGCATTCACTGATCGGAGCATCGAAGCTGCGCGTCAGGCCGTGCTTCTTCTGCAGATGGTCGGTGACGCGGAACACGCCGCCGAAATAGCCCGCATCCTCGCCGAAGCTCAGCACGTTCGGGTCCTCGGACATCTTGACGTCCAGTGCCGAATTCAGCGCCTGGATCATGTTCATCGGCGCGACGGCCGGAGCTTCCGGCGCGTCTGACGCCGGGGCGTTCGCTTGATCGACCATGTCCGGCTCGATGCCGTCTTGGATGTCGGTGTCGGTGAAGGCTTGCTCGGTCATCGGCTCAGACCCCCACTTCGCGGCGCTGTTCGACCAAACGCCAGTCCTCGGTGGCATAGACCTCCTCGAACATGGTCTTCACCGACGGGCGCGACTGGCCGAGCGTGCCGATGGCTTCGGCTTCCTTGCCGGCGGCCCGGACCTGTTCGACGGCGTCCCTTTCGGCCTCGGCCTGCTGCTCCTCGGACCATTCGCCCAGAGCGATCAGGTGCTGTTTCAGGCGCGCGATTGGGTCACCCAGAGGCCACTTCTCGTGCTCGTCGCCGGGCCGGTAGCGGCTTGGGTCGTCGGACGTCGAGTGCGGCGCCCCGCGATAGGTGAACAGCTCGATCACCGTGGCACCCTGATTGGTCCGTGCCCGTTCCTCGGCCCACTGGGTCGCGGCCCAGACGGCCAGGAAGTCGTTGCCGTCGACCCGCAGCGCCGGCAGGCCATAGCCGATGGCCTTCGACGCGAACGTCGTCTCCAGCCCGCCGGCGATGCCCATGAAGGATGAAATGGCCCACTGGTTGTTCACGACGTTCAGGATCACCGGCGCGCGATAGACGGCGGCGAAGGTGAGCGCGTTGTGGAAGTCGCCTTCCGCCGTGGCCCCGTCGCCGATCCAGGTGATGGCGATCTTGTCGTCGCCCTTGTAGGCGGATGCCATGGCCCAGCCCACGGCCTGCGGCACCTGGGTGCCCAGATTGCCGCTGATGGTGAAGAAGCCATAGTCCTTGGCCGAGTACATGATCGGTAGCTGGCGGCCTTTGATCGGGTCCTCGGCGTTGGAATAGATCTGGTTCATCATCGCCGCGAGCGGATAGCCGCGCGCGATCAGAAGGCCCTGCTGGCGATAGGTGGGAAAGCCCATGTCCTCGCGTGACAGGATCATGCCCTGGGCGACCGCGATGGCTTCCTCGCCGGTGCACTTCATATAGAAGCTGGTCTTGCCCTGGCGGTGGGCGCGGTGCATCCGGTCGTCGAAGGCGCGCGTCAGGATCATGGCCTTCAGGCCGCGCCGCATCGTCTCGGCATCGAGGCGCGGGTTCCACGGCCCGACTGCCTGGCCCTCGTCGTCCAGCACCCGCACAAGACGGAACGCCAGGTCCAGCATCTGCACCGGCCGCGCATCGACCAGCGGACGGTCCACGACACCGGCGGCGTCGATCTTGATATGGCTGAAGTCCGGCGCGTCGCCCGGACGGCCCGAGGGCTCCGGCACGCGAAGCGAAAGCGGCCTTGTGTTCCTGGTCATTCCATCCTGCCGTCCGGTTGATCCGAGCGCGTCATCGATTTCTGGCGCTCATAACACGCACGTCCTGTTAACGCTCGCCCAATATCACCTTGCACAAGCCCGGTTTAGGGTATTTTGTTGCGCGATAACGATAATCGGAGAAACGCCTTGGCTGACGAACTGGACCCGATCGACGCCCGCATCCTGGACATCCTGCAACAGGACGCCGGCCTGTCGGTCGCGGAGGTCGCCGAACGCGTGGGCCTGTCGGCCTCGCCCTGCTGGCGGCGCATCAAGAGACTGGAGGATACCGGTTTCATCCGCAAGCGGGTGACATTGTTGGACGCCGGTCTTCTGGGCCTGGATTTCGAGGTCTATGCCATCGTCAAGCTCAGTCTTCCGTCCAAGGACAATCTGGACGCCTTTGAGGCGGCCGTCGCCGACTGGCCCGAGGTCGTGCAGTGCGCCACCATCACCGGCCGCGAGGACTATGTGCTGCGCATCATCACGTCAGACATGCACGCCTTCGACCAGTTCCTGCGCGAGAAGCTGCTCAGCCTCGGCATCGTCTCGGACTGCGAGAGCCATATCGTCACGCGCGGGGTGAAGAACGTCACCACCCTGCCGCTGGGCATCATCACACCGCACGTGCAATAGTCCCAGGCACAGTTCGTTCGGAGCCCCCGCCCATGATCGAGATGGTGATCGACGCCCGCAAGAAGGACCTCGGCGGCTTCGAGGTCGGCCGCGTCCTGCCGTTCCATTCCCGGCGCATGATCGGGCCCTTCATCTTCCTGGACCACATGGGCCCGGCCGAGTTCGCGCCCGGGGCCGAGGCCATCAACGTCCGGCCGCATCCGCATATCGGCCTGTCGACCCTGACCTATCTGTTCGAGGGCGAGATCCTGCATCGCGACAGTCTGGGCTATACCCAGCACATCCGGCCCGGCGAGGTGAACTGGATGACCGCCGGCAAGGGCATCGTCCACTCCGAGCGCACCGACCCGCTCAAGCGCGCCCAGGGCGGCCCCATGAACGGCATGCAGGCCTGGATAGCCTTGCCCAACGAGGCCGAGGAAACCGACCCCAACTTCCAGCACATCGCCGAGGACGGCCTGCCCCTCTATGAGAACGGCGGCCTGTTCGCGCGTCTGGTGGCCGGCGAGGCCTACGGGGCGAGGGCGGGCGTCCAGGTCTCCTCGCCTTTGTTCTACGTGCACTGGGAGCTGCAAGACGGCGTGCGCACCGCCCCGCCCCCGGGCAAAGGGGCGGGCGGCATGTCCGAGCGCGCCCTGTATGTCGCCAAAGGCTCGGTCGAGATCGGCGACCGTGTCTTCCACGAAGGCCAGCTTGTCGTGCTCGAGGCGACGGCCGAGCCTACGGTCAAGGCGACCGGTCCCGCGACCGTCATGGCCCTGGGCGGGGAGTCGGTGGGCGAGCGCCATATCTGGTGGAACTTCGTCCACTCCTCGCGCGCTCGCATCGAACAGGCCAAGCAGGACTGGCAGGCGGGGCGCATGACCCTGCCGACCGAGGACGACCACGAGTTCATTCCTTTGCCTGAAGACGCCGCCGTCAGCACTCGCTCGGACCCGCCGGCCCCGACCCATCCGGTCTAGGTTCCGCTCTCGCGCGACCCTGCGGAGCTGTCGCGCAGGCCGGTCGCGGACCGAACGAGCCCCTGCACCTGCAGGAATCATCGCCCGGCCCGAACCCGTCCCTCCGGCAGGGCGTAGGCCACAACGTAGTCTCCGCGTGTCGTATCCAGGACGCTGTGCCCGCCCGCCGCGATCACGACGAACTGACGACCGCCAACCGCATAGGTCATGGACGTAGCCTGGCCTCCAGCGGGCAGTTCGGCCGACCACAACGCCTGGCCTGACCGACTGTCGAAGGCCCGCAGCCGGTTGTCCATGGCGCCGCCGACGAACAGAAGGCCGCCGGCCGTCGAGATGGCCCCGCCCAAGCTCGGTGTGCCCCACTGGAGGGCGATGCCCAGCGGCGCGAGCGTGGAGGTCGTGCCGAGCGGAACCTCCCAGGCCTTGCGGCCAATCGTCAGGTCGATGGCGGTCAAGGCGCCCCACGGCGGGCGATTGCAGGGTAGGCCCAGCGGCGACAGCAGCGCCCGGCGCGTCACAGCCCAGGGAGAGTTCTCCACCTTGGCCGCATTGTTCGGGACGGTGCCCTCGTCCTGACGGATCAGGGTGATGATCTCCGTCGCGCGGCTGGAGTTGACGAACAGGCGGCCGCTCGACGGATCGATCGTCACTCCGCCCCAGTTGGCCCCGCCCCCTGTCGTGGGCGCAAGGACCGTCCCGCGCGTCGATGGCGGCGTGAACAGGCCTTCGTTCCTGTAGGCCGCGATCTGGCGCGCGCACCACGCTCTGTCGAAGCCCAGGACGCCGAAGGCATCGGCCTCGGTCACCCTCTGCGGCGCGATCGTGGGCAGGGTCGAGAACGGCTGGGTCGCGGCGGCCCGCTCGCCCGGCACGTCCGATGCCTGGACAGGGCGATCCTCGACATCGAACAAAGGCCGGCCTGTCTCCCGGTCCAGCACGAAGACGAAGCCGGCCTTGGTGGCGAAGGCCAGCGCCGGGATGCGCCCTCCCCCCCGCGTCAGGTCGAACAGGGTCGGGGCCGCCGGGACATCATAATCCCACAGGTCGTGCCGCACGGTTTGGAACGACCAGACGACCTCGCCGGTCGAAGCCCGCAGCGCGACCACGGCATTGGTCAGGGGACTGTCCGGCGCGCGCTCGCCGCCAAAAAAGTCGGGCGAGGGGCTGCTGGTGGGTAGGAAGACGAGGTCGCGTTCCGGATCGGCGCTGATCGAGCTCCAGACGTTTCCGCCTCCGGTCCGGCCGTCCGGCGACCGCACGGCGTCGAAGCGCCAAACCGGTTGGCCCGTTCGAACGTCGAAGGCGCGCACGGCCCCGGTTGCCGCCGCCGCATGACGATTGTCCGCCACGCTGGATCCAACCACGACCACGTCGCCGACCACGGCGGGGGCGGCGACGATCTGCACCTCTCCCGGGGAGTTCATCTCGGACGGCGGGATCACGACGACCTCGCCGCCCTCGCCGAAGCCCTCGCACCGCCGTCCCGTCCGGGCGTCCAGCGCGATCAACCGCCGGTCATTGGTGGCGCTGAGAATACGCTCGCCGCAGGGCGCGGCCCGTGCCGCCTCAGTCGAGGCTCGCCATGCGGCCACACCGCGACAGTTGAAGGCGTTGGCGTAGCGGACGGAGGTGTCGATCTCTGGATCATGCACCCACAGCTCCCGTCCCGTGGCCGGGTCCAGCGCGATGACTCGATTGAACGGCGTGCAAAGGACCAGACGCCCCGCCGCCAGGATGGGTGTCGCCTGGAACTTGGAGTCCGCCAGCCGGGCGCCCTGCCGCTCGGCCTCTCCGGTGCGATAGACCCAGGCCTGCTTCAGATGGCCGACCGTGGACCGCGTTAGCTGGCGCACAGCGGAGTTGCGCAGATGCCCGGGATCGCCGCCGACTGTGGTCCAGTCCAGATTGTCGGCGGCGGCCAGAACCGGTCCGTCCACGAACCGCAGCCGGTCCTGCGGCGGTCGGTACTGCAGGACCGCCACGGCCATCGCCACCGCGCTGACGCCGATGAGCAGCACGGCGCCCACCGCGATCAGAGGGCGGCCGAACCGCTCTCTCACGCCGAACCGGGCGCTCATCGCGCGCGCCGGTAGGTGACGGTTTGACAGAGCACGAGGCGGCAGGCGGTCATGGCGACGACATCGGTGCCGGTCATCCGCACGTTGGCGGTCAGGTTCATGCCGTCCGCCACATAGCGCCCGCGCCAGCGTCCAGTCCCGTTCGGGACGAGGCCGGTGACGACCGTCTGGCCGGAGCCTACGACGGTGGCGCACAGGCCCGGCGAGCCTCCGGGGCAGGGCGCGATGCGGGCGCGGGTGGATCCACCCTGCTCGGCCCAGACGCCGGTCAGCGGGCTGGGGGCTTGAGACTGGACCATGGCCGCGGCCATGGCGACGACGAGCGGGGTGAGCATTGTGAAGTCTCCCGTAGGCATGACCCGCCAATGCGGCGTGGCCTTGGGGCTGTCATGGCTCGGGAGGTGCCGGCGATCTCGTCGATCCCGGAAAAGGCCGTCCGGTTTCGAAATCAGCGAGGATTAGAGAATTCGGCGACCGGAGCCCGCAGCCGCTCGCGGCGCCATTCGGTGGGCGAGGCCCCTGTCGCCTCCCGGAAGGCCCGGTTGAAGGGACCGAGCGAGCCGTATCCCAGATCGAAGGCGATGGCTGCGACGGTCCGATCTCCTTGAGCGGCGTCTTCAAGGATCGCCTTGGCCGCCGTGATCCTGTGGTCGTTGATGTAGCGATTGAAGTTCCGATACCCGAGACGGTGGTTGATGACCTGGCGCAGCCTGTGCTCGGCCACTCCCACCGCGCGGGCCAGTTCCGCGATCGTCAGGCCTTCGCGACGCCAGAGCGCCTCCTCCTCCATCTGAACCCTCAGCCGCGCGATCACGGGGTCTTCAGTGTCCGATACAGGCGGCGGCTGAGCCAGGTGCCGATCGGTCGCCAGCAAGTCGCCGCGCGCCCGCAGAAAGGCCGTCGCTCCGGCCAGAGCCAGACTGGCGAAGACCAGGGCGATAAGCAATCGCGGTGGCTCGGTCTCGGGCCGCACGATGACGGTGATCTGGGCCGCCGCTAGCAGACCCGCGAAGAGGGTCATGGCTCCCAGGACGCCGGCACGAAGACGGCGGCGTGCATCCACCAGGTCCGCGCGCCATGAGCGCGCGGCCAGCCAGGCGGCGTGGCCGCTGATCGCCAGCTCGGCGACGTGATGCATGATCCAGACGCCTGGCTTGGCAACGTCCGGGCCGAACCAGCCGAGGAGGCCCGTGGCGGTCAGAGCGGCTGGAACCGCGAAGGCGCGACCATCCGCCGGTCGATCCTCGAACAGGGTCCTTACGAACAGCCAGAACCAGGCGACGGCCGCGACCGACATGAGCCAGAGCGGACCTGCCAGAGGCCCGATCAGGGCGCGGGTCGCCCCATGCTCGTTGAAGGCGTATCCGACGGCGCTGAGGCAGAACAACGCCCCCACCATCCGGGCGCGTCTGGGCGCGTCGCTGAGAGCCAAGCCGGCGGCCCACGCCACGAGTACGCCCGCCGCGAACGTGCGCACCCCCAGTTCTGCGGCATCCGAAGGCACCACGCGCGAAGTCCCCAGCCCAGCTACGGCAACGCTTCGGATAGTGGGGCAGGGATCAGGCTGTGCAAGCGAAAGAACCGACGTCGCGATCCTCTCGGGCCGGTCGCAAGATCCGTCTGAGCGACGCCGTGCCTTGCACCGCGCACCCGCCCGCGCCTATCTACCCCTCATGAAAGATCTCAGCGCCCTGATGCAGCAGGCCCAGGCGATGCAGCAGAAGCTGCAGGACGCCCAGGCCAAGATGGCCGAAACCACCGCCGAGGGCACCTCGGGCGGCGGCATGGTCACCGTGGCCCTGAAAGGCCCCGGCGAGATCACGGCGGTTCGCATCGACGACAGCCTGATGGTCCCCGGCGAGGGCGAGATCCTGGCCGACCTGATCGTCGCCGCCCACGCTGACGCCAAGCGAAAGCTCGACGCTGTCAACGCCGAGCTGATGCGCGAGGCGGCCGGCCCGATGGCGGGGCTCAACATCCCCGGCATGCCCAAGCTGTTCTAGGCCGACCCCGGACCCTGTGGCCGCCTCTGCCGGACCCGAGATCGAGCGGCTGATCGGCCTCCTGGCCAAGCTGCCGGGGCTCGGCCCCCGCTCGGCGCGCCGGGCGGCGCTCGCTCTGCTGAAAAAGCGCGAACAGCTGCTGGTGCCCCTCGCCGCTGCGCTCGCCGAGACCGCCGAGAAGGTCGTCTCCTGCTCGGTCTGTGGCACGTCCGACACCCGCGACCCCTGCGCCATCTGTTCGGACCCGGCCCGCGACAACGGCCTGATCTGCGTGGTCGAGGAGGCTGGGGCCCTGTGGGCCATGGAACGATCGGGTGCCTTTCGCGGCAAGTATCATGTGCTGGGCGGACTGCTGTCGGCGCTGGACGGCGTCGGTCCCGAGGCGCTGCGTGTTTCCGAATTGGTCGGCCGGGTCAGGGGCGGGGGCGTGCGGGAGGTCGTTCTGGCGCTCCCGGCCACGGTCGACGGCCAGACCACCGCCCACTACCTCGCCGATCGTATCGCCGGAGACGGTCTTGAGATCACCTCGCTCGCGCGCGGCGTCCCCGTAGGCGGCGACCTCGACTGGTTGGACGACGGCACTATCGTTCAGGCTCTTCGGGCGCGGCGTCCGGCCTAGCGGAGCCCTCTCCCAAAGAGAGAGGGAAAGTCACATCCGATTCTGACGCATCGGGCGTTTACAGCATCCAGACGATCGCCAGCCGTTCCGACGCCCCCGATCGATCCGGACGATCCGGACGCGATCCCGGCGTTGCTCACTCTCGCTCCGCGACCCGACTCCCGCTATCGAACGGATCATGAACGCTCCAACCCTGATCCTCGCCGTCGTCGCAGTCGGCTTTGCTCTGGCCTTCATCTGGGCCTTCCTGGCGTGGCGTACCGCCCGGGGTGAGGTGGCCCTTGCCGGTGAGAAGCTGGCTCTTATGGAAGACAGCCGCGCCACCATGGCCGAGCTGGTCAGGGCCCAGGCTGCCCAGTCCGCCCAGGTCGTGGCCGACCAGATGGTGATCCGCGCCACTGAGACCTTTCAGGCCCAGGATCGCGTGGCTCGCGAACGGATGGAGGCCCAGCTCAAGCCCGTGGCCGAGACGCTCGCCAAGTTCGAGACCCACGTCGCGGCTCTGGAAAAGGCCCGCGCCGAGGAGACCGGGACGCTGAAGGAACAGCTCTCGGCGTTGATGATCGCGTCGTCGGCCACCCGTGACGAGGCCCGGCGCCTGACCGAGGTGTTGCGCGGCAACACCGGTCGGCGCGGGCGCTGGGGCGAGCAGACCTGCCGCAATGTGCTGGAGGCCGCCGGCATGGCGGGCCGGTTCGACTTCATCGAACAGTCCTCCGCCGCCGACGAGGACGGCCGCCAGAAGCGTCCCGACTTCCTCGTCCGCCTGCCCGGGACCGGCATGTTCGTGATCGACGCCAAGGCGCCGTTGGTGTTTCCCGAACCCGGCGACGCTGACGATGCTGAGCGCGAGGCGGCGTTGGCCACCCGTAACGCCCAGGCCATCAAGGCCCACGTCGCGGCGCTGGCGGCCAAGGCCTATCAGGACCAGTTTACTCCCAGCCCCGACTTCGTCGCCCTGTTCGTGCCCAGTGACGCCTTTCTTTCGGCGGCCCTCGACCGCGAACCGGAGCTGATGACCGAGGCGATGCAGAAGCGGGTCATCATCGTCACCCCCTCCACCCTGTTCGCCCTGTGCAAGGCCGTCGCCTATGGCTGGCGCGCCGAGGAGCAGTCCAGGAACGCTGACGAGGTCGCGAAACTGGGCAAGGAGCTCTATAAGCGGCTGTCCGTCATGGGCGGCCACGCCGTCGGTCTTGGCAAATCGCTGGGTCTCGCCGTCGACAAGTACAATGCCTTCGTCGGGTCGCTGGAGACCCAGGTGATGGTCTCGGCCCGCCGCTTCGAGGATCTGAAGGTCGATCACGAGGGCCGGGACCTGCCGCTCGTCGCCCCGGTCGACGCCGCGCCTCGGGCGCTCAACCGCCCTGAACTCCTGGCCGACGCTGCGCAGACCGCCACCCAGCGAGCCGCTCTTGAAGTTTCGCCAGAGCGCTGACAAGGTCGCTTGACAACGTCGCAGGACGGTGTAAAACACCCTTGTCAAACAGACGGGGTTACTTGTCATGACGATGACGGAGGCGAGTGTGTCGGAACGTCCCCTGGCTCGATATGGGCTGCTGATGGCAGTCTGCGTGATCGCGGGCGGCATCGCCGGTGGCGTATCGGCCGCTTTCGGTGAGACGGCGGGGGCCGGGCCCCTGATCGTCGCGGGCTCCGTGGGTCTGGCCATGGCGGCAGGCCTGTGGGTCTGCGCCCGCTGGTGGCGCGCCCTCGACGAGGCCGCGCAGGAGGCCCACAAATGGGCTTGGTGGTGGGGCTCGACTTTCGGCCTCGCGATCGGCGGCGTGGCGCTGTTCACCTTGGCCTACGCCACGCCGGACGCCCTGACCGCCGCGCCCAAGGACCTGCTTTTGGGCGGTGCCGGGATTCTGGCCCTGGGTCAGACGGTCGGCTACGGCATCGCTTGGGCCTTCTGGTGGCTTCAGCGTCGATAATCCTATGAACAACCGCCTCAAGGTCCTTCGCGCCGAACGCAACTGGAGCCAGGCGGATCTGGCCGCCGCGCTCGGCGTCTCGCGCCAGACCGTCAACGCGCTCGAGACTGGCCGTTACGACCCCTCGCTGCCGCTGGCCTTCAAGATCGCCCGCGTCTTCGAACAACCCATTGAATCCATCTTCTCGGACACCGGAGCCTGACCATGATGTCCCAATCTGAAGATCGTCCCCAGTCGCTGGTCGTGAAGATCGGCATGGCCGTCGTCCTCGGCGGCGCCGGTGCCCTGACCGGCTATGGCATGGCCCGCTTCTTCGAGGCCGACGGCGCCCCCTGGCCCGACGTCCTCGCCACGGCCATGGCCGTCGCTCTGATCGCCGTCGGGCTGCTGAGCGCCGTCATCATGTCCACCCGTCCCTCCACGGTGCCAAAGGGCTGCGGAATCCTGCAGATCGCCGTCTTCTTGCTGGCCGGCGTCATGTTCCTCATGCCCATGTACGCCCCGGCCTTCGGGGGGCCAGACATGGTCTTCGGCGGGATCGTGGTGCTCCTGGCCATCCAGACGGTCGCCAACATCCTGCTGTGGCACCGCGCCGACGAGATGCTGCGCCAGGTCATGGCCGAGACCTCCGCCATCGCCTTCTGGGCGCTCCAGACCGCCCTGTTCCTCTATGCCGCCGCCGAACGGCTGGGGCTGGTGGACACCATCAGCGGCTGGGGTCTGACCGGCATTCTGATGGCCGTTTATCTGCTGTCTTCCATGGTCGCCTCGGCGCGGCGCGGGATCACCTGACGTCCCTCGCCATTCTCCTGACTTCAACGCCTGCCCACCTGACCGAAAGGATCGGATCGATGAAACTCGCCTCCTTGCTCAAGTCCTCCGTCGCCTCCATTGGCCGCTCGGCCGCCGGGGCCGCCCTGGGTCTCGGCCTGACCGTGACGCTGCTGGCCTCGGCCCCCGCCGACGCTTTCGCCCAAGCCGCCCCGACGCCCGCGCCCGCCGCCGTACCTCAGGCCCAAGGCGAGGGCCCGGCCCTTTGGGTCGTCTCAGACGCGGACTCGACCATCTATCTGTTCGGCACCTTCCACCTTCTGCGGCCGACCACGGCCTGGGGCAGCGCCAAGGTCGACCAGGCGTTTGAGAGCGCCTCGGAGGTCTGGTTCGAGATCGAGAACCCCGACGACGTCGCGGCCGCGACCCCGATCATTCAGCAGCGCGGGGTCTCGCCGGATCGGCCGCTCTCCAGTCTCCTGACGCCAGAAGAATTCGCCGTCCTCGACACGGCCGCGCGAGGCCTGGGGGCCAGCGGGGCTCAGCTGGACCCGCTGCGGCCCTGGTACGCGTCGCTGCAACTGACGGTCGCTGCGATCGTCAAGGCGGGCTTCGACCCCCAGGCCGGCGTTGATCGCATCCTGATGGCCCGGGCACGCGCGGCCGACAAGCCGATCAAGGCGTTCGAGACCTTGGCGGATCAGATCGGCTTCCTCGCAGGCTTGAGCGAAGAGACGCAGCTGCAGATGCTCCGGGCGTCGCTGGAGGATTTCCAGGAGGCCGAGACGATGCTCGATCAGATGTCCGACGCCTGGGCGACGGGCGACATCGAAGGGCTGGAACGCCTCGTTCTCACCGAAACCCAGGTGGAGAGCCCCGAGATCTACGAGGCGGTCTTTGTTCGTCGCAACCGCAACTGGGCCGACCAGATCGAGACCCTTCTGGAGGGATCGGGCACGGTGTTCATCGCCGTCGGCGCCGGACATCTCGCCGGCGACGACAGCGTCCAGGAGATTCTGGAGGACCGTGGCGTCACGGTCACGCGTCAGTGACGGAGCCACCCCGCGACGGCCGCCAGGAACGGTCTGCGCTGGGCGGGGCGACGGTTGCGATGGCGCTGGTTTGGGTCGCCGTGGTCGGGTTTCACCTGTGGTTCCGCAACTGGGGCGAAGCTGTCTTCTGGTCCGCCATAGGGATCGCCACCACGGTCGGCTCCTGCGCGGATTTCCTTGGTCGGCGGCGGGGCTAGCCGCGACACCGATTCCGCGAACGCCGCCCCGTCGGGGCGGCGTTTTCGCGTGTTCGGGGCTTGGAGCGGGCAGCGGGAATCGAACCCGCACGAAAAGCTTGGGAAGCTTTCAGGCTACCACTACATCATGCCCGCGGAAGCCGACGGCACCCTAGCGAAACGGGCGTTCGGCTCAAGAGCCAATCCGCGACGGGTCAGGCCTCACGCAAGCTGTCCGTAAAAAGACAATATGTCGCGAAAACATCGCAAGCATTCGCTTTCGACGGTACTGTGACGACTGATCCGATATCAGATCAACTGTAACAAAGTGCCGATTTTCTGTCATTGGAGCATCGCATTGAAGCCCTAAACGCTGCCCCGGGGTTGCTGGGACTGCGTCGTTCGGACGCGTGGCGATCCGAACATTCAACGCGAGGGACTCCCCGATGCTTCGACTGACCAAAGTTCTGCTGGCCGGTGCGGCCGTGATGGCGCTGGCCGCGTGCGGCTCCGCTGAGGTGGCTTCGCCGGGCGAAGGCGATTTCGGCACCGGCACGGGCGGTGGTGGTGGTGGCACGGGCCCGACCCCGCTTCCTCCGGGCACCCCCGCCGCTGACTGCCCGGCTGGCCTGATCAACGCCGGCACGGTCGCAAACAACACCCTGCGGGCCTGCCAGCTGCCTTCGGACATCATCGGCAATCTGACCCTGTCCGTCCGTGCCGGCACGATCTACGCGATCTCCGGCCGTACCCAGGTCGGCACCGACCGCGGCATCGACCCGGCGTCGACGACGGGCAGCCAGGGCGTGCTCACCATCGATCCGGGCGTGCGCATCTTCGCTTCGGGCGGTTCGGACTACCTGATCGTCAACCGTGGCTCGCAGATCTTCGCCGAAGGCACCGCCACCAACCCGATCATCTTCACCAGCCGCCAGAACGTCGAAGGCACGACCACCCTGACCTCGCAAGGTCAGTGGGGCGGCCTGGTCATCGCCGGTCGCGCGCCGCAGGCGAACTGCCAGCTGACCGCTCCGGTGACCTGCACCGGTCAGGTCGAGGGCACTTCGGCCTTCTACGGCGGCAACACCCCGACCGATAACTCGGGCCGCATCCGCTACGTCCAGATCAAGTTCTCGGGCTTCGAGATCTCGACGGGCAACGAGCTGCAGGGCCTGACCACCGGCGGCGTCGGTTCCGGGACGACGATCGAGTACGTCCAGGTTCACAACTCCTCCGACGACGGCATTGAAATCTTCGGCGGCAACGTGAACCTGCGCCACATCGTCATCACCGGTGCCGACGACGATGGCCTGGACACCGACACCGGCTGGCGCGGTGGGGCCCAGTTCGGCATCGTGACCCAGCGTCCGCCGACCTCCACCAGCCGTTCGGCCGGCTTCGAGTTCTCGGCCGCTCCGACCACGACGCCGTTCGCCAGCCGCTACAACTCGCGTCCGCAGATCGCCAACTGGACCCTGGTTGGCCGCGACACCGACAACACCAACCACACCGTCGCCCACTTCGATAGCGGCACCGGTGCGACCGTGATCAACTCGGTCTTCACCCGGGCGGGGACGTCGCAGACCGGCTGCCTCGACATCGCTGACGCCGACACGCAAACGGCCGGTGTGAACTTCCGCTCGGTGTTCATGTCCTGCCCGGTCCCGTACCGGTCGAACAACGTGGCCCGCTCCACGGCCGTGTTCACGACCGCTCCGAGCGTCGGCAATACGGCGATGGGCACGAACACCATGACCGCTCCGGCCTCGGGCACCACCCTGACCAACCAGGTCCTGACCTTCATCAACGGTGCCAACGAAAACGCCGTGACGCCGGTCAACGCCCCGGCAGTCTACAGCTTCTTCACGGCCACGACCTACATCGGCGCCGTCCAGAATGCGGCCGACACCTGGTACGCTGGCTGGACCTGCGGCCTGTCGGGCAACACGACCTGCTGATGACGGATAGCGAGGCGGCGGTTCCTTCGGGGACCGCCGCCACCTTTCCCGCTTTCCGTTTGAACTCCTTCAAGGCGCGCAGATCATGAAGACTCTTTCCCTGACCCTGACAGGGGTCCTCCTGGCCACCAGCGCGCTGATCGCGCCCGGCCTGGCCCACGCCCAGACGGCTCCGGTCGAGCAGACCCCGGCCGAACAGGCCCAGCCCCAGGACGAGGCCACCCAGGTCGACGAGATCGTCGTTCTGGGCCGCTACATCCCCGAACCCAACCGCGAGAGCCCCGAGGTCGCCGCCTTCCTGACGGCCGAGGACCTGCAGCGTACGGGCGATTCCAGCGCCGCGGCCGCCCTGACCCGCGTCACGGGCCTGTCGGTCGTCGAAGGCCGCTTCGTCTATGTGCGTGGCCTTGGTGAGCGCTACTCCTCGGCCCTGCTGAACGGCTCGCCCCTGCCGTCGCCCGAGCCGCTGCAGCGTGTCGTTCCGCTGGATCTGTTCCCGTCGTCGATCCTTGAAGGCGTCACGGTCCAGAAGACCTATTCGGTCAACTACCCCGGCGAGTTCGGCGGCGGCGTGATCGATCTGCGGACGATCGATGCTCCCAATGAGCCCTTCTTCACGCTTTCGACCGGCATCGGCTACAACACCGAGACGACCGCCCGGGAAGGCCTGATCTATTACGGCAGCCGCACCGACTTCCTCGGCTTCGACGACGGCACACGCGACGTGCCGGGTCCCCTTTCGCTGGCCTTCAGCTCGGGCAACCGCATCCAGGCGGGTCCGAACTACACCGACGCCCAGCTGCGCCGCATCGGTCAGTCGCTCGAGAACTCCTCGCTGCGCCTGCTGCAGCGCGAGGAAATCCCGATCGACGGCAGCATCGAGGCCTCTGGCGGGTTTTCGCACGAGACCCCGATCGGCACGCTCGGCGTGCTGGCGGTCGCCGGCTACGACTACAGCAGCCAGACCCGCGAGGGTTTCCAGGAAGAAGGCCAGTTCTCGGGCTCGAACCTGGTCGTTTCGACGTCCAAGGCTTTCGCTTCAACCCAGAACGATGTCCAACTGAACTTCCTCGGTGCCCTGTCGCTGTCCAACCTCGACCATGAGGTCACCTGGACCAACTTCTACGTCCGCAACACGACGAAAGAAGCCAGGACGCAGGAAGGCCCGGATTTCGACGCCGGCGGTTCGGTCATCCGCGACGACTACACCGAGTACTTCGTTCGTCAGCTGTTCTCGACCCAGCTGGCGGGTGAGCATGATTTCGCCGACGGAGCCTTCGAGATCGACTGGCGGGCGGCCTACGCCACCACGTCCCGCGACGCGCCGTATGAGACTCGCTTCGGCTACGGTCTGAACACGGCGGGCGCCTATGTCCACGACATCAATCGCAACCTGATCTCCTTCAGCGAGCTGCAGGACGACGTCTTCTCGGCCGGCGCGGACTTCCGCTACACGCTGGCCCTGTCGGACTTCCGCGAGGCGGTCTTCAGCTTCGGCCTGGCCCACCTCGACAACACCCGCGATTCGGAACGCCGCGACCTGCGCTTCATCTCGCCAGCCGGTCTGACGGACGATCAGCGGGAATCGCGCGTCGATTTCCTTTTCTCGGACTTCAACATCAACGGCTCGACGCTACAGATCGAAGAGATCACGGGCTCGAACGGGGCTGCGGCCTACGATGCCGAGCTGACGGTCAACGCGGCCTACGGCCAGATCGAAGCCGAGATCATCCCGCTGGTCAATCTGACGGTGGGTGTGCGCTACGAGGACGGCGAACAGTCGGTCTCGCCGCGCGATCTGTTCGGCGGCGCCGCGCCCTTCGCGGGGACGGGTATCGAGGAGCAGTACTGGCTGCCTGCCGCCACCGTGACCTGGAACTTCGCCGAGGACATGCAACTGCGCCTCGCCGCGTCTCAGACGATCGGTCGCCCGCAGTTCCGCGAGCTGGCGCCGCAGTCCTACACCGACCCCGATTCGGATCGGACCTTCATCGGTAACCCGTTCCTGAGCGACACTGAGATCCTGAACCTGGACGCCCGCTGGGAATGGTACTTCGCCCGCCAGCAGTTCATCACCGCAGGCATCTTCTACAAGGACCTGGAAAATCCGGTCGAGTCGATCATCGTCGACGTCGGCAACCAGCGTCAGCAGTCGTTCCTGAACGCGCCGCAAGCCACGATCATCGGGGCCGAGTTCGAAGCCAAGAAGTACTTCGAGTTCCCCGACAACAGCATGAGCTTTATCGCCAACAAGCGGTGGCTGGTGCAGGCCAACTATACCTATTCGGACTCCGAAGTGACGGTCGACGCCGGTGACACGGTGCTGACGCTCGGCGGCGCCGGGACCCCGGAGAGCGCGGCCTTCTTCGTCGCCGACGGCAGCCGCATGCAGGGTCAGTCCGAGCATGTCGCCAACTTGCAGTTCGGTTGGGAAGACGACACGGCCCGGTCGCAGGCCACGATCATCGTCAACTACGTTTCCGAGCGCATCACCGCGCGCGGGGCCGGGGTCGGCGGAAGCCGCGAGCCGAACTACATCCAGGACCCGGGCGTGTTCCTCGATTTCGTCTATCGCAAGGACTTCACGGCGATGGGTCGCGACCTGGGCTTCGCCCTGGAACTGCGCAACCTGCTCGGCACCGATTTCGACGAGTACCAGGAGCTGGGCAACAAGATCCGGATCAACAACTATGATCTCGGCTCCAGCGCCTCGATCAGCTTGACCGCGCGGTTCTAAAGCCCGCGAGAACGCTTCGGCTTGAACGGCCGCCCTGGCGACAGGGCGGCCGTTTTCGTCAGTCCGCCTGGTACACGATCTCGCCGTCGACCACGGTCAGGACGGCGCGGCCGCGCGGGATGTCCGCTTCGGGCACCGTCATCAGGTCGATGTCGAAGGCGGTGAAGTCGGCGCGCTTACCGACCTCGATGGTGCCCAACTCGTCCTCGCGGAACGAGGCATAGGCCGGCCACAGGGTGAACATCTTGAGCGCCGTGGCCCGGTCGACCGCCTCCCGCGGGCGCCAGTCCGGACCCTGGAAGCCCTCCAGGTCGCGCCGCGCGACGGCCGCGTAGAACTCGATCAGGGGATCGCCGCGCTCGACGGGCGCGTCCGAGCCGCCGACGACGATGACGCCGCGGTCGATCAGGCTGTCCCAGGCATAGGCCCCGTCCAGACGGGCATCGCCCAAGCGGGCCGGGGCGAAGTGGAAGTCGCCGATGGCGTGGCTGGGCTGCATCGAGGCCAGGATCGGCAGCTCGTGGAACCAACGATAGTCGGCCGGGCGCAGGATCTGGGCGTGCTCGATGCGCCAGCGCACGTCCGCGCCGTTCGGTCGGTCCGACGGCGGCACGTTCCGCAGCGCCTCGGCGTACCATGCCGCGACCTCGGTGTTGCCCCGGTCGCCGATGGCGTGGGTGGCCAGCTGGATGCCGGAGCGCAGGGCCTGTTCATAGAGCGGCACCTGCTGCTCGCGCGTGACCTGCATCAGGCCGGAGGTCTCGGGCGCGTCGGAGTAGGGGGCGTGCAGCGCCGCGCCGCGCGATCCCAGAGCTCCGTCGGCATAGAACTTGACCGCCCGGGTGATCACTCGCCCGTCGGCGACGGAGCGCGCGCCGGTCTCGAACAGCGGGGCCGCCCCGTCCGGCGTGACGCTGTTGTAGACCCGGATCGGCGCCTCGCCCGCCTCGGCCATCGCCTCCAGCAGGGGCACGTCGCGCCAGGGCGCGCTCATGAAGTGGATGCCGGTCCAGCCGTAGCGGGCCTCGACCGCGAAGCCCGCGCGATAGGCGGCGCGCGTGGCCTCCGGGTCGGCCTGGGGCAGGAGGGGGGCGAGCAGCTGTTCGGCGGCGTCGACGAACAGGCCGGTCGGCTGGCCGTCCGGGCCCTTCAGGATCTCGCCGCCGAAGGGGGCTTCGGTCTCGGCCGTGATGCCCAGCTGGGTCATGGCCGCCGTGGAGGCGACGGTGGCGTGGCCGTCTGCGCGCTGCAGCAGGACGAGGCGACCGGGCGCGGCGGCGTCCAGATCGGCGGCGGTCAGGAAGCGGGCGCCGTTGGCGCTCTCGGGCCAGCGCGTCTCGATCCAGCCGCGTCCGACGATGACGCCCTCCGGATTGGCGTCGGCCCAGGCGGTCAGACGGCTCATGGCGTCGACCACCGAGGTGGAGCCCTCGAGGTTCAGCGTCAGCTCGCGCCAGCCGATGCCGTCCAGATGGGCGTGGCCGTCGGTGAAGCCGGGGAACAGGGTCGCCCCGTTCAGATCGATAACTTCCAGGCCGTCCGTGGACGGAGAGCCCGCCGCCGGGCCGACATAGGCGATGCGGCCGTCCCTGGCGATGACGACCTCGGCCGGGGCCTGCCCGTCCACGCCCGTGCGGATCGTTCCGCCGTGGATCAGCAGATCCTGGGCCGAAGCGGGCAGGGCGAGGGCCGCGAAGGCGACGGCGAGCAGGGCGCGGGTCATGGTCGGTCCGGATGCGAGGAGGAACGGGCCGCGAGTTGGAGCGCTCCGGGCCGGGGCGTCAAGGCGGCGCTGGCGCGCAACTCGCATCCGCGCCGTCCTAGCGGGGCGGCGAAGGCGTAGCCGGAGCCGGGTGGGGGCGGCCGTTGAGTGTGCGGTCACGGGCCCGCCTCTGGCGCCCCGGATCAGGTCCGGGGCGCCTGTCTCCGCCCAGGGGGCGGAGAGCTGGTGCGACGCAGGCATGCGACATCGCTCTTCCGCTGTGAACGGGATGGGAAGGGCGGGCGGAGCAGCCGGGCCTTCGCCCGGAGACCGTATGGGTTTGTGTTTCGGCGAAAGACGACTGCTCCGCGCGGCCGGTCTGATCGGAAGCGGACGGCCCCGCGTCGCTGGGACGCGACGGACCGGGGACCAACGGCCCTGTTAGAGCCTTGCCGTTACCTCAGCCTCCGGCGGGAGGGTCGGCGTGCTCGCGAAAGCCGATCCCCTGAACGGCGCCGGTCTTCTTCCGACGCCCTTATCGGTGGGCGACCGCCCGGAACGCGGTTCCGGGCTGCTTGAGCCCGGGACCCTCGCTTCGAACGGCGGAACGCCCACGCCACCCCGGTGTCCGATGCTCCGGAGGCGCAGCCTCTGGCAAACGGACCCGGAGCCCCCGCTCCAACCGCTTCCGCCGCGACAAGCTCGCAAGGCCTTGCGCCCTTCCCAAGCGACGGAACCGGGGGCGAGGGTATCACGTGATCCAATGCGGGCGCGTTCAGGCCGTCTCAATCGCGACGGGCGTTGATTCCACTCGCGGAATCCGGGCGTCGTTGGATGATTGAGTTTTTCTTTCGTCATTCCGGGCGGAGAGGCGAAGCCTCGCAGACCCGGAACGAGGCGGCGCGCGAGAGCGCGAAGCTGTCACGCACACGCCTGGTGACACATTTCGCCTGCGCTGCGCTCCGGCGCCGCCTGGTTCCGGGTCTCTGGTCGCTTCACTCCCGGCGCCCGGAATCACGAAAGACAGACGAGGAAGCGCCGGGCAGCGCTACGCTTGCCGGTTCACCAGCGGTCGCAGGCGGCGGCCGGGTGAGCCACACGCCGACATCGCCTGTGTGTCGCCTAGCCGCCCCCACCCGATCGCTGCGCGATCACCCTCCCCGTTCCGGAGAGGGAGAAGGGTGCGCCTTCGCGGCAATGTCCGAGACCTCTGGGATCGGGAGACCGGCCTCGGCTATACCTCCGCCATGCCTCAGCCGCGCCTCTTCATCGATGCCGACGCCTGTCCTGTGAAGGAAGAGGTCTATCGCGTGGCGGCGCGCTATGGGCTGCATGTGTTCGTGGTGTCGAACGGCTGGATCAACACCCTGCGCCAGCCGTGGATCGAGCAGGTCGTCGTGGACGCCGGTCCCGACGTCGCCGATGACTGGATCGCCGAGCGGGCGGGGCCCGGCGACATCGTCATCACAGCCGATATTCCGTTGGCGGATCGTTGCCTGAAGGCGGGGGCGCAGGCCCTGAAGGCGAACGGGCAGAGCTTCACCCCCGACATGATCGGCTCGGCCCTGGCCGGGCGGATGGTGGGCGAGCATCTGCGGTCGATGGGGGTGGCGACGTCGGGGCCGCCGCCGTTCTCGCAAAAGGATCGCTCGGCTTTTCTTCAGGCGCTGGATACGGCCGTGGTGCGGGCGCGGCGGGTCGTTCCCCGGGAGCCCGGCGCATGACCGTGATCCCGGAGAGTGAGCTGGAGTTCCGCTTCTTTCGGTCCGGGGGACCGGGCGGACAGAACGTCAACAAGGTCGCGACGGCGGTGCAGTTGAGGTTCGACGCCCGGAACTCGCCCAGCCTGACCGAGGCGGTGCGCGAGCGGCTGATGAAGGCGGCGGGCAGCCGGCTGACGCTGGACGGCGTGATCCTGATCACCGCCGTGCGGTTCCGGACGCAGGAGCGCAATCGGGCGGACGCGATCGAGCGGCTGCAGGGCCTGATCGACAAGGCCTCGGTGGCGCCGGTCAAGCGCATCGCGACCCGCCCGACGCGGGCGTCCAAGGAGCGGCGGCTTCAGGCCAAGTCGGGCCGGTCGAACGTCAAGGCCAACCGAGGGCGGCCGGACCTGGATTGATGTCGGGGCGGAAGGCGGCGAGCCCACCGAAGACGCAAGGGGCACGACGAGGCCAAGCGACCGTCCACCTCTGGCTCACCCCGGCCGATGCGTTCGTCGAGGCCTCCCCAGGGCTCTAGCGGTCGTCGGTGGGCGCGGGTTCCGCTTCCGGCTCGTCGTCCGGCTCCGACGAGGCCGGTGGGGCGGGGCGGAACAGCAGGGCCGAGACGAGCCCTTCGTCGTTCAGGCCCACGACCCACTGGGTGGCGGCGTTCTCGAACGTCACGAGGAACTGGGCGGCCCCGTTGGTGAGGCCCTGGGACTCGATCAACTCCAGCGCGCCGAAGCCCTGGACGATCGGACGCAGCGTCGGCAGCTGAGGCCGGAGGCGACCGGCCAGATCGGGGGTGAACAGGGCCGCGTCCAACTCTCCCTCGGCGAGGTCGGCGATGACGACGCGAAGGACGCCCTCGGCCACGTCGGCATCGGTGACATCGGCTTGGGACGGGGTCGCGACCGGGCGGCCGAAGGCGGCAGGCGCGGCGGTCGGCTCGTCGAAGGTATTGGGCAGGGTCGCGGCCGCCGTGGGCGATGTCGACGGGGCCAGCGAGCGGGTCTGACCCGCGTTCGGCACCGGCGGACCCGCCGTCTGGGCCACGGCGGGCGCGGCGATGACGGCGAGGAAGGCGGCGAGCGCGAAGGAGCGGGTCATCGGGCGTCCTTTGAAGAGGTCAGCCGAGAATTCCGGGCCAAAGCGACAGAAGCAAGGCGGCGGCCGACAGGATGACGGACACGCCCACGCCAACGCCCAGCCAAGGCGAGGGTTTCGTGTGCTCGACGACGACGGTCTGGGGCTGGGGCGGGTCCTGGACCAGGCGGGACAGGGCGCGGGCGGCGGCAAGGCCCTCTTTCAGAGCGTCGCGGACCTGAGCCCGCGGGCCGAGCTCGCGCATGATCCAGCGCTCGACCACGGGCTGGGCGGCGGACCATAGGTCGTGGTCGGGGTTGAGGCGGCGCGCCACGCCCTCGACCGAGACCATGGTCTTTTGCAACAGGATCAGCTCGGGCCGCAGGTGCATGTCGAACAGGGCGGTGATCTCGAACAGCTGGCCCAGCAACCGGCCCATCGAAACCTGCGAGGCCGCGCGGCCGATCACGGGCTCGCCGACGGCCCTCAGCGCCTGGGCGAAGGCCTCGACCGAGTGGTGGGGCGGCACATAGCCGGCCTCGAAATGGACGCGGGCGATGCGGGGATAGTCGCGGGTCAGGAAGCCCCACAGGATCTCTGCCAAGTAGCGCCGCTCGGCCGGACCGATGCGGCCGACGATGCCGAAGTCGACGGCGGTCAGGTCGGCCGGGGCCTGGCAGAACAAATTGCCCTCATGCAGGTCGGCGTGGAAGACGCCGTGATCGAGCGCCTGGATCAGGAAGGCGCGCACGACGTTGTCGGCCAGCTGGTCCTTGTCCAGACCCGGCTGACGGGCCGCGTCCGGGTCGGTCATGGGCACGCCGGGCGCCCATTCCAGCGTCAGAACCCGCTTGCCGACCCCGTCCCAGACCACCTTGGGCGAGGTCATGTGCATCATGCCGTCGGCGCGGGCCTTTTCCATGACGTCGTGGAGCTCGGACGCCGCCGCCGCCTCCAGCCGCATGTCCAGCTCCAGATACATGGAGCGGGCGACGGTCTCGACGAAAGCCTCCGGCTCCAGCCGCCGGGCGGGGATGACGAAGCGGTGGACCAGGCGGGCCGCCAGCCGCATGGCGTCCAGCCCCTTGACCACGCGGCGTTCGACGCCGGGGCGCAGCACCTTGACAGCGACCTTACGGCCGTCGGCGAGGTAGGCGGGGTGAGCCTGGGCCAGAGAGGCCGCACCGATGGGATCGCCGAAGTCGATGAACAGGTCCTCGACCTTCCGCCCGATCGAGCGCTCGACCTCGGCGCGGGCCTGATCGGTCGGGAAGGGCGGCAGCTTGTCTTTCAGGCGGCCGAGGTCGCGGGCGAACTCGATGCCGAAGATGTCGGCGCGCGTGGCCATGACCTGGCCCAGCTTGATGGCGACGGGGCCGAGGGTCTCGAAGGCGCGGCCCAGCCTCTGGCCTGGACGGCCGTTTCGACCGTCCTTGCCGGCGAACAGGTGGACGAACCCCGCGATGGGCCGGAACCAGCCGGGCAGAAGATGGGTGATCTCGCGCGGGATCAGGGCGTCGTGGCGCGCCAGGGCCCCGCCCCAGCGGATCAGCCGGACGGTCGCGCCCAGGGGATCGCGCACCGGCTCGGTCGGTGGGGCGGCCGGGGCGACGCGGTAGGCGGGGTTGGGAGCCTGGGGGGTCAGATCGCCCACCCGAAATGGATGGCCGCGACACCGCCCGACAGGTTGGTCACGGCGACGTTCTTGAAGCCCGCGTCCTCGATCATCGCCTTGAAGGTCGGCTGGTCGGGGAAACGGCGGATGCTCTCGACCAGGTACTGATAGCTGTCGCGGTCCTTGGCGACCCATTCGCCGATGGTCGGGATCGCGTTGAAGGACCAGGCGTCATAGACCTTGCGGACCGCCTCGGCGGTGGGGCGCGAGAACTCCAGGCACAGGAAGCGGCCGCCGGGCTTGAGGACGCGACGCGCCTCCTTCAGAGCGACGGGGATGTCGGCGACGTTGCGGATGCCGAAGCTGATGGAATAGGCGTCGACCGAGGCGTCGGGGATGGGCAGCTTCATGGCGTCGCCGACGGTCCAGATCATCTCGGGCTCGCCGCCTTTCTGGACGCCAGCCAGGATCATCTCGGCGTTGTAGTCCAGCACGATGACCGAAGCGTCGGAGCCGCCCCGACGCTCCTGGGCGCGGCGGGCGAGCTTGGAATAGCGCCGGGCCATGTCGCCCGTGCCGCCCGCGACATCCAGGATGGTCTCTCCGGGGCGGGGGTTGAGCTTTGCGGCGGCCGCGTTCTTCCACAGCCGGTGGACGCCGCCGCTCATAAGGTCGTTCATCAAGTCGTAGCTGGAGGCCACGCTGTCGAACACGCCGCGCACCATGCGCACCTTCTCGCGCGCATCGACATCGCGAAAGCCGAAGGAGGAGGTGGCGGCGGTCTCGGTCATGGCCGGGGTCTAGCCGGTCGGGGCGGCCTCGTCATCCGCCCGCGTGGCCGCAGGCACAGGTGCCTCTGCGCCCAGCGCGATGAGGGCGCGATCGTAGAGCGCCACGAGACCCTCCTCGGTCGCAACGACGTCGCCCAGGTGCAGCTGTCCCGTCAAGACGGCGGCGCGGACGCCCTCGCCCTTCTCGAGACCGGCGAGCAGGGGCGGCATGTTCGACACGAAGCCGGTGCTGGTTTCCATCAGGTGCGCCTGGGCGGCGTAGACATCGGCCAGGACGAAGACGTCCTCGATCGGCATTTCGCCGAGCAGATCGCCCGTCCCGGCGCTGCGCCACACCGCGTCGCGCAGGGGCGGAATGTGGATTCCCGTCTCGAACACCGCGCCATAGGCCGCCATGGCGCCGGCGACGGTCAGCGTCTCGCTGTCTGCCGTTTCATTGAACACTTCGAGTAGGCGGCGGTGGTGCGGAAGGATCGGATCCGAGACGAGGATCGCCCGGTTGGCGCGGATCTCCTCGATAAAGAAGCCCCGGACCTCGGCCACCTCGACCGCCGTCCGCCGCTGATTCGCCCAGTCCGTCACGGCCAGAGCCAGGATCACCGAAAAGACGATCAGCACGCTCTCGAACACGGCGCGGGGCAGCCAGCGCCGCCAGGCGATCGGGCGTCGGCGCGTCGGTCTTTCGGCGGGCGAAGGCTCGTCCATGGCTGGACCTTGGCGCGAAAGCGGCGCCGTGACCAGTCCGTCAGGCGGCCTTGGGCAGCGGCAGCCTGAGATCCTTCATGACGCCGCGGATGGCGGTGTAGCAGCCGCAGGCGTGAGCCTCGAGGGCGGGCCGGTCCAGCACTTCGACCCAGCCGCGACCGCGCCGGATCAGGCCCTTGTCCTCAAGCTCGCCGCCGACCTCCGAGACGGTGGCGCGGCGCACGCCGAGCATGCCGGCGATGTCGGCCTGGGTCAGGTCGAAGCGCGGTCCTTCGGCGCGATCGTGCAGCGTCAGCAGCCAGCGCGCCAGGCGCTCGTCCAGCCGGTGCTGGGCGTTGCAGGCGGCGGTCTGCTGGACCTGGGCGAACAGGCTCTCGGTGTAGCGCGACAGGGCGTTGCGCAGGTCCTCGCTCTTGCCGAGCGCGTCGGAGAAGACATCGGCGGGGCAGCAGGCCGCCGCGCCCTCGATCTGGGCGATGGCGCGGCTGGAGGCGCGGCCGTTCATGGGGCCGCAGGTCACGCCCACCAGGCCCTCGCGGCCGATGGCGGCGGTCTCGATCAGCCGATCCTCGGGCAGGACGGTCATCAGGGAGACCACGCCGGTCAGGGGAAACCAGACCTCGCTGACCTCTTCGCCGGCGTCATAGAGCATCTGGCCCTGGGTGAAGGGCCGTTCGTTGAGGTGCGGCTCCAGCCGCTGACGGTCGGCGTCGGCGAGCGAGGCGATCCAGAGGTTATCCATGTCGAGCCTCCGATGAATGGCGACGCTTTCCAACGCGGAACCTTGGCCGTGCGTTCCGAACGATGATCGGTCGCGGCCCCCCTCGCTTGCCGGAGCGGAGGTGGCGGTCTAGGCGGGGGGCATGAGCCGATCCGTCATCGACCCCACCGCCGCCGCCGCCGACCTGAACGCCTGGTCCGTCGCGCCGGGCGAGCGCCCCGCCATCCGTCGCGAGATCGCCTTCGCCGATTTCAACACGGCCTTCGGCTTCATGAGCCGGGTGGCCCTGAAGGCCGAGACGATGGACCACCATCCGGAGTGGTCGAATGTCTACAACCGGGTCGAGGTGCTGCTGACCACCCACGACGCGGGCGGGGTGACGGCGCTGGACACGACCCTGGCTCGCTTTATCGACGAGGCGGCGTCGGCCCTGGGAGGGAAATGAGATGACCGGACGCGTCGCGGGCAAGACCGCCCTGATCACCGGAGCGGCCGGAGGGCTCGGCGAGGCCATGGCCCGGATGCTGGTGCGCGAAGGCGCCAGGGTCGCTGTCACCGACATCGACGGGGCGCGGGCGGAAGGCCTGGCCGCCTCGATCAACGCGGAGACGCCGGGTTCGGCCTTCGCCTTCCAGCATGACGTGGCCGACGAGGCGCGCTGGGCCGAGGTGGTCGAGGCTGCGGTCGGGGCGATGGGCTCGCTGTCGGTCCTGGTCAACAACGCCGGCGTCGGCGGGCCCCTGACCTTCGTGGAGGACGACACGGTCGAGAACTGGCAGCGTCAGTTCGACATCAATCTGAAGTCCGTGATGCTGGGGGCCAAACACTGCATGCCGCACCTGCGGGCGGCGGCACCGGCTGCGATCGTGAACATTTCGTCGATCGCGGCGCTGGCAGCCGGGCCGGGGATGGGCGCCTACAACGCCACCAAGGCGGCGGTGTGGATGTACACCAAGACGCTCGCTCTGGAGGCCGCCAAGAAGGACTGGAACGTGCGCTGCAACTCGGTGCACCCCGTCTTCATCAAGACGCCGATCCTGGACCCCTTCATCGCCATGGCGGGCGGCGACGAAGACATCGCCCACCAGAAGCTGGCGCGCGGAATTCCCCTAAAGCGCATCGGCGAGCCGGACGACGTGGCCTATCTGGTCGTCTATCTGGCCTCGGACGAATCGAAGTTCGTGACGGGCTCGGAGTTCAAGATCGACGGGGGAATGACGGCGCAGTGAAGTAGGTTCGCGGTTCGAGGTTGGAGGTTCTAGGGCGCAGCTCTGCCCTTTTTCTCTCTAGAACCTACAACCTCGAACCTACAGCAAATCCACCGGCAGGATCTGGCTCGACAGCAGCGTCTCCATCCCCTGCCAGCGGTCGGGGCCCTGGCGTTCGATCCAGGCCTGGACCACGTCGCGGCCGAGGCCGTAGTTGATGATGTAGCTGCGATAGGTGTCGATGAAGCGCACCCGCTGGGCCGCCCGCTCCGGCGTCGTCAGCATGTAGCGCGACAGCAGGCGCGTGGCCTCCGCCCGGTCGATGCGACCCGCCAGATAGTCGTCGGCGATGGTGTATTCGGCGCGCGCCAGGCGTCGGACCAGGGCGTTCAGCTCCGCCTTCTGCTGGACAGGCGCGCCGGTCAGGCCCGCCAGCGGCAGCAGCGTCTCGCGCTCGAACCGCGCCGCCTCGTCGCCTGGAAACGCCAGGTCGATGCCGTAGTTGGCGCTGCCCTCGGCCACGAAGGACATGGGCGAATAGAGCGGATAGACGCTCATCTCGACCCAGCCGCGCTCCACGACGAAGGTCTGTTCCAGCAGGGCGTTGTAGACGTGGTGGCCCGGATAGGCCTCGTGGCACCCCAGGTCGATGGCGCGGTCGGTGAAGATCGGCTGGTCGGTGTTGATCTCGATGCGGCTGGCCGCGCCGCCCAGATAGTAGTTGTACCCGGACCAGGGCTTGTCGGTGACGAAGGCCAGGGTGAAGCGCTCGTTCGCCGGAAGGTCGATGTGGCGCAGGGTCCGCGCGCGGCACTCGGCGATGGCGGCGTCGAACACGGTCTGCAGTCGGTCGGTCGGAATCTGGAACCCGCCCCGGAAGGCGGCGACGCGCGCCGACAGTTCGCCCTCGCCGGGCACCAGGCGGTCGATCTCGGCCAGGATGGGGTCGAAATCGGACAACGGGCGCAACTCGGGCCGGACACCGAACAGGGCCTCGGCCTCGTCGGCGAAGCTCATGCGCTCACCGCCGATCATGCGCAGGCGCGCGGCGGCAGCCGAGACGTGCGCCAGCAGATAGGCCCGTCTCTGGGCCACCGCCGGCTCGGCACCGTCGACCGATAGGGCATTCAGCCGTTCGGTCAGGGCGGTGGTGCCCTGGATCAGGGCGGGCACCTCGCGCGGATTGGCCCGGGCAGCCTCGGCCCATTCGGGCGGGCCGTAGTAGGCGTCGACATAGCCCGGCTCCCGCTCGCCGATCTCCAGGATGAGGGCGACGTAGTCGCGCGCGACGGCGTCGAGGCTGTCACCCGACGGGTCGGGCCGCGCGGCCGGCGTGGTGGCGCAGGCCCCCAGCAACAGCAGAAATCCCAGAACCAGAGCCCGCATCGCCTCGTCTCCCTCGCCACGCTTTGGCGAGAGGCTAGAGCGTCTTGGCCGTGTTTGGAATGATGGCCGGGGTCGGGCCGCCTCGCCCGCATTCGGGATTGAGGCTCGCCGCCTGCTGCTGTATGGCCCTTCGTCCGGTCGTCAGGTGACCGCGCGGATGCACCCGTAGCTCAGCTGGATAGAGTACTGCCCTCCGAAGGCAGGGGTCAGAGGTTCGAATCCTCTCGGGTGCGCCAGTCTTTTCAATGGCTTAGGCGGCGTGAGCGCCATGGCCGATTTGGCCGTTACACCACCATGCCACCACGCGACGCGATTTCGCGCATGTCCTGGGCGGCCTTGGCCTCCGCCTCGGCCCGCGTCAGACCCCCCGAAAACTCGTAGATGGCCGAGCGCTCGACCCACTCGACCCAAGCCGCGACATGGGCGTCGGGCTCGATCCAGCTGGGGGTATCTCTTTTTTTGGTGGGAACGGTGGGAACGGTGGGAACAGCTGGCGTAAGCCTCTGATCCGGCTTCCCAATATCTGTTCCCACCATTTGGCTTTCCGGTTCCCACCGGATTTTTGGTGGGAACAGCTCGCGCCAGCGATAGCGAGCCTCAAGGATCGCCGCGCTCAAGCGGTCGTCAGTCGTCAAAGTCCGCCTCTAGGATGCTTGATCGGACCCAATAGAACCGCTCGGCGACGCCGCCCTTGATCCTCTTTTTCTTCGTCAGGTGCTTTCCGTCGCCCTTCTCGAGGTACCCCGCCGCGTGCACCATGCGAGCGGCGTCAGCCCCGGCGGTCACGTCCTTTAGGACCTCGTCCCAACCTGAGGGGTAGAACAGGTAGAACACCTCTTTCGCCAGGGTGACGTAGCGAAGGCCGAGGGCGTTGAGGGATCGTGCTTCGCCGGTGCGATGACCCTCGATCCGGTCGGCGACCTTGTCGCCCCACTCGGTTTCTTCACCTTCCTTCCCGATCCAAACCGGCTGCCCTGCTGCTGGATCGCCGCCCTAAGAGCCAGGAGCACCGCCCTTTGCTCCCGAGGCGCAGACCGGCCGAAGGCGTTCGCCCATCGCTGAAACGCGGCATGGCAGGCCTGGGCGGCTTCGCCCTCACGCCAGGGCACGATCCCGAATGCGGTCGCCAGCTCCCCCGCCGCCGCCGCCAGGGCGAAGCGGTTCGCCGCCCGGTGCACCTGGCCGTTGTCATCGTGCTCCTTGGAGGCTTCCACGAAGGCCCGCATGATGTCGCGCGACAGCCCGGCCGAGGCCTTGGGATCGGTCACGAAGCGTTCGACGAAGGCCGGTCCGGCATGGCCGTAGTGATCCCGCGTGCCCGCGTTCACGGCTTCCGAGAACAGCGCCGGATCATCGAAGCCGTGCAACGTCTCCCAGATCCCGAGGCCCTTGCCTGCGTCGGCCGGGATATCCAGGAGCCGCAGCTCCTGCCCCGCCATGACGCGCCCGCCCTTGGCCGAGGATCGGATATGCTCGGCCAGGCTGATCTCCCCCGTCGAGACCGACAGGACCAACCATTCGGTCCGCCGGCGCAGCTGGCCCGAGGTGCTGGCGCGGGCTTTGCCCTGCCCGCTGGCCAGCGCATAGGCGGCGGCCCCGACCCTGTCGGGCATGATCTCATTGATTTCGTCCAGGACCAGGACCGTTTCCGAGTGCCCCTGGGCGACCGCCTCAAGGGCGTTGTCGGTCGCCCGCCACGACTGCGCCCCGCCCAGGGCGCCATTCCCCCCGCACCATACCGACGCGGCGGCTCGGCCGAGCGTGCTCTTGCCCATGGATGAAAGGCCCCGGAAGTGGAACCCGCCGCCTTCAAGGCCGAGCGGCCTCAGGAGCGGCCCGGCGAAGCCGATCGACAGCGCCAGGAGGAGAAGGCTGTTACCCGGCGCACGGGCGGCGACCTCCTGCCGCCATCCCTCCAACGTCCCGTTCGTCCCATGCGGGAAGCCGGACGGGTCGCCGGTGAACATGACGGGCTCGCCGCCCGGCGGACCGATCGTCCGCGACGGCAGCACGAAGCGACTGCCCGAGGCCCAGCCGGTCGAGTGCGCGAGGGTGATCCGGCGTGCGCACTCCATCTCGCCCAGGCACGCGGTGAACCGGTCGCCCTGCCCCTTGGCCGGTTTGATCATGAGGCCTTGACTGGCGAGCCGCGACCGCACCGCGCCAGGCTCGGAGACCAGCGTCCCCCTCGGGATGATCTCAGTCTTCGACCGGCCGTCGCGATCCTTGAACCGGACCACGATCGACCACCCTCCGCCGTCCGGATCACGGGCCTCCCCGATCGGCTCGAAGGCCGCGCTGATCTTGATCGAGTGCGGCTTGCCGTCCTTCGTCGTCGAGTCCTGCCAGAGCCCCTCGTGATCGAGGCGGAAGCCGTAGGGCAGGGCGACCCCGCCCGCGATTCCCTCCATCACCGCTTCGTCTATCAAAGCCGCCGCCTGGGCTCGGTCGAAGCCGGGCGGCATAGGGTCGGCTAGATCCCATCCGTCGTCGAAATGGGCGGGCGGCCGAACCATCCCAACCTGGGCGGCGTCGGCCTTGCTGGCGTTTCGCGCCACGGCGGCGGCGGCCTCGCTCCCGGCCTTGTCGTGATCCGGCCAGATGATCACGGTCCGCCCCGCAAGCGGCGACCAGTCGGCCTTGCCGCTGGCCTTGGAGCCGCCCGACCAGGTGACGACGGCCATGTCAGGGAACAGGTCCTGGGCGGCGTCGGCCGTCTTCTCCCCTTCCACAACCAGGACGGCCGCCTGAGGGCGGGCGGCGAGGCGATCTAGACCATAGAGCGGCCGAGGGTCCGGAGCGGCCTTGAAGCGCCAGCGGAGCGCCGAACCCTCGCGCCAGAGGGTCAGGGGCAGCACGTCCTTTCCCCCGTCCGTATCGAAGCGAGCGACGTGGTGAAGCGGCTCGCCCTGGGCGTTGCGGTAAGTCCAGACGGCCGAGGCCTCGTTACCCTTCCACGACGTCGGATGATCCGGGGGCGACCGCGGAATCGGGGCGACGTGATCGCCAGTCGCTCGCTCCCGGCGCACGCCGTGCGCCGGTTCGCTGGCCTGGGCGGCCTTGATCCGGGCGAAGGGATCGCTGCCCTCGGGATCACCAGTCGCCATGGCCGCGCCTCCGCGTGGGCCCGGCCGGGGCCATGCGGCTGGCCAGGTGCAAGAGCATGGGGCTGAGGGCGAAGGCCCGGGCGAACCGGACCCCTTCGCCGCCCAGCTGGGCAGGGATCGCCACAACGCCCGCGCCGTCCGCGTAGAGCGCGCGACACAAGGCCTCGTACTCGCCGGGGCTCAGCTCGCCTTGGCCGCTCTCGAATAGCTCGACGGCCTCGGCCTCAAGGCCCGCCATGTCGGCGAGCTGAGCGGCCGACAGGTCGCACAAGGCCCGCCCCGCCCGCACCTGGGCGGGGGAGAAGTTCAGTCTGGGTCGCATGGGACGCCCTAGTTGAAAGGATTGATGCCGAGGCTTTCGGCCAAGCGGATCGCCGCCTCGCGTTGGTTCACCCGCGCCACGAAGGCGGCCAGGCTGACCAGGTCGCCGCCCCGGTCGCCCGAGGCGAAGTCGCCCCACCGGCCGGTGGCCAGGTTGATCTTGAAGCTGCCCAGCTTCCGATCCGCCCGGTGCGGATTGCGGGCAACCCACTCCTCACCTTCGCGACGGCCGTCGGGCAGGAGACCCCGCACGACGGCGTCGCTCTGGCGAAGGGCAGCGGCGTTGACCCTGGCGAAGTCGACGGGGCCGGTCATCGCGGGCACGGTTCATGCCGAGTGATGAAGCGAATATACGGCCCATCGCCCGCATTCTGGACCGTCGCGAAGACGATCGACTCGAAGCGCCGGATCTCCACGGGCTCATCCTGAGCAGGGTGACGCCCCCACTTTTGCCGTTGAAATCGGAACGTGCCGTCAGGCTGGGCGACGATGCGCCCCGCTCCATACCCACCGCGCTTGTGGGCGACGACGGGGTTACCAGACTTGGCGAAGGCCCACCGCTCTCGCGGATAGGAGTAGAGGGGGAGGCTTGTCACTCTTCGCCCCCCTCAGCCTCACGCTCGGCCAGGGCCAGGTCATCCGCGCCCGGCTCGCGCAACTCGACCCACCGGCGCGGCGCGGGCGGGCTGGGTCGCAGGGCGGGGAGAGCAAAGTCGCTCAGCCGCGCTCCTCGCATCGCCTCCTGACGGTCCTCGAAGGTGACTCGGATCAATCGCTTCAACTCCACCTGACGCCCGGCCGAGAGCGAGTGAGACGACTTGGACGGCAGGATGAAATGCGTCTCGCCCGACCGCCGATCGCGGGAAGTCTTGGAGATCTCGCCCAGGCGATCCTCAGGCACCGGCGAGCAGGTTCCGGCATAGACCCACGCGGTCACCACCTCGCGGTTCACCTCGCCGCCCCGCTGGCCGGGAACATCCCGAACGCGGGCTTCGACATAGGGGACCGCCTTGCGACCATCGGGCAGGTCACGGTTCGCGGCCACGGCCTTGGCGTCTGCCGCCGCGACCGCAGCCTTGAGATCGGCCAGGCGCTGGATCAGCTCGGGATACTCTTCCGCCAGACGGCGAGCGACGACCACGCACTCGGCCTCGGCTTCGTCGGCGCACGCCGTGCGCCGGGCCTCGGCCAGGGCTTCCGAGGCTCGCGCCTTCGCTTCCTCCGCCTCGGGAATGAGGGTGTCCGTCAGGTAGGAAATGTCCCGCTCAATCTCAGCTTTGAGAGCGAGGGCCTCACGGGAGGCTTGCTTGTCGGCGTCTGAACCGGATCGAGCCGATGCCAGCCCGGCGGTTCGGGCCGCCGCATCCGCCTGGGCGAGGTTCTGACGCTCCTCGGCCAGCCGCTCCCTCAGGATATCCAGCTCGCCCTCGGCATCGATCTTGGCGGCCAGCGCGCGATCCAGCGCCGCCATGACAGGGGTGGCCTTCGTCATGCGGCGGCTCCCTGATCGGATGTGCTGCGCCGCTTGCTGGCCTGAACCCAGGCGTCAAGGTCGGCCGGGTCGTAAGCCACGCGGCGGGTGCCGCCAAGCTTGACGAAGACGGGTCCACCTCCGGTGACGCGCAGGGTCTTAAGATAGCCTGGGCTGAGGCCCAGCTGGGCGGCGGCTTCCGCTGTCGAAAGCAGCCGGGGCTTGTCATGGGACAAGGTCTTCTCCTCCGGTTCACGGCCGACGCCGGATGCGTCCGCCCGTGGTGAGGGGAGGAGGGAGGTGATTCGATCGAGGCGATCGGTAGCGCGAAGGGGCGAGGCGCTACCGCCAATCGACTTGCCGCTAGCGCCGAGATCGCGAAGACCTTGGGAGATGCGCAAACGACCAGGGTGTCTCTAACCCTGACTGTCCGGTGATCGCTTTCTGTAGGTGATCGGCAATGGTTTCGATCTTGATGGTGTTTCGCTTCAACCAAGCTTTGCGCTTCTCGGGGGTCATTTCTTGCCAACCCTCAGGACGCAGCGGCGGACGGCTTTCACTATACACCATCGAGGCCAGCTCAATCAGAGACCACCCGGACAACGGCTCTGGTCCTGCCAGGTAAAGCTCATCAGCGACGCGTGCCAAGTGGCGCGTGAGTATCGCTCGTTCTTCTTCGAATGCGGCGTTGGTTTTATGGGCCGACTCGCTCTGCCTAGCGGCCACGTCCTGTTTCTTGAGAACAACCTCCAAGGGGACGGGATAAGTCGGAACGGCCCCCAAGGCGGTCAGCTGGCCGACGCGAAATCCGTGGGCATAGACCATCTCGACAAGCCGACTGGACGCCCCGAGATCTGTGAGCCGATCCTCGGCGATCTCCAGATACCTCGCCTCGGCGAAAATGTTCCGTGCCCAGGCGAAGGCCGAGCTGGATGGCCATTGCTCAAGCGCCTCAGCGCGCGACCAGGCCTCGATCGAAGCCTCGTCGATATAGCCCAGCTCGTCGTGCTCGCCGTCGATGTCGTGCTCGCCTTCGATCCAGCCGCTCTCTTCTGGCCGGGGTGCCCAGCACAAACCCCGGCCGTCAAGCCAACGCCACACCGGCAGGGGGTCGGCAATCGGGAAACAGTGGGCCTCAAGGATGCGCTCCGCCTCCGCCTTTAGGCGTCGCAGCTCTCCAAACGAGAAGACCGAAGGCGCAGGCCATCCGTCATCCCCGGCCGGGATGACAGGCTTTTCGGAAGCCGCGACTTTGAGAGCTTGCTCCTCAAGGGACCAAACCCACCGGGGCGGCCAGTCGATAGGCGGCTTGGTGACGCCGACTTCGGCGGCAGCCTTGAGGCGCGTCCATACGAGCGCACGCCGTGCGCCCTCGGCCGGGATGAAGTCCGGACCTTTCATCCCGGTACGCCGCCCCGCTTCCGAGCGTGCACAAGGATCGCCCCCGTGCGGTCCTCCTCGAGGATCAGCTCGATGCCCTCGGCTTCGAAGGCCTGGGCGATCTTCTCGCCCGTTGACCCATAGGCGGGGCGGCCATTCTCAAACTGGGAAATGGTCGTGAAGGCGACGCCGGATCGCTCGGCCAGATCCTTCAGGCTCCACTTAAGCAGGCCTCGCGCGGCGCGAGAGGCTTCCGGGGTGATCATGGGTGCGTCCTTTCGATTGCCAGAGAAGCATAATATTTTACCGGCTGCGTTGACAAGGCCCGCCTTAGACGATAAATATTTAATCGTCTTAGAGGAGATCGACATGACCACGACCAACGAAACCCGCCGCCGCGTTATGACCATGGCCTGGGGCCTCTACCGGGAGGCCGTCGCCCAGGGCGACCGCCTCTACACCTTCGCCAAGGCGCTGGCCGGGGCGTGGCGTTTCATCAAGCGCCTGGCCGCCGCCAAGCCCCTCATCCAGCTGAACCGGAGCATGGTCGCCCGCAGCGCGGTCGGCCGCTACTACGGCTCACGCGCCTTCCACGGCGGCCGGGGCAGCCACGCCCATCAAGCCTCGGCCATGGGCGCTTGATCATGGTTGCCCGCTCCCACCACCCCGAGGGCCTCACCGAAGTCGGCAGGGCGGCGGCCGACTTCGTCGCGTCCCGTGCCTCGGCCGATGCAGCGTGGGCACGCTTCGATGCTCAGGCCCGTATCGCGGAAAGCATCTACCCCCCGCTGCCCGACTGCATCCGCGATCCCAAGGCCCCGGTCGAGTGGCTTCCGCCCTACGAGCTGGCTCGACTGGATCGGCTCGAGAGCCACATGCTCGGCCGGATTGTCACGAACCGGACCGATGCCTTCACGGCCATGCTCGCCGGCCGAGAGCGGATCGATGAGGCCTTGGGGGTCAACGCCCTCGAGGAGGAATGGATGGCTGCCTCGGCCTCTAGCGACGCGGCAGCCGCCCGTGTCGTCCAGGCTCGCCCGGTGACCATCCAGGACGCCACCCTCAAGTATGCGACCCTCCTCGCCTTTCACGCCACGAAAGACCGCGACGACCTGATCGCCAAGGCCGGACCTTTCGTGACCTTCCTCAGCGACCTTGAGGCGCTCGCCGCCTAGATCCGGCGCACGTCGTGCGCCGACCAACGCCAGACTGACAGGCCCGCCAGCTCCCCGCTGGCGGGCCTTTTGCTGACGCCGCCCCCGGTCCCGGTGGGGCGAGGGGGCCGCACCCGCGCGCGGGGGCGAGGCCGAGCGCACGGCGTGCGCCCCTGGGCGGCGCAGCCCAGCTCGAGGCCGGACCCACAAGGCCCTGCTCACAAGCTCACAAGCCATCGGTCACAAGGTTTTGGAAGATTCTTCCACTGAGAGACCCATGCGCCTTGATCGACCGTATACGTTTCGACCCCCTGGGAAGGACCCGCCAGCGCACGAATATTTCGTGCTATCCCGTTGTATTTAGATAATTTTTTCGGGCCCGCGCCTAGGTTTGCCGTATACGGTTTTCATCCCCGGAAGGACCCGCGAGCGCAATATTTTACCTGTTCCCACCTGTTCCCACCTCACAAGCCCATGGTGGGAACCGCCCGCCGGACGAATACCTTAGACTTTTCAATCATGAGAAAGAGGTGTTCCCACCGTTCCCACCGTTCCCACCACTTTTCGGTCGCCGCTCAGGTCATCCTTGCCTCAGGCCGATCCGTGCACCGGCCTGAACCGTGCGCGGCCCGGCTTCGATCCGTGCGCCCCGGATCACCCAGGAGCGCACGGATCGGCCAACAGACGCGCGAGTGTGGCCCCTCAACCCCCACCCCCAAGGGGCGACTGGACCGGCTCAGCGCCGGACCTTGAGCCGGGTGATCTCGGCCGAGGTTCCGAGCATGGCCGAGGCGGCGGCCTCGGCCGTCCGATCGGCGGCGACCCTCACGGGGTCGTCGGCCAGGTGGGCATACTGAGCCGTCGTCTTCACGTCCCGATGCCCGAGGAGCTTGCCGATCAAGGGCAGGGACTGCCCCCCGCTCGCGGCCAGGCTGGCATAGGTGTGCCTGAGGTCGTGGATGCGGACCCCGTCCAGACCGGCGGCTGCCCGCACCCTCTCCCACACCTTGGGCGTGCCGACGAAGTGAGCGTCCTTCGTACGGTCCGATGGGAAGACGAAGGGCGACCCCTTCCGGCGCTCGATGCCCGACAGGATCAGGAGCGCGGGCGCGCCCAGGGGGATGACTTTCGCCCCCGTCTTGGAGTCCCTCAGCCGCAGGCAACGGCCCTCGATATCGACCGCGTCCCACCTCAGGCCCTCGATCTCGCTCTTGCGCGCGCCCGTCAGGACCAGGAGGCGCAGCACCGTCGCCCCGGTGTGGCCCTCGCCCAGGTCGGCCAGCGCCTGCCCGAGGCGGGCCAGCTCGGCCGCGCTGAGGAACCGCTGGGACTGGCCATCCTTGAACCGCTCGACCCCGTGCACCGGGTTGTCCGGCCGCATCTTGCGCTTGACCGCGAAGGTGAAGATCGCGCCCAGGAGCCCCGTGGTCCGGGTCGCCGTGCCTTGCCCGCCTCGGGCCGCCGAATCCTTGCGCTTGCGCGTCTCGACCTTGGGGGCTTTGGCCTCACCCCGCCTCGGCTTCCGGTCGCCCGCCGTCTTGCTCTTGACCTCGGCCCGCGTCGGCTTTCGCGCTACCGCCGTCTTGCCCTGGGCAACGTCCCTCAGGAACCGTTGAACGTCCGCATCCGTCACGGCCGACACCCGCTTCTTGCCCAAGAGCGGCTTGATATGGCGCTCGATCCTCAGGCGATCCGTCGCCACGGTGGACGCCTTCTTCGTCGCCACACCCTCGGCCAGGTAGAGCTTGCACAGATCCGCGACGGTCAGCTCGGCCCTCGCCTTGACCCGTGCCGTCTGGGGGTTCTCGCCATCCTTGATGCTGCCCAGGAGCTTGGCGGCCTTGTCCCGCGCTTCGTCGGGCGTCAGCACGCCGTGGCGGCCGATCGTGAACTCCTGCTTGGGTGCCGCCCGGCCGCCGTCGCCGGGGCGATAGGCCAGGATATAGCTCTTCACCCCGGCCGGGGTGACCCTCAGGCCGAAGCCCTTCACCTCCGAATCCCAGAGACGATACAGCCGCCCGCCGGGCTTGGCCGCATCGACCGTCCGCTTCGTGATCCGCTCGGCCTTGAGGGTCGCCATGCCCGCCTCCCGTTACACCACCATTACACCACGCGGAAAGAACTCGCCGTGACGTCCGCTTACCTCCCTAGCCCAAAAATGCTTTTGGATCAATGAAATGATAACCTCAGCTGACCAGCTGAGACCTGCCAATACCACCCTACCTTAGCCCTCCGAAGGCAGGGGTCAGAGGTTCGAATCCTCTCGGGTGCGCCATTTTTTCGGATTATCCAATTCACTCAATGGTCTCTGTGATCCACCGCGCCGCGCTTCGGCCCGACGGCAACGCAAAATGGCTCGCTCTACAGCTCAACAATAGGCGAAGGTTCCAACTGCAATGTCTTTCTATCTCTTTTAATGTAGTTGGACGCGCGGCTAACTTCAGATATCTCCATTTGCAGGAAGCAATTGTGCGAGGTCCTCTGGATTATGCGAACGGTAGCGATATGTCTTCTGTTGACTGCCGTGATGGCTTTGCCAGCCTGTCGTGTACAAACGATTCTGCCGTCTGAAATTCAGGATGTTCGTATCTGCGGCGAACCAAGCGAGATTATAAATGCAGTCGGGATAATCGCCGATTCAAATAACCTTGAATTTAGCTACTCAACTCATTCTGCGGACTACGGTAAACAGATCACGATGCGCATGATTGGCGACGGGTTTGAATATATAATATTTAACTCGAACAGCGAATCAGACTTTACAGTTCGCCTCTATAGAGATCGGGCAGGTACGATAGGATCAAGTGATCCGGAGCGCATATTTTTTCGTCTTATTCGGGAGTTCGACGAAAATTCTTCTTGCACGAGATAATGATCTCTCTAGCTGAATGATTAGTATCTTAATTTCCGTCGCTCATTGTCTGATATAGTCGCATAACTATGAGGTGAGAACTAGCGGGTGGATGGACACTCACCTGGGCTGTATCCCGGGGCTGGAACGCGTTGATCCGAACCACTACTCACGCAACCGAACCACTAAACCGCCAACCTTATTCATGAAAAGTTACCTTAGATTTCTAGCCTATTGTTCTGTGCCTGTGGGCCTATTTCTGATTTTCGTGTCGCTATATGTCGGTGGTGATTTGTGTTTATGGGGTAGACCAACGATTTGCGGGAAATCCGAACTTTCTGGCATTGTTATCGGCTTGATTGCTGGCCCCCTGCTGACTGTGACTGGCCTATTGGGCTTGAAGCGCCTCAGGTAAGCGTCTGCGCCACTCTTCCGACGGTCTTCAGAGAGACGCCATGGACGATGTGCCGTGGGCGAGGGTCGTGAACCGGCGTCGCGTTTCCAGCAGGACCCAGCTCCGCATCAGCAGTTCCGCCACGTCGTAGGGCTTGAGCAGCACGTCGTTGGCACCGAGCGACAGAGCGCGCAGGCGGGCGTTCATGGTCGAGTCGGCCGTCAGCACCAGGATCGGCAGATATTCGGTCGGCCCGGTCAGGCGGCGGAAGCTTTCCAGCAGCTCATAGCCGTCGACGCCGGGCATCATCAGGTCCAGCAGCACCAGGTCCGGCTTGCGCTCGGCGAAGGTCGCCAGGGCGTCGCGCGCGTCGAGGAAGGTGGCGATCCGGTCGAAGCCCTCGCGTCGGAAGGCCCGGTCGACCAAGCTGAGGTTCGCCGGCTCGTCGTCGACCGCGAGGATCAGGGCCGCCTTCAGGGCCGGATCGTCGGGGACGATCCTCATGGCTGCTCTCCTTGCGGCGCGGTCGACCGGGGCAGATCGAGGGCGAAGACGGCGCCCTGGCGGTCCTCGCGCGGGCGATAGGTCACGTCGCCGCCCTGGGCCTGGGCCAGGCCGCGCGAGAGGGCCAGGCCCAGGCCCGACCCCTGCGCCCCGCTCCAGCGCTCGGCGTCCAGCCGGTCGAACGGGGTGAACAGGCGCTCGACCAGGGCGGGCGGCACGCCGGGGCCCTCGTCCCGGACCTCGATCCGGACGCGGTCTGGCGTCTCGACGAGGTTCAGCGTCACCTCGCCCCCCGCCGGGCCATACTTGATAGCGTTGGACAGCAGGTTCAGCAGGATCTGCACCGTCGCCCTGCGGTCGGCGGTCATGCGCGCGTCGGACGCGCCGTCCAGCCGCACCTCGACACCAGCCGCCTGGGCCTGGGGCGCGATCAGGTTGCGCACGTCCGCGAGGAGGGGCGCGGGATCGAGCGCCTCGGGCGTCAGGGCGTGGCCGCCGGCCTCGATGCGGGCGATGTCCAGCACCTCCTCGATCATGGCCAGCAGGTGGCCGCCGGCCTTGGCGATCTGATCGACCGCGTGGCGCTGATCCTCGCCCAGGGTCTCGCGGTCCATGCCGAGCAGCTGGTTGAAGCCCAGGATGGCGGTCAGGGGGGTGCGCAACTCGTGGCTCATGCGCGACAGGAACTCGCTTTTGGCGCGGCTGGCCCGCTCGGCCTCGGCGCGGGCGTGGCTGAGGGCCTCCTCGGCGCGGCGGCGCTCGGTGACATCGCGCGTCACCTTGGAGAAGCCGGTGAGGGCCCCATCCTCGTCGCGCAGGGCGGTGATGACCACATTGGCCCAGAACCGGCCGCCGTCACGGCGCAGGCGCCAGCCCTCGTCCTCGACCCGGCCGTCACGACGCGCGACGTCCAGCAGGTGGTTCGGCGTCTCCTCGCGCGCCTCCGGCGGATAGAAGGTTGAGAAGTGCCGGCCCAGGATCTCGTCAGCCGTCCAGCCCTTGATGCGCTCGGCCCCGGTGTTCCAGCTGACCACGCGGCCGTCGACATCTAGAGCGAAGATGCCGTAGTCGCGTACCCCCTCGATGACGCGGCGATAGCGTTCCTCGCCCTCGCGCAGCGCCGCCTCGCGCGAGCGCAGCAGATCGCCGGCCTGGACTAGGCGTCGCGCCAGGCGGCCGATCTCGTCCTGGGCCTCGTCGGCGAGCGTGAGAGGCTCGCCCCGCTCCAGCCGTTCGGCGTCCCGCTCCAGCCCCCGGACGCGGCGCACGATGCCGGTGAACAGAAGCTGCGCAGCCGCGAGACCCCCCAGGAGGCCGATCCCGGCCATGACGGCGGTCAGCGTCCAGGTGCGTCGCCGTTCGCCGTCGGCCTGGGCCTGGCGCTGTTCCAGCAGTTCGCGCTCGCGCCGCTGCATGGCGTCGATCTCGTCGCGGAGCGCGTCCAGAACGGCCTTGTTCGCTACCAGGGCCGAGGCGACATCGGCGGCCTCGATTCCGGCCGCCGTGCCGGCCCCGGGCATGGCGGCCAACTGGGCCAGGCCCTGGCGCTTCTGGACCACCAGACCGTCGACCCGCGCCAGCCTCTGGCGGATTTCCGGGTCGCGCGCGGTGCGGCGGAGCCGATCCAGGGTCTCTGGCAACAGGGCCTCGGCCTTGACGTAGGGTTCCAGGAAGGCCCGGCGGCCCGTCAGGCGATAGCCGCGCACGCCGCTCGCGGCCTCGGCCAGCAAGGCGTGGACCTCGTGGATGTCGCGCTGGATCGCGAAGGTCAGGCGCACACGGGCTTCGGCCTCGGCCTCGGCCCGGCCGGACAAATGCAGGGCGGCGATGCCCGACAAGAGGATCGCGAGGGGAAGGGCGACGACGATCAGCCCCTTGGCCCCCAGGCCGAGGTCGGCCCAGGCCGGCGCGGCGCCGGCCCAGAGCGGTAGACGGTTCATGGCTGCGTCCTCGCCGCGAAGACCGCCGCCTGGGTACGGTCGGCGACGCCAAGCTTGGCGATCAGACGCTCGACGTGGGTCTTCACCGTGCCCGGCCCGATGCCGAGGTCGCGGGCGATCTCCTTGTTGGTCAGACCCCGGGCGACGCCGTCCAGCACCTGGCGCTCGCGCGACGTCAGCCGAGCCAGGTCATCCGGGCGAGGGCCGGTGGTCGGGGCCATGGCCTTGCGCAGCAGATCGGTCGGAAGGGCCGTCCGCCCAGCTGCGACGGCGCGGATGGCGTGCAGCAGTTCCTCGCGCCCGGCGTCCTTGAGCACATAGCCGGTCGCGCCCGAGGCCAGGGCGCTGCGGACATACTCCGGCGTGTCGTGCAGCGTCAGCAGCAGGACCCGCGTCGACGACGCCTCCAGGATGCGGGTGGCCGCCTCCAGCCCGTTCATGCCGGGACCGAAGCGGATGTCGAGGACGGCAACATCGACGTCGCCCTCGGCCGCGCGGGCGACGGCGGCCTCGGCGGTCTCGACCTCGGCGACGACGGTCATGTCGACCTCGCGCTCGATCAGCGCGCGCAGGCCCGCCCGGGTCAGTTCATGGTCGTCGGCGATCAGCAGGCGCATCATCGACGGCCCGCCGACGGCACAGTGGCGCGGATGCGAAAGCCCCGCGCCGTCGGGCCGGCCTCCAGGCTTCCGGCGACGGACGCCAGCCGCTCGCGCATGATCTCCAGTCCGAACCGGGGCGCGGGATCGGCGGCGGCGGAGGGACCACCCCCGGCGTCCTCGACGCTAAGCATTACGGTGTCGCCGGCGTCGTCGAGGGCCAGCTCCAGGCAGACGGCGGCGCCGGGCGCGTGCTTGGCCACATTGTTCAGCGCCTCCTGTCCGATGCGGAACAAGAGGGTCTCCTGCCAGCCGGGCAGGCGGCTCGGCAGACGATCGATGACGGTCACGGCATGGCCGGCCGCCTCTAGTCGCCGTGCCGCCTCAGTCAGGGCCGCGACCACGCCGAGGTCGTCCAGACTGGTCGGGCGCAGACCAGAGATGACGCCGCGCAGGTCGGCCACCGCCTGACGCGCGATCCCGATCAGGCCATCGAGTTCATCTGTCGCTCCCTGCGGGGCGCCACTGGCCAGGTCCAGACGCAGAAGCTCCAGCCGGCGATGCAGGGCCGCGACCTGCTGGGCCACGCCGTCGTGCAGGTCGGCCGAGATGGCGGCGCGCTCGCCCTCCTGGGCAGTGACAACGCCCGACAGGACCTGTTCGAGATCCTTCTCGCGCCGTTCCAGGCGACCGAGCAGTTCGGCCTCGCGGCGGCGTTGGACGTCGACCGTCAGCCGCGCCTCGATCATCTCCACCAGCAGTCTCAGGGCCTCGGCGTCCTCCGGACCGGAGATGACGCCAGGATTCAACGGGGCGGTGAAGGCCAGCCGCACGCCGGGCCGGCCACGCTCCGCCAGGGACTGCATGGGGATGACCAGCCCGCCCTCCGGGTCGGTCACGTCCGGACCCAGCAAGGCCCCGCGCCCGTATCCGGCGAACAGCGCCGCGCGGCGGGCGGCGCGTTCGATCGCCGGGTCCAGGCCGTCGCTGTCGGCCGCCGCCAGATCGCGGCTGACCTCGATCAACAGCTTCAGTCGGGCCGCGCGCGCCTCCGAGTCCCGGAACAGGGAGCGCAGGTCCGTGGTCAGGGCAGCGTCGGGCGTCAAGCGGGGCGGTCTCCGGCCAAGGCTGCCGTCCTAGCCGACCTTGGTCGATGCGTCATATGCCGAACGGCATAGGCCGCCCGGCGCGCCAGCCCGCCGACGCGGTGAAGCTTCGCGCCCTGCAGTTTTCGACCGTCGCCGGACACCGGCACCGTCGAAAGGACACTCCATGCGCAAGACCTTCGCCCTCGCGAGCCTGGCCACTCTGCTGGCCGCGCCCGCCCTGGCCCACACGCCCGTCGCCGCCGTCGTCGGCAGCGACACCTATGCGGTCGCCAACCTGAGCCCGGCCACAGCCGCCGCCCCCATCACCGTCGCCGAAGTCGAGGCCGCCCAGCGCGCCTGGGGCGACGCCCTGGTCGCCATCGCCACCGAGTACGACCGCAACGGCCAGGCTGCGGCCCAGCGCCTCGCCGGGCAGATCATCGACGCCGCTTACGGCTACAACCTGGGCCCGGTGGCCTTCAAGCCGACGCTGGCGTCGGGCGAGCAGACGTTCCGCACCACCCGCGAGGGAGCGCTGGCCTACTTCGTCGGCGGCAACAGCCGCTTCGCCGGCGACACCGGCTTCGCCCTCAAGGGCTGGCGTTCCTACGAGATCGACAACGCCGCCATCGTCATCAACGGCACCACCGCCATCTCGACCGGCAACGTCATGATGACCAACGCCGACGGCGAGACCACCACCGTCGACAAGACCTGGGGCTGGGTGCGTGACGCCAATGGCGCGCTGCGCATCGTGCTGCACCACTCCTCCCTGCCGTACAGCGCGGACTGATCCCCGTCCTGCGTTTCGGCCCACCGACTGCCGCGTCGCTCCCCCCCCCCCCCCCGGCGGCGCGGCAGTTCCTCATTCCGGAGAGACCATGCGCCGGGTATTCGCCGCCGCCCTGTTTTCCACCATCGCGCTTCTTTCACCGTCCCAGACCTCGGCCAGGGACGATGAGGACGGCGAGTTCTGGCTGAACCCCAGTGTGACCCGATCCCTGGACGACCGGACATCGATCGAGATGGAAACCGCCCAGCGGTTTCGCAGCGCGCCGCGCCAGGACGCCTATTTCATCCGGGGCTGGGTCAATCGCGACGATGCGGCCGGGCGCACGTGGAGCTTCGGCGTCGAGCAACGTTGGAGCGGTTCGAGCGAAGAAGAGCAACGGCTGCTTCAGCAGGTCAGCTATGGCGTTGGACCCATCGACATGCGCACGCGGTTCGAGCAGCAGTGGGTGTCGACCGATCCGGATGTCGGTCTTCGGGTCCGCCAGCGGGTCGGAGCGTCTCTACCGCTCGGTGAGGGCGAAGAGGCCTGGAGCCTTACGGGCGATGCAGAGGTGTTCGTCACGCTGCAGTCCACCGAACCCGATGGCCAGACCGGCGTCACGCGTCTGCGGACGTTCGTCGGCTTTGAACGGACGCTCGGCCGCTACGACCTCAGCCTGGGCTATCTGCGAGAACACGACATCCGCGAGAACGGTCCGGATCGCATCGGCCACGCGCCCTTCATCGGCCTGAACGTCAACTTCTGATCGTCAGGGGGTTTTCACAAAAGGCGGACGATCAGCGCATGGGCCTGACCTTGCGCCCTGATTTTCCACGCTTGTGCCGATGCCGAACAGCGCTAAGTGAACCGGAGTTCGGTTGAATGGCCGCCCGTCGCTTGTGAGACGCTTCCATCGCGCAGTCCGTGGACCTGATCGGAGCGGACTGGCGGGGGCGAGCGCTTCTTCTCACGACGACCCTGTTCCTGGCTTATGCGGATCGCGCGACGTCGGTGGCCCTGGCGCCGATCCTGGGGGCGGGGTTCGGCCTGAGTGACGCCCAGCTGGGGGTTCTGAACGGCCCCGCCCTCATCCTTCCGTTCAGCCTGGCCAGTCTGCTGTTCGGGGCCGGCCTGGTTCGCGCGGCGCCGGCCCGGATCATGGCGGGCTGCGTGGCCGCATGGACGGGGGCGGCCGTGGTGTTCGCCTGCGCCCAGACCTATGAGCAGTTGGTCCTGGGGCGGATGCTGATGGGCGTCGGCCAGGCCGGGCTGCTCCCCGCTGCCGTCGCGGCCCTGGGCATGGGCGCGCCGATGGGTCGGCTGTCTTGGCTGACGACGGGGACGGCCCTGGGGCGAAGCGGCGGGTTGCTGGCGGTGGGTGTGCTTCTCGCCCTCGCGACCTCGGGGGCCGGGGCCCTGCTCGGCATCGAAGCGTGGCGGCTCGCGTCCCTGATGCTGCTGCTGCCCAATGGGCTGGTCGCGATCCTGCTGTGGCGTCTCCCGGACGATCGCCGCGAGGGCTCCGGCGTCCCGTCCGGCATGGGTCAGGTGATCCGGCACATGCGTGGGCGGTCTCTGGCCTATGGTCCCCACTTTCTGGCGGCGGCGGCCATTCTGGTCGTGGTCCAGGCGGGCGGAGCCTGGATGCCGTCGCTGCTGGTCAGGGGCGCCGGACTGACGACGGCCGAGGCGGCCGTGGCGGCGGGGATCATCGTGCTGATCGGCGCGCCGATCGGCCACCTCGGCGCGGGACGGCTGAGCGCGCGCGTCAGCCCTCCACTTCTTCTGGCGGTCGCCGCCGTGGGAGCGGTCATCGCCTGCGCCATCGTGGTCGGCGCGACGGAGCGGCCTGCGGTGATGCTGGGCCTGCTGCTTCTGGTGATCAGCGGCGGCGGCGGGGCGTCGGCGGCCCTGATCGGGCTCCAACCGCTGGCCCCGGTCGGACTGCGGCCATCCGTCACGGCGGTCTATCTGGGGGTCGTCACCCTGGTCGCCTACGCGGTCGGCCCGCTCGCCACCGGACTGCTCAGCGACGCCATGGCCGGGGAAGCGACGGGGCTGGCGAGGGGGTTGCTGATGGTGACGGCAACTGCGAGCGCGTTCTGCTTGCTGGCGGCTCTGGGCGGGCTGAAAGCCTGGCGCAACGGCGTTCTCAGGGGGACCGGCGCATGATCGCGCGGTTCAGCGTCTCTGTGTCTTGGCGGCGATCCGGCCGCCAAAGTCGGGGAAGACGCCCGCCTGTCCTGTCTAGGTCTGGAGACTGTCGGGGGGCGCTCAACGACAGCGACACCCCCAATCCGTCAGGGGGCATGCTCGCGCCCGGCCGGTGACGCCTTTGACCCGGGCCATTGCTTACATTACCGCGAATTCCGTCTCGTTTACCCTTTGAGTGCCGGTGCGTTCTTGTCACAGTCTATCGCCATATCCCGGTATTCCACCGGGCATTTGCCGCCCGAGGCCCGGTATGAGGCGTGGCTGACGCGGGACTGGCCGCGCACCGATCCCATCTATCACACCGTCCCGACCGAGCCGTTCGACGTGGTGATGGAAACAGCGGGTTTGGGCCAGACGCTGTTCGTACGGACCGAGATCACGGGGATGACCTGGGAACGGCGGCTGCAGGATATCCGCGATTCTGATTTTCAGCCGATCATCGTCAACATGATGGTCGAAGGTCGGGCCCAGGGCGATATGGACGGACGGCCGTTCGACGAGCCGGCCGGTACCTATCATTTCCATGACCTGGCTCGACCGTCCCGGCATGGTTCGACGGCCAGCCTGACCTATTCCCTGGTGGTTCCGCGCGAGTTGGCCCAAGCGGAGTTCGGCCCCATCGAGTTCCTCCACGGGCTTGTCGTGGAGGGCGATCCGGCCGCGGCGGTCATGGATTTGTCGGCGACGCTGTGGCGGCTGCTCCCGAGTCTGACCCCGGAGGGCGCGGCCCGTTTCGAGCGCGCGCTTCTGGAGCTGATCGCGACCGGCGTGGAACAGGCTGCGCCCGGCGCCCAGAGTCGGTCGGACGCTCTGGACGTCCTGCGGGCCGCCGCCAGCCAGGCCATCGATCACAGCATCGGCCTGGGGCGGGCTTCGGCGGCGCAACTGTCGCGGGAGCTCGACGTCTCGGTCGAGCAGCTGTCGGCGGCGTTCCGGGCGGACGGCGGTCTGGCCGCCTATCTTCTGGGTCGCCGGCTGGAAGCGGCGCGCACGGCGCTGATGGAGCAGCCTCGAGCCGAGCCGATCGGCAACATCGCCTACCGTCTGGGCTTCAGCGACGCCGCGCACCTCAGCCGCGCCTTCAGCCGTCGCTTCGGCGTCTCGCCACGCGCCTATCGCAAGGCGGCCGAAAACGACGGGTCGCGCGGTTAACCCTCAGGCCCGGCCTAAAGGCCCGAACGACGTTCAATTTATTGGACCCACACGTTCAAGTCTCGCTCGCAGACCCATGATACCCGCGATGAGCGTACGGTGAAGGCTCCGTTAAGGGACGCGCCGCGCGGTCGGGAATGTGAAAAGTCGGCGTCGCTCTCGGGCTGCGTCCTGGGGCGGTAGATGATGTCGAGTTTGGTGCAGGCCGCGCGCGGTCTTTTTCGTCGTGTGGCGCGATCTTTGGTCAGCGGTCGGCCCCTGCGTCCGGCGGCGTGGACCCTGGCTCTGCTGGCCGTCGTCATGGCCTCGGTCTTGCCCGCCACAACAGCGCGCGCCCAGACGAACTTCCCGCAGTCGGACGGGGCCCATCTTTATAGCTTCGACGGCTCCGAGTGGTCCTTCAGTGGGGATGATGCGCGTCTGTTTTTTGACGGCCAGCAACAGTACGTCACCAAGCTCATCCTCACAGTCCCGGGTGGTGCCAGCTATTCCTCCGTTGAGCTTCGCTATAGCGCGAGTTCCTTCGGCTCTACCGGGGCCGTGGCGGTCGCGGTCACGGCGGCTGACGGGGTGGGCTTCAACGATTCCGACTCCGGTTCTGCGATCCGAGCCGGGACGTCCTATGGATCTTTCAATATAAGCCAGACCGGTGGTGCCGGTCAGGTGGTGCTGAATGCGGCCGGCGTGACGCGGGTGAACGAGATCGCCCAGGCTGGCGGAGGTGCCTTCGAGATCGGCCTGTCTGGCACGCTGGCCGTGGACTATTACAACCTCGAGCTGTCAAGCTTGCAAATGCAGGGGACAGAAGAGTCGACTGCCGTCATTACCCCCACCGTCACCACGCCTGCGAACAACAGCGTTCTGACCAGCCCAACCGTGAGCCTGTCCGGCACGGTCACCCCCGGCGCCACCTATAGGGTCCAGCTGGGCGGCGACGCCTCGAACGGCGCCGGCACCCCGGTGGTCGCCACGGGCGGCACCTGGACCCAAACCCTGACCGGGCTTTCCAACGGCAGCTACATCGTTCGGGTCACGGACCAGACCAACTCTCGGTCTTCTCCGTTTACCAACTTCTCCGTCGCCGTGCCGCTGGCCTTCGACACTATTTCCGTCTCGGGCAATATCTTGACCGTCACGGGGACCGCCGGAGTTGCCGTCCCGGGTTACGTTCAGTTGTTCGACGCCAGCTTCGACCCGCTCGACGGCGCCGATGTGACCAATGGCGGGGACGGCACCTGGACCGTGGTCCTCGACATGGGGGCCCGGCCGACCGGAACCTACAACATCAGGCTGGACGACTACGGCGGCACCACCGTGAACGAGACCTTCGCCTACAGCGACACGACCCTGCCCGCGACGCCGATTCTGCTCAGCCCCAGCACCGCCAATCCGATCACCACCGGCAGCGTCGTCCTATCGGGCACCGCCGAGCCCAACGCGGATGTGGCCGTCTACCTCGACAGCCTTCAGGCGGGCAGCCGCCGCGCGGATTCGAGCGGCGCCTGGACGTTCACCATCAGTGGCTCGGGCGCGGTTCGGGTGAACCTGGAAGCGTTCGACGCGTCGGGTAACCGGTCGGGCCTGTCGCAGCCGTACGACTTCAACTTCGTCGACGCCCCCACGATCGATTCGATTTCTCCCAACAGCGGTCCGCCAGGCGGCGGAACCTCGGTGGTCATCACCGGGACCGAATTCGACGGCTCCACCTCCGTCAGTTTCGGCGGTGTATCGGCGACGGGCGTGGCCTATAACGGCCCGACCCAGATCACGGCGACGTCTCCCGCCGGAACGGGCGTGGTCGACGTGCGCGTGACCAAGAGCGGCGTGACCAGCGTTATCGTTCCGGCGGCGCGGTTCACCTATGCGGTCCCGGGCACGCTGAGCGTCACGGGTGCTCCGGCCATTTTGGCTCGAGGCAATACGGCGACCATCACGGTCACGCCGTCGGTCGCGCCCGCCAACGGCTCGCTGACCGTCAATCTGAATCTCAGTGGATCTGCGGGGGGAACCCTCAGCACCAACGCCCTGACCTTCACGGACGCCAGCCCCCAGACGTTCACCTTCACTGCGGCCAATCCCTCGGGCTTCAGGAACATTCAATACTCGCTGAGCGGCCCGGACGCCGGGGCCTTCACCGCTCCGGCCGCGAGCACCATCAACGTAGTGGCGGGGAATATCTCCATCACCGGCGCGCCCTCCGACATGACTGTCGGAGACGTCGCGACGATCACGGTGACGCCCTCATCGTCGCCGCCCAATGGTGATCTTGTCCTCACCCTGGCTCAGACGGGAAGCGGCGACCTCAACCGCTCCAGCCTGACCTTCACCACGGCGACAGCCCAGACCTTCACCTACACGGCGACCGCTCCGGGGCCCGTCACGATCCAGCTGCTTCGCGGCGGTGCCGACAGTCAGGCGTATGCCGAGACGTTCACCATCAACATCAACGTCACCGCGCCGATCCCCACGATCAGCACGATCAGCCCGGCCGTGGGTTCGACCTCCGCGCCGGCTCCTGTGACCATCAGCGGCGGCAATTTCAGCGCGTCCGGCAACAGCGTGACCTTCGGCGGCGTCGCCGGAAGCGTCACGGCCCAGAGCGCCACTTCCATCACCGTGACCCCTCCGACCAGCGCCACGCAGGGACTGGTCGATGTGGTGGTGACAAACGCCGGCAACCAGTCCGTCACGCGGGACGACGGATACCGCTATCTGCTGCCGCCGACGCTGGTGGCCGAGTTTAGCCCGACGACCTTCGGCACGAACGGCTTCGGCACATTGGAGCTCACTTTCACGAACTCGAACGACGTGGCCGTGAGCGGCCTGGCCCTTTCGGAGTCTCAGCTTCCCGCAGGCCTCACGAATGGCGGCACGAACAACTTCTGCAACAACACAACAATCGTGCCGGGACCAGGCCGGTTTGAGATCGTCGGTGGCAGCCTCGCGGCGAACGCATCGTGCACGGTCGGTATCGGGATCTCATCCACGACGGCCGCCAGCTACAGCGTCACGACGGGCGTGCCGTCCATAGACGCACCCGTCGCCATCGCCGGATCGGCCGCGACCACGACGACGCCTCTGACCGTCATCCAGGCTCCGACCCTGGAGACCATCACCCCCAACGCCGGCCCCCTGTCCGGCGGCACCAGCATCACGATCACGGGAACCGGCCTGGACGGCGCGACCTACGTCTCAATCTTCAATGGGGTGGCGACCGACATCGTCGTGGCGAGCGACGGTCTGTCCCTGACCGCGACGACCGGCGCGACCTTCTTCGCGGGTACCTACAGCGTGTTCGTCAGGACACCGGGCGGAGACGTCGACGGCCTGGCCTTCACCTATCTCGCCGAGCCGGCCATCTTCTCGGTCGGTCCAGACTCCGGCCCGGCCGAGGGTGGCACCGTCGTGACCCTCTCGGGCGTGAACTTTTCAGGTGCAACGGCTGTCACCTTCGGTGGCGTCCCGGCGACCAGCTTCACCGTGGACGACGACAACAACATCACCGCGACAACGCCGGCCGGGGCGGCAGGCGCGGTGCCGGTCGCCGTCACGACGGCGGGGGGCACAGCAACGAGAACCGACGGATACACCTATGTGGCGCCGCCCGAGGTTTCGATCTCGGTGGATATGGCCGTTACATTCGAGGACAGCGGCGGCGTCCTGACCTTCCAGGTCATCCGCGGGGTCGGCCCGCCCGATCCGCTCACGGTGAACGTCAGTTATTCGGGAACGGCCAGCGAGGGCGATGACTATGTCGGCGCCACGAGCCAGGTGGTCATTCCGGCCTTTTCGGCCGTTGGCTTCCTTACGCTGACCCCCAACGCCGACGCGACGATCGAGCCCAACGAGACCGTCATCGTCACCGTCGAACCGGGTGCGGGTTATACTGTAGGAGCGAACGCCTCGGACACGGGCTTCATCCTCAACGACGACTTCGCCGTGCTGTCCGTCAATGACGTGATCGCCGCCGAAGGCCCGGGCGGAACGACCAACTTCGTCTTCACGGTCAGCCTCTCCGACCCCGCCGGACCCGACGGCGTCACCTTCGACGTGACCACCGTGGATGATACGGCGACATCGCCGGACGACTACCTTGGGGTCAGCGCCCAGAGCTTCACCATCCCCGAGGGGCAGAGTTCGGTGAACGTCTCGGTGGCCGTCGTCGGCGACTCCATCTTCGAGGCCGACGAGCGCTTCTTCCTTGATGTCTCCAGCGTGATCGGGGCCAACGTCGGTGACGGTCGGGGCGTGGGCACCATCGTCAACGACGATATTCCAGCCGCGCCGGTCATCCTTCTCCCAACCAGCGGGACCGTCAGCAACGTCGTGCGGCCCGTCGTTTCAGGAGCGGCCTTGCCAGGCGCGAGTGTCACCCTGTCGCTCGACGGCGGGCCTGTCGCGAGCACGTTGGCCGATGGCTCGGGGAATTGGGCTCTGATCTGGCCGTTCGACCTGCCGACCAACACCTATTCGCTGACCGCGACGGCGACCATCGCAGGCACGACCAGCGCCCCCTCGGCACCGGTCACCTATCGCGTGGATGCCATCGCGCCGACCGTTCCCGTCGTCGTCAGCCCCGATCCCGCCGACGTCATCTATGACGTCACAATCGACCTGATCGGCAGCGCCGAGCCCCTGTCGTCTGTGATCGTCTTCGTTGACGGCAACGAAGCAGGCGGTACGAGCGCCGATGCGAACGGCGTCTGGACCTTCTCCGTGGTCGGCCCCACGTCGGGTTCCAGCGATGTCGTCGTGACCCTGATCGGCGAGGACGATGTCGGAAACCGGTCGAGCGTGTCGCCGCCCTATACCTACACCTTCGACCTGACACCCCTGGCGGCACCCGTGGTGACCAGCCCGGCCACCGGTCAGCAGACACGGGACAACACGCCGACCTTCACCGGCACGACGGCGGCCAACGCCACCGTCACCATCCGTCTGGGCGGCACGATCCAGGCGACGACCGTCGCCGACGGCACCGGCGCCTGGTCGGTCGATCTTCCGGCCCAGCCGGACGGCGAGAACGTGTACTCCGTCGCCGCTACGCGCGGGACCTTCATCTCTTCGGAGCAGTCGGTGACCTTGACCATCGACACCGTCGCTCCGGCCGTTCCCGTCATCTTCTTCCCGTCAGAGGGCCAGTTCTTGCCGGCACTGCCCGGCATGTTCGGTCGGGCCGACACCGGCAGCCTGGTGACGGTGGTCATCGACGGCGCCGACTACACAACGGTACGGGCCACGAGCACCGGCCAGTGGTTCATTCAGGTGACCGGCACGCCGCTGACCGATGGGCCCCACACCGTGGCCGTTCGGGCCGCCGACGATCTGGGCAACACATCCGCCCTCGGCCCCGTCACCAACTTCATCGTGGACACGATCGTGCCGGCCGCGCCCGTATTCAGCACGCCCGCCGAGGGCGCGCTGCTCGGCACGCTCAGGCCCACCTTCACGGGCACGGCCGAGGCCAACTCGACCGTCCTGCTGCGCTTCAACGGCATCGGTCCGGAGATCGCCAATGTGGACGGCACGGGCGCCTGGAGCTTCACCGCCTATCGCGACCTGCCCCAGGGTGCCGTGACCGTCACGGCCCTTGCCGCTGACGGCGCCGGCAACGCCTCGCCCGAGGCCGCGCTTGGAGTCACTATCGACGTCGCGGCTCCAGCCGCGCCGATGGTCCTCGTTCCCGCCGAAGGCTCCACCCTCTCGGACAGCACGCCTACGGTCTCGGGTGCGGCGGAGCCTCTATCGACCGTGACCGTGACGATCGACGGCGCGGCGGCGGGGACGGCGACGGCCGACGGTTCGGGAGCCTGGTCGTTCACGACGTCCACCTTGGCCGAGGGCTCGCACACGGTGCGCGCCACGGCTGCGGACGCGGTGGGCAACGTCTCGCCCAGCTCGGGCACGCTCAACTTCACTATCGACACCACGGCTCCGGCCGCGCCGGTGATCACCACGCCTGTGGACGGCTTGGTCACCGATAACGGCACGCCGACGATCTCGGGGACGGCGGAGGCCGGGTCCACCGTTCGGCTGTCGGTCAACGGGGCCGCGCCGATCTCGGTCACGGCGAGCGGGGGAGGAGCTTGGTCCTACACGCCGCCGTCCGATCTGACGGCGGGTCAGAACACCCTGTCGGCGGTGGCGGTCGATGCGGCGGGCAATGCGTCGCCGGCCTCGGCCACGGTGCGGTTCACCTATTCGCCGATCAGCATCGTCACCACCAGCCTGGCCTCCGGCCGGGTCGGGGCGGCCTATGACGCGACCATCCAGGTCAGCGGCGGGACGTCGCCCTATGACGTGACGGTGACGGCCGGGGCCCTGCCTGCGGGGATCACCCTGTCGCGCGCCGGCGTCCTGTCGGGAGTGCCCACGACCAGCGGAGCGTTCAGCTTCACCGTCACCGCCACCGACGCCAATGGTCTGTCGGTCAGCCGGGCCCTGAGCCTGCCCATCGCTCCGCCCGCCGAGCCGGAGGTCACCGACGTCCAGGACGTCGAGGTCACGGCAAACCCCGGCGGGGCGGACCAACCGACGACGATCGATCTGAGCAGCTCGGTCCGCAACGCGGCGCGCATCGAGATCGTTACGCCGCCCGCCTTCGGCACGGCGACGGTTGACGGCTTCCAGGTCGTCTATGTCCCGAACGTCGGCTACTTCGGTCGCGACAGCTTCACCTATCGCGCGATCGGCTTCGACGACGGCGGTTCGCCAGGCGCGGCGCCCAAGGATGGCCCGTTCTCGGCGGCGTCCGAGCCCGCCACGGTCTCCATCGTGATCGCGGCTCCGACCCTGTCCCTGGCCGGTGGCGCCCTGCCGTCGACCCAGGCCGGGGTGGCCTATGCGCAGACGCTGACCGCATCCGGCGGCACCGCGCCCTACAGCTATGCGGTGACGGGCGGGGCCCTGCCGGCGGGGATCGTCCTGGCCAGCGACGGGACCCTGTCGGGCACCCCGACGTCGGGTGGGACGTTCAGCTTCACCGTCACGGCGACGGACAGCTCGACCGGGACGGGTCCGTTCAGCGTCTCGGCGGTCTATACCCTGGCCATCGACGCCCCGACCCTGGCGGTCACGCCGCCGACACTGGCGAACGCCACCACGGCCCAGGCCTACAGCCAGGCCTTCTCGACCACCGGCGGCGTGGCCCCCTATGCCTATGCCGTCACGGCCGGAACCCTGCCGACCGGGCTGGCCCTGTCTCCGGCCGGGGTGCTCTCGGGCACGCCGACGCAGGGCGGGACCTTCGGCTTTACAGTCACGGCCACAGACGCCTCGACCGGAGCCGGCCCCTACTCGGCCAGCCAGGCGGTGACGCTGACGGTCGCGGCCTCCAACATCGCGGTGACGCCGACCAGCCTGGCGGACGGCACGCGCGGGACGGCCTATTCGGCCAGTCTGTCGGCCTCGGGAGGCGTGGCGCCTTACAGCTATGCCATCGCCTCTGGCGCCCTGCCCGCCGGCCTGACCCTGTCGACGACAGGGCAGATCAGCGGCACGCCGACGGTCGTGGGGACCTTCGCCTTCCAGGTGCGGGCCACCGACTCGGCGACCGGAACCGGCCCCTTCGCCGGCGTCACCGATCTGAGCCTGACGATCGCTTCGGCGGTTCTGGCCGTGACGCCGACGACCTTGCCGGACGTTCTGGCGGGCGTGAGCTACAGCCAGCAGTTGGCGGCCTCGGGCGGTCAGGGTGGATACAGCTTCGCCGTGACGGCAGGGGCCCTGCCGGACGGCCTGACCCTCAGCGCGTCGGGCCTGCTCAGCGGCCGGCCGGGGACCGCGGGGCGCTTCGCCTTCACGGTCACGGCCACCGACAGCCTGGGCAACACCGGCACCGCGCCGCTCAGCGTGACGGTCGCCGGTCGTCCCGATCCCAGCGCCGATCCGGACGTGCGGGGCCTGACTTCGGCTCAGGCCGAGGCGACGCGACAGATGCTGGACACCCAGATCGGCACCTTCAGCCGCCGTCTGGAACAACTGCACCAGGGGGCTGACGCCCAACGCGAGCTGTCCTTGAACCTGACGCTGGACGCCAGCGCCTTCGCCAGCCTGGACAACGATCCCCGGAGCAGGGGGCCGCTGGCCCAAATTCGAGGCGGCGAGGGCCAACGCGATCTGTCGGGCCTTGATGAACTGCGCCGCATGATCCAGCCCCAGGAACCAGGCCCGTCGTCGGCGAACGCCGAGGCGATGAACGCCGGCCCGCAGCAAGGGGGCGCCGCCCCGGCGCGGACCGGGCCCAGGGTCTGGGCCGGCGGGGCGATCAGCCTGGGCGAGCGCGACGCCACGACGCGGACCGCCGAGATGTCGGTCAGCACCTCTGGGATCAGCGTCGGCGTCGACATGAGCGTGACCGACACGCTCGACCTCGGCGTCGGCGTCGGCTTCGGACAGGAGAACACCGACGTCGGCATCGACGACACGCGGCTTGAGGCCGACAGCTGGGTGGGCGTCGCCTACGGCAGCTGGCGGCCGCAGGGCGACCTGTTCCTGGACGGCATCCTTGGCTACAGCGAACTGGGCTTCGGCACCCGCCGCCGCACGCCGGTCGACCAGAGCCTGGTGTTCGGAGAGCGTGATGGAACCGCCTGGTTCGGGTCTCTGTCGGCCGGTCTTGACCGGACCACCGGCGCTGTCCGCTGGATCGGCTATGGCCGGGTGGACGGTCTGAGCGCCGATCTGGACGCCTATGTCGAGACCGGATCGCCGATCTGGGCGCTGAGCTTCGAAGCGCGCGAGTTGGAATCGCTGCAAGGGTCTCTGGGCCTGCGCTACGAACGCCAGCTCCTCCGCCGCGATCATCGCTGGACCCCCGGCGCGCGCGTGGAATGGACCCGCGAGTTCGGTGATGCTGGGGCCCAGATCCTGCGCTACGCCGACTGGCTCCAGGGACCGGGCTTCTCGATCGACCAGGAAGGCTGGGACCGCTCGCGCCTGACCCTGGGCCTCAGCCTGGACTGGGCCTCCACCAGCGGATGGTCGTGGTCTGGCGAATACCAGGGTGGCTTCAGCGACGGCGCAACACTGAACCAGCTGAGGATCAAGCTCGCCAAGACGTTCTAGGGCGAGCAAACGGGAGGCGGTCGCGAGGCTGCCTCCCGGGTCCCGGTTCCCGTCGGTCGCCGTAACCGCGTCCACGTTTCACGCGAAGTCGAGAAGCGGCTTTCGTCCCGCCGCGCGGGGACTATGCTTTCGTCTCGATGACCGTCGCCTCGTCCCCCGTCTCGGCCTCGCCGCTGATCGATCCGCTCGGTCGGTCGATCCGCTATGTGCGACTGTCCGTGACGGACCGTTGCGATCTCCGATGCGTCTACTGCATGGCGGAGCGGCAGAGGTTCCTGCCGCGCGATCAGGTCCTGTCCGTTGATCGGCTGGATCGACTGGCGTCGGTCTTCGTAGCGCTGGGCGCGCGCCGTATCCGGCTGACGGGTGGAGAGCCGCTGGTGCGGCGGGACGTGATGGACTTGGTCGCGCGGCTGTCGCGGCATCTGGCGTCGGGTGCCCTGGACGAGCTGACCCTGACCACCAACGGTACCCGACTTGCCGAACACGCGCGGGCGCTCGCGGCCCATGGGGTACGGCGGGTGAATGTGTCGCTGGATAGCCGCGATCCAGAGACCTATCGACGGCTGACGCGCGGCGGCGACGTCGGACAAGCGCTGGAGGGGATCGCCGCGGCCAAGGCGGCGGGACTGGCGGTCAAGATCAATGCGGTCGCGCTGAGGGATGACAACGCCGCCGAACTCACCGGGCTGATCGCCTGGGCGCACGGGGAGGGCCATCAGATCAGCCTGATCGAGGCCATGCCGATCGGCGAGATCGGGGCGGACCGGACTGCCCAGTTCCTGTCGCTGGCGGAGGTGCGGCGCGGTCTGGAGGCGCGCTGGAGCTTGTCTCCGCTGGCCAAGCGCACCGGCGGGCCGGCGCGCTATGTGCGCGTGGAGGAGACCGGCGGGACGCTGGGCTTCATCACGCCGATGACCCACAACTTCTGCGGCGACTGCAACCGGGTGCGAGTGACGTGCACGGGCCGGCTCTATCTGTGCCTGGGGCAGGAGGATCACGCCGATCTGGCCGAAGCGCTGGCGATGGGCGGGGACACAGCGGTCGAGCAGGCGATCCGCACTGCGGTGGCGAGAAAGCCGGGTGCCCATGACTTCCTCATCGCGGCCGGAGCGGCCGCAGCGGTCGAACGTCCCATGTCGATGACCGGAGGCTGACGCCATCGCCTCTTGACGGCGGAGTATGTTATTTCATAACAGTCGCCATCCCGCTGGATGGACTGTTGCAGATGACCCGTTTTCGCTCCGCTCGCCCGATTCTTCTCGCCGCCGTCAGCTGGGTGGCTTTGGCCGGAACAGCGGCTGCCCAGGTGGCCGGTTCGCAGGACGCCGACCAACTCGACGACATCGTCGTGACCGGAGCGCCGTTCGGCATCAGCCAGAGCGCCTCGGTGATCGCCACGACCGTGGTCGATGAGGAGGCCCTGGCCACGGCACCGGCCGCCACGCTCGGCGACCTTCTGGCTGGCACGCCCGGACTGCGCTCCAGTTCCTTCGCGCCCGGTGCCACTCGGCCGGTGATCCGGGGGCTGACCGGCCCGCGCGTCCAGGTCCTGACCAATGGTATCGGCTTGATCGACGCCTCCTCCGTGTCGCCCGACCACCAGGTCGCCGCTGACCCGGCCGAGGCTAATCGCATCGAGATCGTGCGCGGCCCCTCGACGCTGGTCTATGGCGGCTCGGCCATCGGCGGCGTGGTCAATGTGCTGGACGGCCGGATCCCGGAGGACCTCCCGGAGGGCGGGTTCGAGGGTCGACTGGTGGCCCAGGGTTCCACCATCGATGAGGGTTCGTCCTTTGGCGGGCGGGCGGACATCGCGCTCGGAAACTTTGTGCTGCACGTCGATGCCGTGACCCGCGAGTCGGACGACTACGAGATTCCGTCCTCGCCGATCTCCCGCACTCTGGCCGACGCCGAAGGCGTCGCGCGGGAAGACACGGGCGTGGTCCAGAACAGCTTCTCCGAGCTCGACGCCTGGGGCGTCGGTGGTTCGTTCATCGGCGACCGGGGCTTCGCGGGCGTGTCCTACAAGGAAACCGACAGCACCTATGGCGTGGTGGCCGAGGAGGGCGTCTTCATCGAACTGGAGCAGCAGCGCTTCGACGCGCGCGGCGAGCTGCGCTTCGACACCGGTCCGTTCCGGGCCCTGCGCGGGGCCTTCGGCCAGGCCGACTATACCCACACCGAGTTCGAGGATGTCGGCGAGCCCGGCACGGTGTTCGAATCCGATGGCTGGGAAGCCCGCGCCGACCTGATCCAGCGCGACCGCGACGGCTGGAACGGTGCCATTGGCGTCCAGGCCCTGTCGCGCGACCTCTCGGCCATCGGCGACGAGGCCTACATCCCGGGCAGCACGACGGACGAGGCGGGCATCTATGCGGTCCAGCGCTGGGATCGTGACGCCTATGGCTTCGAGGGCGGGCTTCGCTATGACCGCCGCACCGTCTCGGCGACGCCGATCGGTGGGACGACCGAGCTGGAGCGGGAATACGACAACTGGTCGGCGTCGGCCGCGGTCTTCCTGCGCCCGTCGGACGGCTTGTTCCTTGGCCTGAGCCTGACCCGCAACGAGCGCGCTCCGTCCGAGACCGAGTTGTTCGCCGACGGGGTGCATATCGCCACGGGCGTCTATGAGCTGGGCGACACCGATCTGGACAGCGAGTCGGTCACGACGCTGGAGGGCACGCTGCACTACGACGGCGGGCGCCTGCGTGGCGACCTGCATGTCTATGCCTCGCGCTACGACGGTTTCATCGACCTGCGCGACACCGGGCTGGAGATCGAGTTCGACGAGGACGGGGAAATCGAGGAGTTCCCGATTTTCGCCTACCTCCAGACTGATGCGGATTTCCGCGGTTTCGAGGCTGAGCTGGCTTACGACGTCTGGGCCGAGGGCGGCCGCGCCGTGACGGTGGAAGGCGCTATCGACTACGTCGATGCGGACACCGATCTGGGGCCGGCCTCGCGCATTCCGCCTTTGTCCCTGACCGGTCGGGTCAAGTACGGCTCGGGACCGCTGGACCTGGGTCTGGAAGTGCGACACGTGGCCGAGCAGGACGAGGTCGCCGCGTTCGAGCTGCCGACCGACAGCTACACCCTGGTCAATCTGTCGGGTGCCTGGCGGCCCTTCGCTGACCGGGGCGTGACCCTGTTCGCCGAGGCGCGCAATCTGACTGATGAAGAGGCGCGCGAGCACGTCAGCTTCCTCAAGGACGTCGCGCCCTTGCCGGGTCGCAACCTGCGCGTCGGAATCGCCTACCGCTTCTGATCAGAACCGGCGGAGCATGTAGCGGGCGTCGGGGCCATAGCCGGCCAGCTTCGCCCGCGCATCCGGCGGGGGGTCGACGACGAAGCCATGCCGGGCCCAGAAAGCCTCGGCGTCGTTGACGGCGACGAGGGCGATGGCGGGCCAGCCGTCGCCCTGCGCCTGGTTGATCAGGGTCTCGATCGCTGTTTGGGCATGGCCGCCGCCGCGCGCCTCCGGCCGTAGGGCGAGGTCGTGCAAGTAGAGAACGTCAGCATCAGGATAGAGCGCCGCCATCCGGCTGTTCAGCGGGGGGATCGCGCCCCGCCGCGAGGGATAGGCGATCAGGTAGCCGAGCACCTCCCGGCCGTTGGTGAGGACGCGGCAACCCTCAGGATGGAGCGACAGCCGGTCGGCGAAGCAATCGCGCTCCTCGAAGTGGTCGGGAAAGGCGACTGCGGCGACGGCGCAGACGCCGTCCAGATCCTCCGGCGTCATGGGCCGCCAGATCAGTCCGGGCATCGGCTGTTGAGCGAGGCGGCGGTGTAGGTCCAGGTCATGGACTGCGGCTGGCCGTTGGCCAGGCCCTCGATCCGGCCGGTCAGCATGTCGCCCTCGCGGCTGTAGACGACGCGCTGGGGGAAGTCGTGATCGGGGTTCTCGAACACGGCGCGACCGGGCGCGGATTCGATCAGCGTGAAGGTCGTGGCGGCGACGCCGTTCGGCTGGGCGAGGAAGGCCAGGCGCCCGTCCACCGTGGCGATGCGGGTGAACTCGACCGCGCCCCGGCCCAAGCGCCCGACCGTCAAAGTGACGCCGGCCATCACGCCGCCGCGAGGATCGTTCCAGGTTTCCGACACCTCGCGGCCGCCCTCGCAGCTGAGCCAGTAACCGGCCATCCAGGACAGGTCGTCGATGGGCGTCGGCGCGGTCTGGAGGGCGAGGGCCCCGAGCAGGGCGGCGGACATGGGCGGCCTCTCAGTTGACCTTGGCGGGGTCGGGCGGGGCAGGCGGCAGGGCGGCGCAGGGGACGCCGTCCTCCTTGAGCGCCCTGACCTCGGCGGGGGTGGCCTCGCCGTAGATTTCACGCTTCTCCGATTTGCCTTCGTGGATGGCGCGGGCCTCCTTGGCGAAGGCGTCGCCGACGTAGTCGAAGTTCTGCTCGACGTGGGAGCGGACCTCGCGGGCCATCTCCATCATCATCGTCTGCATCTTCTGGGCGACTTCGGGCGCGGTGGCGCTGCGCTTCGTGCCGGCGACGGCCGGGGCCATGATCTGCTTGGACACCTGGCGCGACCCGCAGAAGGGGCACTCCACCAGGCCGCGCGCGGACTGGTCGTCGTAGTCCGACGAGGAGCCGAACCAGGCCTCGAACCCGTGGTCGGCGTCACAATGGAGGGCATATCTGATCATTGCGGGGCGGCGAATTCGCGGTCGTGGGTGAGGGCCGGGACGGCGGCGCGGGCGCGGGCCACCGCCGGCAGATCGAGCGTGGCGTGCAGCACGCCGGGGTCGTCGTGGTCAAGCCTTGCGATCACCTCGCCCCAGGGCGAGACGACGGTCGAGCGGCCCCAGGTCTTGCGCCCGTCCTCGTGGGTGCCGCCCTGCGCGGGGGCCAGGACGAAGGCGCCGGTCTCGATGGCGCGGGCGCGCAGCAGGGTCTCCCAGTGGGCCTCGCCCGTCGGAACGGTGAAGGCGGCGGGAACCGCGATCATGATGGCATTGGCCTTGGCCAGCTGGCGGAACAGGTGGGGAAAGCGCACGTCATAGCAGACGGTCAGGCCCAGGTGCCCCCAGGGCGTGCCGGCCACGGCGGCCGCGTCGCCCGGGCGGATGGTGGCGCTCTCGCGATAGGTCTCGCCGTTCGGCAGGTCGACGTCGAATACGTGCAGCTTGTCGTAGCGGGAGGTGATCGCGCCGGTCGGATCGATCATCAGCGAGCGGTTGGCGGCGCGGTCGTCGCCCACATGGCCCGAGCGCACGATCGCCGAGCCGATCAGGAGCCAGATGTCCAGCTCGGCGGCCAGGCGGCTCAGGCCCAGAACACAGGGGTCCTGATCCTCATCGGTGATGGCGGCCGCACGGCGGTCGCGGCGCTGTTCGAGCAGGTTCGTGCCTTCGGGGGTCAGGATCAGCCTGGCCCCCTCCGATGTCGCTTGGCGAATCAAGGGCTCGACGTGCGCCAGGCCCGCCTCGGCAGTGCCCGGGGTGCGGGTCTGGATCAGGGCGATGGGAAGCCCGTCGGACATCAGGCGGCCAGGAGCCGGTCGAGCTCGCCTTTGCGCTCAAGAGCATGTAGGTCGTCGGAGCCGCCGATGTGGCGGCCGTCGATGAAGATCTGGGGGAAGGTCATGCGCCCCCCGGACCTTTCGATCATCTCGGCCTTCTTGGCCGGATCGAAAGACGCCACGATCTCGGTGAAATCAACGCCCTTCTTGTCCAGCAGACCCATGGCGGCGATGCAGTAGGGACAGCCGGGCTTGGTATACATCATGACGTCAGCCAAGGCGGGAACTCCGGAAAACTGGGGCGCGAGCGGATCATTTAGGGACTTCGCGCGCGGTTCGCACCCTCGCGATGACGGCGAGGTCCACGGCGCGGGCCCCGGCGTCCAGCAGGGCCGTGGCGCAGGCCTCGGCGGTGGCCCCGGTGGTCAGTACGTCGTCGATGAGGAGGACGCGCCGCCCCCGCACCCGTCGCGCCCCGGCCTCGGTGACGGCGAAGGCGGATTTCACGTTCAGGCGGCGCCCCCGGGCGCTGCGGCCGCCTTGCGTTTCGGTGGCCCGGTCGCGGATCAGAGCATCGGGCAGGTAGTCACGACGGGCGTCCCGGGCGAGCGGCCGGGCGATCTCGGCAGCCTGGTTGAAGCGGCGGGTCAGCAGGCGTCCGGGGTGCAGCGGCACGGGCGCGATGGCGTCGGCATCCTCGATCAGGGGCGCGGCGGCGCGCGACAGCCAGCGGGCGAACAGGGGCGCGAACTGCTGCTGATCGCCATGCTTGAACTTCAGAATCAGACCGCGTGACGCCTCGTCATAGACGCAGGCGGCCCGGCATCGCGCGAAGCGATAGGGCCGGGCGATGCAGGCCGCGCACCGGTCCGAGGCGAAGTCTCCGCCGTCGTACTCGAAAGCTGCGCCGCAGCCGTCGCAGACCGGGTCTTCCAGGAAGATCACGCGGTTCCAGGCACCCGGCGTCAGGCCCGCCTGTGCCGTGGCCTCGGGGCTGTCATGAGCCAGGGGCGGCAGGATCAGATCGGTCAGGCCGCGCGCCAGATCACGCAGCGCCGGAACGGCCCGCGCGCGGCCCGCTTCCCATCGGTCCTTCCAGCCCCCATCCTGATGGCGCATGAGCGCGTTCGGTCCCCCCATCATCTTCGATCCTCGCCGCCGGGCGACCCGGCTGGCGCGCGCCTCGCGGAGGTTCGCCGACGCCGACTTCCTGCATCGCCGCGCCGCCGAGAACGCCGTCCAGAGCCTGGAAGCCACCCTGCGGGACTTTCCGGTCGCCGTCGACCTCTCGGCGCTACCGGGTCCATTCGCCGGGATCCTGGCGGCATCGGAGGCCAAGGAGCGGGTCGGGGCACCGTTGGTGCTGGGTGACCTGGCTTTGAGCGCCGATCCAGGGGCCGCGCCCCTGCCGGTCGCCGAGGCGGACCTGATCGTGTCGCTAATGACGCTGCACTGGGCCAACGATCTGCCGGGCGCTCTGACCCAGATCCGTCGCGCGTTGAAGCCGGACGGCCTGTTTCTGGGGACGCTGCTCGGGGCAGGGACGCTGAAGGAGCTCAGGGCGGTCCTGACCGAGGCGGAGCTGGACGTCCGAGGCGGGGCGAGCGCACGGGTGTCGCCCTTCGTGGATGGCTTCGATGGCGCAGGGCTGCTGCAGCGCGCGGGCTTCGCCCTGCCCGTGGCCGACGTGGACCGGCTGACAGTCCGCTACTCGGGCCTGCCGGCCCTCGTTCGAGACCTGCGCGCGATGGGCGAGACCAATGCGCTGGCTGAGCCGATCCGGCCGCTGAACCGGGCGATCCTGATGCGGGCGGCGAGCCTCTATGTCGAGCGATACGCCGAAGCGGACGGGCGGATTCCGGCGACCTTTGAGATCGTCAACCTGGCGGGCTGGACCCCGCACGAGAGCCAGCCCAGACCTCTGAAGCGCGGATCAGCCAAGGTCAGGCTGGCGGATGCGCTCGGCGTCGTCGAGCACGGCAAGGGCTGATCGCCCTTTAGATCACGGCGGCGATTGTCGAGCTGATGTACTCGAACATGGCAGTGGCCCGGCTGGAGAACAGGGTCACGGCGGTGATGATGACCAGGAAGATCAGGCCGCAGATGAGGCCGTACTCGATGGCGGTGGCCCCGCGCTGGTCGGCGAGGAAACGGCGGATCAGCGCGGACATCGGCGGCCTCCGGACCTAGAGCAGGTCGCGCAACCAGGCGACCAGGGGGGCGTCGGCGGGCGGCATGGGATAGGCCGCCAGTCCGGACGGCTTGACCCAGGCCAGTGCGGGATGCTCACGCGCCGTGACCACCCCCGACCAGCGTCGGCACAGATAGAGTGGCATCAACAGGTGAAACGAATCGTAAGCGTGGCTCGCGAAAACGAACGGAGCCAGGCAGGCCTCGGTGACGTCGATGCCCAGTTCCTCGCGCAATTCGCGGATCAGGGCTTGCTCGGGACGCTCCCCGGGCTCGACCTTGCCGCCTGGAAATTCCCACAAACCGGCCAGCGCCTTGCCCTCGGGGCGTTTGGCGATCAGCACCCGGCCGTCGGCATCGACCAGGGCGCAGGCCACGACGAGGACGGTCGGCAGGGGGGATGGGGCATCGGTCATGACGGGCGCTTATCGGCCCGCTCACGCTTCCGCAATCATTGGTCACACAGTGTGGCCGCCTTGACCTTGCGGATCGTGACCGCAATGGGGCAAGTCGTTTCGCCTTTCGTTCCCTTCATCCGATCGCCGGTTTTTCTTCGCCCATGGCCGCCAGTCCCCTGACAGACGCCCTCGCCAGCCCCGAGGTGCAGGCCTTCGCCAGTGGCTTTCCGGTGCTGGTCATGCATCTGGCCGCGACGCTTGCGCTGCTGGCGGGCGGGGCTGTGATCTATGGTCTGCTGACGCCGTGGAAGGAGATCGCCCTGATCCGCGAGGGCAACTCCGCCGCTGCCGTCGCCTTTGGCGGTGTGCTTCTGGGCCTGGCCATTCCCCTTGCGGTGTCGCTCTCGGTCTCGACCTCGGTGCGGGACATCCTGCTTTGGGGACTGGCGACGCTGATCCTGCAGCTGCTGGCGTTCCGCGTGGTCGATCTTGTCCTGACTGGCCTGCCGCAGCGCATCCAGGAAGGCGAGGTGTCCGCCGCTGTCTTGCTGGTCGCCGCCAAGCTCGCCACGGCGCTGATCCTCGCCGCCGCCCTGACGGGCTGAGGCCGCTATGGCCGCAACGCGTCCGCCGGACTGGCTGATCTACGGCGGCCTTCTGGCCGTGGTGCTGGTCTTCTCTCTCAGCCGCCGCGAGAACGCCGACGCCCCGCCCGCGCCTCCGCCGCCCGACGAGATCGAAGGCGCTTTGCTGGGGCCCATCACACCGTTCGACCCGTCAGTCACCGTGGCGACGCCGGACATGCCTTTCGTCCCGGCCGCGGGCACGGCCTTTTCGATCGCCGGGCAGGGGCGCTGGCTGACGGCGCGGCACGTTGTCGAAGGCTGTCGCAGGCCCGCGCTGGTGGTCGGCGGAGGCCGGGCGGTCTCGGCCGACGTGCGGCTGGCGCCTCGCGCCGACATCGCCCTGCTGATAACCGCCGGGGGGCCGCCCGCCTTGCCGGTCACGACGACCGAGCCGCTCCGCATCGGACAACGCGCCTTTCATCCCGGCTATCCGCAGGGCAAGCCGGGGGAGGTGACGTCCAGGCTTCTGGGTCGCGAGGTGCTGAAGGTGCGTGGACGCGGCGCGCGCGACGAGCCGGTGCTGGCCTGGGCCGAAGTCGGCCGGACCGAGGGTCTGGAGGGCACGCTTGCGGGTCTGTCGGGCGCCCCGACGCTCGACCGGGCCGGTCGAGCCGTCGCCGTGACCATCGCCGAGGCGCCCCGTCGGGGCCGCATCTATACGACCGCCCCGGATACCTTGGGTCCAACCATCCGGGGCGAGCAGCGCGCGGACGAGCCAGTGCTGGGCGAACCCGTGACCGTCGACAACTATGGCCGCGTCGCCGACGATCTGCGCCGCGACCTGCGGGTCGCCCAGGTGGTGTGTCTGTCGGCCTGATGCGCACACCCTGATGCAGCTGCCCGTCGACCCGCAGCTCTTCGTCGCCTTCTGCGGCGTCATGGCCGTGATGGCGGTGACGCCGGGACCGGCCAACCTGTTCTCCATCGCCACGGGAATGGAGCGGGGCCGTCGCGCCGTGCTGCTGGCCGTGGCGGGCATGAACGTCGCGACCCTCGTCTGGTTCGGCGCGGCAGCGCTGGGGCTCGGCGCGCTCGTCACGGCCTTTCCTGAGGCGTTTCGCTGGATCGCCATCGCCGGGGCGGTCTACGTCGGATGGCTGGGCGTTGTCTCGATCCAGGGCGCGCTCGGTCCGGCGCCGGCATCGGAGGGGGAGGCGCGCGCCGTCCAGACCCGGCGGCCCGCCTTTGTCGACGGCTTTTTGGTGCAGTTGTCCAACCCCAAGGCGGTGCTGTTCTTCACGGCGGTTCTGCCGCCGTTCCTGGACGTGAACCGGCCTGCCGCGCCGCAACTGGCCTTGTTCGCTGCGGCGGTTATCCTCATGGACGTCACCACAATGACGACCTACGGTGTGGGTGGAGCGGCGCTGGCCCGGCGTATGGACGAGCCCCGCTTCCGGCGATGGTTCGGCGTTTTCGTCGGCCTGTTGTTGCTGGCCGCCGCCGTTCTGATTGTGTCGCGCTTATAGGGGTTTGGGCGTCCCCGGAACGGCGTCGTTCATGCGCCGTTCAGGTGGGACGGCTCAAGGCCCTTCTCTCTCCGGAGCGTACTCATGAAAACTCAGCCCATCCTGATGGTCGTCGCGGCGGCGCTGACGCTGTCGGCCTGCGCCACCTCCACCCCCTACGCCCCCGCTGGCTTCAACGGTCAGCGCGGCGGTTATGCCGAGCAGCGGCTCGAGACCGACCGCTATCGGGTCAGCTTCGCCGGCAACTCGGTGACCTCGCGCGAGCAGGTCGAGACGGGTTTGCTGCTGCGCGCCGCCGAGATCACGGTGGAGAACGGCTACGACTGGTTCTCGACCGTCGAGCGCGCGACCGACCGCGACGTGCGCTACGAGGCTCGGCCCGACCCCTTCTACCGGCCCTACAGCCCCTACTGGGGGCCATCGTGGCGCTACTATCGCCGGGGTCTGTGGAGTCGCTGGAACGATCCGTTCTGGGGTCACGACAGCGTGGACGTGCGCGAGATCGACCGCTTTGAGGCCAACGCCGAAATCGTGCTCGGGCGCGGACCCAAGCCGGCGGGCGATCCCAATGCTTTCGACGCGCGCGAGGTGATCCAGAATCTGGGTCCGCGCATGCCGCGTCCGACCGCCGACTAATGACAGAAGCGCGATCGACGCACTGCGTTGGTCGTGCCTATGCTAAGGGTTGCCGCCCGGGAGGGTAGCAGAAAATGTTGTCGTGAACGGGCATGTCCTCGAAGCGGTTGATCCGACGCAACCCACCACCGCGGCTCTTGCCGAACCCCATCACGAAGATGGACCACCCCCGTTGCCGTAAAAGATCGTAAAGATCGCGCAGCGTGCCGCCGATGGTCGGCAATAACGTCGAATACTCCAACACAAGGACCGGAGGCGCGCCGAAATCTCCTCGAATCAAGCGTTCGGCACCGCGCAAAGCCAATAGCTCCGCGCCCTCGGTGTCGACTTTAACCAGACACACGTCGCGTAGAGCCTGATCGATGCAAATCTGATCCAGGGTCGTCGTCCGCACCTCACGCATCATCACCTGGTCCGAGGACTGAACAGCGTGGGCTTGGCGGTTGTCCAGATCGACGAACGCCAAGGCCGACATCTGATCGGCAAATGCCTCGCGACTTTCGAGCCTGGCATCGGGTTTCAGGGTGCTGGCCCCAATATTCCCCTTCGCGTCGATCGCCAGCGTGCCGTGACCAACCCGGTCGCTGATCGCACTCTCGATGACGTGAATATTGGCGTGACCATTTAATGCCGCGTGACGCCGCGTTGCGCTGGCACATTCAGGATTGGCATCAATCGCAATGACGCACCCCCGAACCTGCACGGCCCGCGCAGCACTCAGCGACACCAGACCATAGGCCGAGCCCACGTCGATCATCGTGTCGCCCGGTGCCAATACAGCCTCAACCCATTCGAGAAAGCCGATCTCATAGCCTCCCTCGAACAAGATCTTGCGGGCCATCACGGTATCGCGTGCTGGGTCGACATCGACGAGATCGCCGTTGAAAAGACGGATGCGTAGAGGCCCGAGTTCGGATCGCCGGGCGGCGATTTCGCGCGCGATCTCGGCCCTCAAAGCCTGCGCGAGCCCACTGTTGTCGCTCCCAACCAGGTTGAAGAAGCCCCAAGACGCCAATCGACGTCTCAACCCGCCAGCAGACAACTGCTTTATCGCGGCGATGCCCGCCCGATAGCGTCGGAGAACGACCGGCGGCACAGACACTTCGGCTCGAGTGAGTGATAGGTGCCTTTCGGCAACAACAGCCCCGCCGCTTTTCAGTTGAGCTGTGATCACCAGTGTTTCATCGGTAGTCGCGTCGAGCGCCAATAGGGCCTTCCAGCCCAGGTCAGATCGCCCGAGCAGGGTGGCGCGTGCAACGTCGGGACGGTGCAGTCCCGTGAGGGCATTTCCTGCCGGTTGTCCATTGACGAGAAGCCGGATTTCGCTGCCGCTGGGCCTATCGGTCCACCAACCACCGACCGTGATGGTCTGCTGGAGTGGGGCGGCTTCGATCAATGCGATCGTCAGTGCCGAGGGCGTAACATCGCGGGCCTCGCGCAATGTCCATTGGCCGCGCTCTTCCCGGTCGTCGACGCGACATATGACTGTGACACCGTCCGTCAAAGCCGTGCCGCGCGGCAGCGTTAGATCGAGTCGCCAGCGATCCACGCCGGGCGCTAGTTCAATGCGAGCGGTCGCTCCGGCGCAACGCGCCTCTACCGTCGCGCCTGATGTTGAAGCCGTCCACAGCCGCCCTGTAACCGTAAGATCACTCATGCGGCGATCCAGACTTGTCAACGCATCGAGCCGACGGACCCGCTCCGACACTTTCGGTGTTTTAGGGCGGGTCTTTGGCTGCCTTGTCATGCTGACATCCTAGCCGACCCTGGGTGACTTCAACCGGCGCTTGTTGGCGTGCGTGGCCGGTGCGGTGCCCAGCGCCTCGGGGATCTCGCCCTTGAAGTAGAACCGCTGCCAGGCCTCCTTGGCGGCGTCGGGGTCGCCGGATGCCAGGCGGGTGTTGAAGTCGGTGCGCTGACGGTTCCAGGCCTCGAACTGGCCCTTCATCACGGGGTTGGACTCCAGCGTCCGAATGACCGGCTGGACGGCCTCCATCTTCCGGTGCTCGATCAGATGGATGAAGCAGAAGGGCTCGCCCCGTTCGAACTTCACGCGGCCGGGTCGGGTGAACAGCCAGTTCATGGTGAAGGGAAACGGCAGCCAGTCGGTCTCGATCAGTCCGACCAGGGGCTGGATGCCGTCCTTCATGTGGTTGGGCGATCCCGAACAGATCATTCCCCAGCCCGGCGGTGTGCGGAACAGATACTGGGGATGCATCGTCAGAACCCCGCGCGAGAAGTGCGAGGTGACGAAGTGGTCCAGCTCCGGCTGCGGCCGCTCGGGCGTAATGGTGATGTCGTTCTGCGACGGCCCGCCGGTCCACTCCGCCGTGAAGGTGAAGGGGCACAGCAGCTCCCACCCCGTGGAGTTGGCCATTGTCAGCGGCAGGCAGCGATAGGGGTGGCGGCTGGCGAAGACGTCCATCCAGTTTCTCGACTGGCGGCCGGGCACCAAGTCCGGCGGACGGGCCGACATCGGATAGCATTCCAGTTCCAAGGGGCGGCGTCCTTCGGCTAAGCGGGTCGTGTCGTCCTTCCTATCGGCCCTCCCATGACCGCTCAACCGCCGCATGACCGACAGACCCTGCTGGATTTCCTGGCCGCGTGCGGGATCGCGCAGACGACACACGACCATCCGGCCGTGTTCCGCGTCGAGGAGGGGCTGGAGCTCAAGGCCGCCATGCCCGGCGCCCACACCAAGAACCTGTTCCTGAAGGACAAGAAGGGGCGTCTGTGGCTGATCTCGGCGCGTCAGGACACGGTCATCGATCTGAAGGCGGCACCGCAGATCATCGGCTCGGACCGGCTGTCGTTCGGCAATGAGACGCTGATGTGGGAGACATTGGGCGTGCGGCCGGGCTCGGTCACGGCGCTGGGCCTGATCAACGACGTGGACCGGCGCGTGACTTTCGTCCTGGACCGGCGGCTGTGGGAGGCCGACGTCGTCAACTTCCACCCCCTGACCAACACCGCAACGACGGCGCTGACGCAGGCGGCGTTTCGGCGGTTCCTCCATGCTGTCGGGCGTAGGGCGATGGTGGTGGATTTCGACTGACCTTCTCCCTCCCCTTCATGGGGAGTGGACTGATGGTCGGCAAAGCCGACCGAAGGACGGGGCGCGAAGCGGTCAGGGTGGGGTTCGTGACCGCGCATTCGGGCCCCACCCGCGCTCGACTGCGTCTCGCGGTCCCTTCCCGTTCCGGGGAGGGAGAAAGCCGCTTGCCTCTGCGCCGCCTCGCGACCATCTGTCGGCTCTCGCGTTCCACGCCGACAGGATGACCTCACGATGACCCTCGCCGACCCGACCGCCGGAAACGACGACCTGATCAAGGAGGGTTCGGACGCCGGCTTCATGGCCGACGTGATCGCGGCTTCCAAGCAGCAGCCGATCATCGTCGACTTCTGGGCGACCTGGTGCGGGCCGTGCCGGACCCTGACGCCGATCCTGGAAAAGCAGGTCCGCGCAGCGGGCGGAGCGGTCAAGCTGGTCAAGATCGACGTCGACAAGAACCCGGCCTATGCGGGCCAACTGCGGGTCCAGTCGATCCCGACCGTCTACGCCTTCGTCAACGGCCAGCCGGTCGACGGCTTCCAGGGCGCCCTGCCCGAAAGCCAGGTCAAGGCCTTCATCGAGAAGTTGACGGGTGGCACCTCGGCCAACTCCGACGTGGAGCAGCTTCTGGCCCTGGGCGAGGAGTCGCTGGGCCTGTCGGACTTCGGTGGCGCGGCTCAGGCCTATGCCCACGTCCTGACGCTGGAGCCCGAGAACGAGGACGCCATCGCCGGCATGGCGCGGGTCTATCTGGCCGGCGGCGACGCCGATCAGGCGCGCCAGACCCTCGCCATGGCCCCGGCCGAGTCCAAGAACCCCACGGTGATCAGCCTGCGGGCCCAGCTCGCCCTGGCCTCGGCGGCTCCCACCGCCGAGACGGCTCTGCTGGAGGCCCGGCTGCGAGCCGATCCGGGCGACCACCAGGCGCGCTATGACCTGTCGCTCGCCCAAGCGGCGTCCGGCGATCTGAAGGGCGCGGTCGATAGCCTGCTGGACATCGTCCAGGCGGACCTAGAGTGGAACGAACAGGCGGCGAGGAAGCAGCTGCTGGTCGTGTTCGAGGCCGCGGGTCTGACGTCCGACATCGCCAAGGATGGACGTCGCCGCCTGTCCTCCATCCTGTTCGCTTGAGGGGGCCGACGATGGCGCAGGGTTATGTGAAGGCGGTCGACCTGCCCCAGGTGATCCCTGTGTTCCCGCTGCCGGGCGCGATCCTGCTGCCGCGCGGGCAGCTGCCGCTCAACATCTTCGAGCCGCGCTATCTGAACATGATCGACGACGCCATGGCGGGCGACCGGATAATCGGCATGATCCAGCCGGTGGGCGGGCCGCGGCGCCTGCCCAGCCTGTCGGCCGTGGGCTGCGCCGGGCGCATCACCACCTTCGCCGAGACCTCGGACGGGCGCTATCTGGTGACGCTGACCGGGGTGGCGCGTTTTCGCGTGGCGTCCGAGCTTCCGGTGCAGACCCCCTATCGCCAGGTGCGCGCGGCGTTTCAACCGTTCGAGACGGATCTGACCGCGCCGACGGGCGGAGAAGGGTTCGACCGCGAGGCCTTCCTCGCGGCCCTGCGTCAGTATCTGGAGCGGCGCCAGCTGGAGATCGACTGGGAAACGGCCGAGGCCGCGCCGCAGGAAGCCCTGGTCAACAGCCTGTCGATGGCCCTGCCGTTCGAACCGGCCGAGAAGCAGGCGCTGATGGAGTCACCGACGCTGGATGACCGGGTCGAGGTGCTGACGGCGCTTCTGCGCATCGACGCGGCCGAAAGCGGCGACGGCGACAGCCAGACCTCGATGCAGTAGGCGCGGGTGCGTTAGTCCATCGCGCAGATGTCGGGTAGGCCGCGCAGACCTCCGGCGTGATCGAGGCCATAGCCGACGAGGAAGCGGTTCGGTGCCTCCCAGCCGACAAAGTCGGGCTCGGGCGCGCGCGGCAGGGGCCAGGGCTTCCTCGCGAAGACGCAGGTCAGGACCTCGGCGGCCCCCGCCTCTTTCGCCAGCCGCACGGCCTCGGCGAGCGACAGTCCGGTGTCGAACACGTCGTCGAGGATCAGGACCTTTTTGCCGGTCACGGGTCGCTGCAGCGGCGCGCGAACGTCGATGGCACCCCGGCTCTCGGTCTCGTCGCCGTAGGAGGCCAGCCACAGGGCGTCGAAGCGGACGTTCTTACCCAGCCGCGACAGCGCTCGTGTCAGATCGGCGGCGAACCACAGCCCCCCGGTCAGCAAGACGACCGCGACCGTCTCGTCATCGACGTGCGGCGCGACCCGGGCGGCGAGATCGGCGACGACCCGCGCGACCTCGGCTTCGGGCAACAGGACGGTCGGCGACGGGGGAGCTTCAGCCATCCGAGGCCGATAGCGCCTCGTGTCGGGGCCTGTCGATAGGGCTGTGATGAACCCCTTCCAGGTTCGATCAGCGCCAGGTCAGTGGTGAGGGGCCTCGGCGGCGTGACCGGCGTCGGCGATCGGCTGGGCGTCGATCGGTTCGGCGTGGGCCACAGGCGCGGCCTCGATGATGGCGGGGCGCAGGCCGTGGTCGTCGGCGGCCGGATGCGGCCGGTCGTGACCGGCGGGGGCGGCGTGGTCCTCGCCAGGGTCGGCATCTGCCTCATGCGCGGACGGCGTCGTGCCGACGAAGTGGACGCCGACGTCCACGCCCTTGGCCCCCGGATCGCGGATCATGGCGGCGAAGCCCTGGACACCGCCGGGCAGGACGGGCGCCCCGTCCAGTTCGATCACGGCGTGGCCGACCTCCGCGCCCTGGTCGTCCAGCAGGGCGACGCGGACCGGTGGCGGCAGGATCTCGCGGCCCCGCACATTCCTGAGCGCGCCCGATACCATGACCATGTCCGGTCGCTCCAGCATGGCCTTGGCGGTGACGGCCTCGAACTCCAGGCCCGTGGGGTTCACCGGGGCCCCGACCATGGCATAGGCGGCGGCAGCACGGGGCCATAGCTCGACCACCTCGACGCGGAACAGCCAGCTTCCGGCGAGAATGCCGACGAAGGCACTCGCCAGGCCCGCCCAGACGGCACCATGGGTGGCGGCGCGGCGCACACGGCGCTGCTGCTCGGCCCGGGCGCGAAACGCTTTGGGCAGTTCGGGCGCGGGGGTCTGGGGCGCGACGGGCGGGGCCTCGGCGTTGACCGCCTTCATGATCTCGGCGGCCCCTGGCGCGGCCGCGGCGGGGGCGGTGGCCTGCAGCGTCAGGGGCTCCTCGGCCGTGGCATGCCAGACGTGGGCGCAGGACTGGCAGCGCACCTTGCGACCGCCCGCCGGAATGGCGTCGTCGGGGGCGAAATAGCTGGTGGCGCAGGACGGGCAGGTCAGTATCATGCGGCTGACTATGCGAGGCCGATCCCTCGGCCCCCTCCCATCGGCGCAGACACGCGCCGTTCCTGACGACTAGACACCCGATGTCCCGACCGCGCCGCCCGGCCGCCGATCCCGCGCCTTCGCCCGAGACCGTCCGCCTGACGGGTGTCGGATTCGGCTATGCGGAACGCCCGGACGTGCTTCGGGACATCTCTCTGATCCTGCCCGTCGGCTCTTTCCACTTCCTTACCGGGGCGTCTGGATCGGGGAAGTCGAGCCTGCTCAAGCTCATCACCCTGTCCGAGCGTCCCTCCAAGGGCCGAATCACCCTCTTCAGCGAGGACGCGACGGACGTTTCCGCGCGCGATCGCCCCCGGTTCCGGCGGCGGATGGGCGCGGTGTTTCAGGACTTCCGCCTGCTGGATCACCTCAGCGTCTTCGACAACGCCGCCCTGCCGCGTCGCCTGCGCGGCGACAAGTCGGCGGACTTTGGTCCCGATGTCGAGGAGATGCTGGCCTGGGTGGGGCTGGGCGACCGTATGGGCGAGCGGCCGACCCGTCTGTCGGGTGGAGAAAAGCAGAGGCTGGCCATCGCCCGCGCCGTCATGGCTCGCCCCGAGTTGATCGTCGCCGACGAGCCGACCGGCAGCGTCGATCCGGTCATGGCCGAGAAGCTGCTGCGGCTGTTCCAGTCCCTCAACAAGCAGGGGGTCACGGTGCTGATCGCCAGTCATGACGAGGCCCTGGCCCAGCGTTCCGGCGCCACCGTCCTGCGCCTGTCCGACGGGCGGTTGGCGGCAGCGGCCAAGGCGCGAGCGGCATGATCCGCTGGTCCACGATCTTCGGGTCCGGAGAGGCTCCGTTCGCCCCGCCGGAGCGCGATCTGTTGCCGCGCGACGGTGCCGGAGAGCGGTGGCTGGGGGGCGTGATCGCGGTCCTGTGTTTCGTCGCCTGCTTGGCGGGTGTCGGCGCGCTAGCGGCCGAGCGGGCGGCGGGCGGCTGGGCGCGTGAGCTGCGGAGCGAGGCGACGGTGCAGGTGCGGCCGGGCGTGGGCGAGACCGGCGACGCTGCCGCCGCGCGCGCCACCGAGGCTCTGGCCGGCGTGACGGGCGTCGAGGAAGCCGCCGCCATGGATCGGGCGACGGCGGAAAAGCTGCTGACGCCGTGGATGGGCGAGGCGGCGCTGGAGGACATGGCCCTTCCGCATCTGGTCACCGTGCGGCTGGACGCGGCCGCGCCGGCCAGCGCCCTGGTGCTGGGGCGGGCGCTGGCCGAGGCGGGCATCGACGCCACGGTCGACGATCACAGCCTGTGGCGGGGCGAGGTGGAGCGGTCCGCGGCGACTGTGACCTTGCTGGCGCTGGCGGCCTTCCTCGCCGTGGCCGGGGCGACGGGCGCGGCTATCGTCCATGCCGTGCGGGCTGGCGTGGAGGCCCGGCGGTCGATTATCGAGACGCTGAGCCTGTCGGGCGCGACCGACGCCGCCATCGCCTGGCTGTTTCAGCGGCGATTCGCGCTTCTGGCCCTCATCGGCGGGGCGGCGGGGACGGGCGTGGCGCTGGCGCTGGCGGCGCTGGTGCGGTTTCTCGGCGGAGGGGAGGGGTTGAGCCCGGCCCTGCCGCTGGCCTGGAGCGATCTACTGATCCTCTCGCCAACGCCGGTGGTCGCGGCTACGGTAGCGCTTGTCGCGGCGCGGCTGTCCGCCGGGCGGGCGCTCGCCCGGCTTGGCGGCGACGGCCGGGCCCGGTAGGGGGAAGCCATGAAGTTTCTGGCGCTTATCGGGATCGTCGCCCTGATCTGGCTGGTGGGGCTGTTCGCCTTCGCCGAGCGGGTGCGCAGCCTGTCGCCCGCGCCTGAGCCCGAGCGCGCCGACGCCATCGTCGCCCTGACCGGCCCGTCGGCCGAGCGGGTAAACGCCGCCATCCGCCTGTTGGAACAGGACAAGGGTGAGCGGGTGCTGATCTCCGGCGTCAATCCGGAGGTCCGGCGCGAAGAGCTGCGGGCTCTGACGCCGGGCTCCAACCGCCTGTTCAACTGCTGTGTCGATCTCGGCTTCGAGGCCGAGACGACGACCGGCAACGCCGCAGAGATCGCCGCTTGGGCTCGGTCCAAGGGCTACGACAACCTGATCGTGGTGACCTCCGATTACCACATGCCGCGGTCGCTGATCGAAATCCGCAGCGCCGCTCCGGGCGTGGAGCTGACCCCCTATGCGGTGGAGACCCCGTCGTTGGACGACAGCCGCTGGTGGCGGGCGGCGGTGACGGCGCGGCGGATGACGCTGGAATACATGAAGTATCTCGCTGTCATGGGCCGGGTCACCTTGGACCGCATCACCGGCGAGGGCGCGGACGCGGAAACGCTCGCCGAGGCCCCGGAGGCGGCCCCGTCTTGACCACCCTGCGTTCGCTTCTTTTCGTCGCCTGGCTGTATCTGTCGATGGCGATCTTCGCCGTCGGCCTGTCGCCCGCTCTGATCCTGCCGCACCGCTACGCCATGATGGTGATCCGGGCCTGGGCGCGGTTCGTCCTGTTCGGCCTGCGCTGGATCGCGGGGGTGCGGGTCGAGTTTCGGGGGCTGGAGCACCGCCCGACGGGCCCGACTTTCGTCGCGGCCAAGCATCAGGGGATGCTGGACGTCATCGTGCCCTTCCTGATGCTGGACGACCCCTGCATCGTGATGAAGAAGGAGCTGGCGATCCTGCCCTTCTTCGGCTGGTTCGCGCTGAAGACGAAGATGATCGTGGTCGACCGCGAAGCGGCGGCCAAGGCGCTCAAGGACATGGTGCGTCAGGCGCGCGCGCGCCTGGCCGAGGGCCGTCAGATCGTGATCTTCCCGGAAGGCACCCGCGCCCTGCCGGGCACGGTCCCCGACTACAAGCCGGGGGTCGCCGCCATCTATCGCGACCTGGCCATGCCCTGCACGCCGGTCGCCACCAACGCGGGCCTGTATTGGCCGGCCCACGGATTCCGCCGCAATCCGGGCGTCGCGGTCTATGAGTTCCTGCCGCCGATCGAGGCCGACCTGAAGCGCGGACCCTTCATGGTCGAGCTGGAGAGCCGCATCGAAGCGGCCTCGGACCGCCTCGCTCAGGCCTGAGCGCGGCGGAACCGGCTCGGGCTGACGCCCGTGGCGGCGCGAAAGGCGCGCGCGAACCGGCTGGGGCTTTCATAGCCGACGGCGGCGGCGACGTCGGTGATGGATTGCTGGGTCTTCTCCAGCAGGCGCTGGGCGACCGTCAGGCGCCGCAACCGGATCCATTCGCCCGGCGGGGCTCCCATCGACGCCTTGAACGCCCGGGCGAAATGAAAGGGCGACAGTCCCGCGACCTTGGCCAGTTCGGCGGTCCTGAGGGGACGGTGCAGCGCCGCCTCGACGTGCTCGCGAAGAACCGCGAGCTGTCGCGCGGTCAGTCCGCCCCGGTTGGCATCCGCCGAGCGCGTCCGGGCGGTGCGGACCAGGGTCAGCACGAGGGTTCGCAGGATGCTCTCGTTCAGGCCGGCGTCGTCGGCCGACGCCGGATTGGCCAGTTGCTCGACCAGGCCGGTGATGACGGGATCCACCAGCACCCGGCCGCGCAGGGGAGCCAGGGGGCAGCCTTCGTCCGTCACGCCGAACCGCAGGAAGGTCTCGATCCCCACCGTCAGCAGCAGGATCTCCTGCGCGGCATGGGCCGCCAGCGTCGCCTCGCCGCCCGCCGGAGCGATCGTGTAATGGTCCGGCGCGACGCAAGCCTTCAGCCGGGCGGGGTCGGGCCGATCCATCGACCGTTCGCGTGCGATCAGGTTGATGCGGACGGCCAGCGCCATCGCCGCGCCCGGGCCGACGGTGACCGACCCGTTCGGCCGCGTCAGGCGACTAAGCGTGGCATCGTCTCCCAATCCAGCAACATCCAGTCGGGTCCAAGCAAGATCGGTCGCGCAGGTCTCACCGATTTGGGCGACGGTTCCGCGCCCGCACGACGGGTCGTTCACCGGGGATACCGAAGATGCGCTCATCCATGCTCGCCCTTGCCGCCGCCCTGCTGCTCACCTCGGCCGCGACGGCCACGCACGCACAGAACTCCACAACCCAGAACAGCACGGCTTCGGCAGCGCTCGCAAGTCCGGCGGTCGACGACACGGTCTTCATCTACGTCGACTACGTCACGGGTCTGGACAATCTGATCAACACCATCCCGCGCGCTCAATTCCGGAACAACATCACCGCCTTCGCCAAGTTCAACCCGCTGTTCCGGGTGCCGACGATCGTGCTGGGCGAGGAGAACGACTACTACGGCACCTTCCTGCCCGAGATCACCGAGCACGTGACCCACGACATCCACCGGTTCAACCGGACCCAGGTGTCGGGCTACACCCCCGAAGTGGCGGCCTATCTGGCCTCGACGGGCCGCAAGACGGTGGTGATCGGGGGCATCTCGATCGACAATTGCACCCTGCACACCACGCTGGACCTGCTTCGCAACGGCTACACCGTCTATGTCATCACCGACGTTTCGGGCTCCAACAGCCCGATGGCCGAGGCCGACGCCATCCAGCGGATGCGCGACGCCGGGGCCGTCACCGGCGGCTGGCTCTCGATCCTGACCGACCTCGGCCAGGACTTCGCCGATCCCCGCTATGGCCGGGGCATGATGGGGATCATCCAGGCCCACTGGCCCGCCTCGACCATTGGCACGGTCAGCGACAGCACCCCCGATGGCCACGGCCTGCAGCTACCGACCGGTTCCTGACGAAGCGGCGGCGCGGCTCCTCGCGGAGCCGCGCCGTCAGCTCGCCGCGAACTCGCTCAGGGCGTCGATCACGGCGCGGTTCTGGTCCTCGGTGCCGACGGTGATGCGCAGGCCGTCGTGGATGCCATAGCCGCCGACCGCGCGGACGATGATGCCCTTGGAGTTCAGATAGTCGTTGGCGGCGGTGGCGTTGCGCTTTTCGTCCTTGAACAGCACCAGGATGAAGTTGCCCGCGCTCGGCAGGACCTCGAAGCCGAAACCCCGGATGGCCTGCGTCAGGCGCGGACGCCAGGTCTGGATCAGCTCGCGCGACGCCTTCTGGTGCGCCTCGTCGGCGATGGCGGCGGTAGCGGCCTCGAGGCCTGGGACCGAGACGTTGAAGGGCAGACGGATTCGGTCGATGGCTTCCGACACAGGCAACGGCGCATAGCCGAAGCCGATGCGCAGGCCGCCCAGGCCGTGGATCTTGGAGAAGGTGCGGGTGACGACGACGTTGGTCGCCTCGCGAGCCAGGGGGAAGGCCGTCTCCCAGTCGGGCTCGGTGACATATTCGGCATAGGCCTCGTCGACGACCAGCAGAATGTGGGGCGGCAGGGCCTCATGCAGGCGGCGGATCTCCTCGCCCGAGTTCCAGCTGCCGGTCGGGTTTGAGGGATTGGAGACGTAGACGATCTTCGTTCGCTCATCGACCTGTCCTAGCAGCGCGTCGACCTCGGCCTTGTAGCCCGGCTCGGGGGCCAGCTTGACCTCGGCCTCGCAACCGAGGGCCGAGATGCGATAGGCGAGAAAGCCGTACTGGCCGGTGACGATGTTGTCGCCCGCCGTCAGATAGGTCTGGTTCAACAGGGCGAAGACTTCGTCCGAGCCATTGCCGAAGATCAGCCGCTCAGGCTCCAAGCCATGGTGCTCGGCCACGGCGGCGCGCAGTTTCATGGCCCGGCCGTCGGGATAGACATGGATGTTCTTGATCGCCGCCTCATAGGCCGCGCGGGCTTTCTCGCCGGCGCCGAGCATGTTCTCGTTGGACGACAGCTTCATCGGCTCGGCGACGCCGGGGATGGCCGACTTGCCGCCGACGTAGGGGGCGATGTCGAGGATGCCGGGCTTCGGCTGGGGGGCGACCTGGGTCATTGGGGCTTTCTCAGTAGACGGGCGCTGACCCGATCACACCGGACAGCGCGCCGGGCGCCTGACGCAGCCGCCCGTCTTCGGCCTGCACATAGCCCGCCAGGGCATAGAGCTTCAACCCGCCGGCCGTCGTCAGCAGGGTCGCGGCCAGACCGAGCGCGGCCAGATCGGCCCGGATGCGGGCGTCGGGAACCGGGCTGTCGGAGACCCAGAAGGTGCGGTCGTCGCCCGTGGGTCCGCTCGGCTCGCACGCGATCAGCAGGGCGCGGGGAGCGCCCGCCCGGTCGTCGGGCAGGGCCTCGATCACCCGTAGGTCGGGCCGCGCCAGCAGCCGCCCCCACCAGGGTCGGTCGCCCAGATCGATCAGGGCGAACACAGAGGGATCAACCCGGGCCAGTGCCGTCTCGGCGTCCGCGACGGGCGTGGCCGCGCCCCAACGGTCGGCGGCGAGCACGGCCGACAGGGGGCCCGACGCCACGAAGCGGCGTCCACCCGCCACCTCCATCCGCCCGTGAACCGCGCGCAGGATCCGGGCCTGGAGCGGATCGACCCCGTCCAGCGCCTCTCGTAGCGCGAGCGCCCGGGCGTCGGCGCGCCCGTGAGGGCCCGCCGCGATGCGGGCGGCCAGCGCCTCGATCAGGGCGCGGTCCAGCGCCAGCCGCCCGGCGTCGATCTCGGGCTCCTCCAGCATCAGAACAGCTTGGGCGCCGGGGCAAGGGCGAAGGGACCGAGGAAGGTGCGGCCGTCGCGGAACACGATGGCGATGTCGACGTCCTCCCCGCCTTCGACCGTGCTGGCCGCCGCCGCCCCGGCGGCCCCCGCCTGATTGACCGCACCGCCCTGTGAGCCGGCCAGCCCGGCGATGGCCGCCATCGGCCGCTGGGCGTTCAGCGAGAGTGTTCCCTCAAGCCGCCCGTCCGCTCGGGCCAACAGCACGTCGCTGGCTAGCGTCGCCCGGCTCTCGCCCGCCGAGATCTCGCCGCGCACCTGGGTGAATCGCCCGCCCGCGCGCGTCCAGGCCGAGAACACGCCCGCCGCGTCGGCCCCCTGCAGGCGATCAGCGTCCTCGATGACCGTCTCGATCTGCAGCGTCAGCTTGCCGTTCCTCGCCATGCCTTCGACCGGCCCGCCGGGACGGCCCTCGGCGTCGATCAGACGGAACAGGACGTCGACGCTCGTCTCCACGCCCGGCGTTCCGGCCGGGGCGAGGTGGGGGCGCAGATAGGCCTCGATCCGCTCGGCTTGGGAAATCGGGAAGACCTCGGCGTCGCGGTGAGACGTGAAACGGACCTCCGCCAGCTCGACCGCGACATTGGGCCAGGCCTGCGTCAGGCCACTGACGCTGGCGCGGATCACGCGCCCGCCGATGGCCACGTCGCCCTTGCCCGCCCGCGTCAGGACCAGGCCGTCGCCCGCGACCAGCACCCATTTGTCCGGGTTCCAGGCGTTGGCCTCGGCCGCCAGATCGGGGGCGGCGAGCGCATGGCCGGACGGGGCGGTCACGCGCACGTTCTCGGCCTCGATCCGCACACGGAACGGCCAGCCGGAGGTGGTCATGCCGGAATAGGCGACGTCCCATCCCGAGCCGCGCAGGCCTACGATGCGCTGATCCAGCCGCTCGCGCACCTGTCCCGCCAGCACGAACCACCAGACCGACCAGGCGATCAGCACGATCAGGAACAGGCCGATGGGGGCGAACAGGCCGGAGCGTTTGTGGCGGGGGGGTGAAGCGTGGGTCATGGGCGCTGGTTACAGCAAGCGCGTGGCGAAATCAGCGCCTGGCCGCGAGTCATGGCGACGATCAAGTCCCCGAACTCTTGGAGACAGACAGGAACTCCCGCGTCATCTCCACCGCCTCGACCAGCCCCATCCTCTGAACCTCCGCCCCCGGCGGCAGCGCGGCGAACAGGCGTGTCGGCGTGGCAGCGTCCAGCATGACGAAGACACCGCGGTCGTCGGCGCGGCGGATCAGGCGGCCGAAGGCCTGGGCGATGCGGGCGCGGGCCAGGGCGGCGTCATAACCCTTGGCCCCGAACTTCTCGCGCCGCGCCTTGTGCAGCAGATCGGGGCGGGGCCAGGGCACGCGGTCGAAGGCGAGCAGGCGCAGAGACCGGCCGGGCACGTCGACGCCGTCGCGCACGGCATCGGTGCCCAGCAGGCAGCTGTCCTGTTCGGCGCGGAAGATGTCGACCAGGGTGCCGACTTCCAGCGGATCGACGTGCTGGGCGTAGAGGGGGATCTGGGCCTTGGCCAGGTCGGGGCCGAGGCGCTCATAGACCGCCTTCAAGCGGCGGATGGCGGTGAATAGGCCCAGGCCCCCGCCACCGGCCGCGAGGAACAGTTCGCGCATGGCGGCCGCCGTCTGGCGCGGGTCGTCCTTGGCCACGTCGCCGACGACGATGACCCGACTGTTGGCGGCATAGTCGAAGGGGCTCTCTACCTTCAGGGTCCGCGCCGGTTCGATCAAACGGGCCGCGCCGGTGCGCATCCGGGCCATGCCGAACAGGTCGCCGCCGCTGGCCTCCGCCACCGGATCGGACAGGGTGGCGGAGGTCACGAGCACCCCGTGGCTGGGCAGGATGACGGCGGCCTCCAGCGGCACGGTCGGGTCGATCCAGTGACGGCGAAGCGCCACGTCGTGGATTCGGCCAAAGGCGGTCTCGACCGACAGCCAGTCGACGAAGTCCGGGTCCGGTTCGTCTCCGCCGTCCTGAAGCGCGGCCAGCATGGAGCGCCAGCCGGGCAGGGTCATGCGGGCCCGCCGATCCAGGCCGCGCAGCGCCCCCTCGATGCGGGCGCGGGCCGAGCCATCCAGCTCCGACGCTTCATCGTCCAGGATGTCTTCGAGGTGGCGGGCCAGGGCCAGCAGCGGGGCCTCCACCGCCGCGATGGCCTGGGCGGCGCCGCGCGCGGTCTCCAGCAGGGGTTCGGTCGCGGGGCGGACAGCGCATTCGGTGCCGAACTCCGACGACGCCGACGAGGCGGCATCGGAGGTGCGGGCGCGGATTTGCTCCAGCGCCGCCATCAGGAACTGTTCGATCGGACCGACCGGGTTCACCTCTCCGCTGGGAGGCGCGATCCGACCGGAGATGCCTTCGCCCGGCAGGGCGGCGGCGGCGCGGATGGCGTCCTGAAGCGCTTTCGCCGCTGCCTCGTTGTCGGCGCACAGGTCGCCCAGCCGCTGTTCCAGCCCCCGCCCACGACGGCCCCGCCCCTCCGGCCCCCGGATCCAGCGGCGCAGCTCGGCCGCCTCCTGGCCCGACAGGCAGGCGGAAAAGGCGCTGTCGGCCGCGTCGAACAGGTGGTGACCCTCGTCGAAGACGATGCGCTTCAGGGCGGCGGTCTCATTGTCCTGCTTCAGGCCGCGCGCAGTGCGGGCCCCGTCGAAGGCGGCCTGGGTCATGACCAGGGCGTGGTTGGCGACGACCAGATCGGCCCGGCGGCTGGCGCGGATGGTCTTTTCGACGAAGCAGGTGCGGTAATGGGAACAGGCCGCGTGGACGCATTCGCCGCGCCGGTCGACGAGGTTGGCGGCGCTGGCCTGAGCGCTGGGGCCGATCGCGAACAGGCCCGGCAGCCAGCCGGGGAAGTCGCCGCCGGTCATGTCGCCGTCGCGGGTGTGCAGCGCCCAGCGGCTGGTGAGGGCCAGGCCGATCATGTCGCCGTTGCCCAGCTGGGCCGCCTGAACCATGTCCTGGAGGTTCAGGAGGCAGAGGTAGTTCTCGCGGCCTTTTCGGACGACGGTCTTTCTTCGGCGTTCGGCCGGGTCGGGCCACAGGGCGGCGCTCTCGCGGTCGATCTGGCGCTGGAGCGCGCGGGTATAGGTCGAAACCCAGGCCGCGCCCTGATTGCGCTCGGCCCACAGGGAGGCCGGCGCGAGATAGCCGAGCGTCTTGCCGGTACCGGTGCCGGCCTCCGCCAGCAGCATGCGCGGTCGGCCCTCCTCGTTGCGGGGCGAAAAGGCATAGGCGGCCTCGGCTGCGTAATCGGACTGGGTCGGGCGGGCTTCGTCCAGCCCCGACTGCTGCAGCAGCTTCTCCAGCCGTATGCGGGCGGATTCGGAATCGACCGGGGCCGACCCTGCCTCGCCGCGCGGCGCCTCGTCCTCCCACTCCGGCAGGCGGGACCAGGCGTCGAGGCCCGAGCCGCGATGCTGGCGTTCGCGCAAGGGCTGGCTTTGCAGCGCGCCCGACACCCGCCAGGCCCAGCTCCATCCGGCGCGCCCCAGCGTCTCGGCCAGGGTGAAGGCGTCCTCGCGGCGCGGATAGGCGGGGTCCGCGAGTTCGCGCAAGAGGGCGGCGGCGGCGTCGCGAAGTGCCGCGGCCTGTGCCTCGGGGCCCTTCGGTTCGCTCATGCCGAGGGCCAGGGCCAGACCGCTGGGGGATGGGGCGCAGAAGGTCGCCGGGCGGACGAAGGCCCAGAGCTCGAGCACGTCCAGCAAATCCGACGACCGAGGCGGCGGCGACAGGCCGAGACGCCGCGCGGTCAGGCTGGCGTGGGCGACCATGACCGGGTCGCCGGTGAAGACCCCCTCGGCCGCGCCGCGCCCGATCTTGCGCGCGCCCTCGTCGTCGCAGATCGCCCCGGCGCCCGGAGGGACGGCGAGGGCGGCGGGCAGGGCCAGCCAGGGCTCGGCGCCGGTCAAGCGGCGGCTGGAGAGGACGGATTCGTCGGACACCTATGAGAGATAGCGATTCAATCGTCGAAACGGAACGAGAACATCTGGCGCGCAGAAGGCGGCCGATCTATTTTCCCGCGATGTCGCTTGATCACAACCGGGCAAAGCCAGCGCGACCAAGACAGGCTCTCTTGCGTTGGCTCGCGATGATCGTCCTCGTCGTCGTTCTGGGCCTGTGGCTTTTCATGCGCGGCGACTGGGCCGCGAAAGATTCCTGTCTCGACGCGGGCGGACGCTGGATTGACGGCGCATGCGACGGCGCGCGGCCCGGCGGGTGACGACCCTCCCTCCCCTCTTCGCCGACTGGTTCGCGTCTCGCGGCTGGAGCCCCCGCAGGCATCAGCTGGAGATGATCTCGGCGGCCGAGGCCGGGTCGCACGCCCTGCTGGTCGCGCCGACCGGGGGCGGAAAGACGCTGGCGGGGTTTCTGCCCAGTCTGATCGATCTGGCCGAGCGCGGCCCCCGACCGGAGTTCGGGCCGGGGAGCGGTATCCACACCTTGTACGTTTCGCCGCTGAAGGCGCTGACGACGGATGTCGAGCGCAACCTGATGACGCCGATCCGCGAGATCGGGCTGAACATCCACGTCGAGAGCCGGACCGGCGACACCAAACAATCCAAGAAGCAGAGGCAGAGGGACAATCCGCCCGACATCCTGCTAACCACGCCCGAGCAGCTGGCCCTGTTCTGCGCCTGGGGCGGGGCGCGGGCCTATTTCGCCGACCTGAAATGCATCGTGCTGGACGAGGTCCACGCCATCTGGTCGGGCAAGCGGGGCGATCTGCTGAACCTGGCGCTAGGGCGGCTGCAAAGCTTTTCGCCGGGGATGCGCCGTGTGGCTCTGTCGGCGACGATCGACGATCCGAAGCTGATCGCGGAGTGGCTTGAACCGGCTCTCCGCCCCCTGGGCGGAGACAGCGCGCGTCAGCGCGCAGAGGCGGGCGAGTCCTCGCAAAGGCGTTCTGGCGCAGAAGACGACGCGTCCACGATGACAGGCCCGCCTCTGGCGACTGCGTCGCCTGTCTCCGCCCAGGGGGCGGAGAGCAGGAGTGGAATCGTCATCGTGCGCGGCGATCCTGGGGCGGCACCCGAGATCGACGTCCTGGTCAGCGAAGGCCGCGTCCCCTGGGCCGGCCACACCGGCCAGCACGCCATCCCCGAGGTCTATGCCGCGATCCAGCGGGCCAACCTCGCGCTGATCTTCGTCAACACCCGTTGGCAGTCGGAGTTCGTGTTCCAGCAGCTGTGGGCCATCAACGACGAGAACCTGCCGATCGGCCTGCACCACGGCTCGCTCGCCGCCGAGCAACGCCGCAAGGTCGAGGCGGCGATGGCGCGGGGCGATCTGCGGGCCGTGGTCTGCACCTCGACGCTCGATCTCGGCATCGACTGGGGCGACGTCGATCTGGTCATCCAGATGGCGGCGCCGAAGGGCTCCAGCCGGCTGGTGCAGAGGATCGGACGCGCCAACCACCGGCTGGACGAACCCTCCCGCGCCTTGATGGTCCCGGCCAGCCGGTTCGAACTGCTGGAATGCCAGGCGGCCAAGGAAGCCGTGGCCGACAACGCCTTCGACTGGGAGCCGCGCCACACCGGCACGCTCGATACCCTGGCCCAGCACATCATGGGCGTGGCCTGTTCCGAGCCGTTCGACATGGGCGATCTGTATACGGAGATTACGGCCTGCTCGCCCTATCGCGCCCTGACATACGAGGCGTTCGAGGAGGTGGTCGATTTCGTCGCGACCGGGGGATACGCCCTGCGCACCTATGACCGGTTCGCGCGGATCGTGCGGAACGCCGACGGCAAATGGACGGTCCGCAACGCCATGATCGCCCAGCGCCACCGGATGAACGTCGGGGCCATCGTGGCGGCGGGGACGCTGAACGTGAAGGTCGCCTCGCGGCGGGGTGGGGCGTCCAAACAGCTGATCGGCGGACGCAAGGTCGGCGAGGCCGAGGAGTGGTATTTCGAACAGTTGAGCCCCGGCGACACCTTCGTCTTCGCCGGTCAGGTCTGGGCGTTCCAGGGCATCAACGGCATGGACGCGCTGGTGACCCACGCCACCGGCAAGGACCCCAAGATCCCGTCCTGGGGCGGGGCGCAGTTTCCGCTGGGGACGTCGCTGGCGGTACGGGTGCGGGCCATGATCCAGGACCGCGACCACTGGCGCGTCCTGCCCCCCGACGTGCAGGAATGGCTGGAACTGCAGGAGCAGCGCAGCCTCATCCCCGACGCCGACAGCCTCTTGGTCGAGACCTTCCCGCGCGGCAGTCGCCACTTCCTGATCGCCTATCCGTTCGAGGGCCGCATCGCCCATTCGACCCTGTGCATGCTGCTGACCCGACGGCTGGACCGGCTGGGGGTCGGACCGCTCGGATTCGTGGTGACGGACTATTCCCTCGCCATCTGGTCGATCCGGCCGATGGATCATCTGGACTGGGACGCCCTGTTCCAGCCCGACATGCTGGGCGACGATCTGGAGGCCTGGCTGGAGGAGAGCTTCATGATGAAGCGCACCTTCCGCAACTGCGCCCTCGTTTCCGGCCTGATCGAGCGGCGACAGCCGGGGGCCGAGAAGACGGGCCGCCAGGTGACTTTTTCGACCGACCTGATCTACGACGTTCTCCGCCGCCATCAGCCCGATCATCTGCTGCTGAGGACCGCTCGGGCCGACGCGGCGTCGGGCCTGCTGGACGTGGCGCGGCTGGGTCAGCTGCTGACCCGGATCGTCGGACGCATCCGCCATGCGCCGCTCGAGCGGGCCTCACCGTTCAGTGTGCCCGTCCTGGTCATGATCGGGCGTGAGCGGGTCGGGGGCGACGCGGCGGATATGATCCTGGAGGCCTCGGCCCAGGAACTGATCGACGAGGTCATGGAAGACGCGCCGCCTGAGCTGAGGGGGGCGGCATGAACGCGGCGCTGCGCGAGACCCTGGCCCCGGCGCGACGGCCGTGTGGCTCGCTGTCGGTGCGGGTCATGGGCGAGCTGTGTGTGCTGCGGTGTTCGGGGGCGCTGTGGCTTCCGGCGCATGGGACGCTGGTTGCGGGCGACCTGCATCTGGAGAAGGGCTCGGCCTATGCGGCGCGAGGGCAGATGCTGCCGCCCTACGACAGCCGGGCGACACTGGATCGGCTGGAGGCGGAGATCGCGGAGCTGAAGGCGGAGCGCGTCGTGCTGCTGGGCGACAGTTTCCACGACAGCCGCTCTATCGGGCGGATGGCGGCCGACGATCGGGCGCGGCTGGACCGGCTGGCGGAGAGCCGCGACTGGATCTGGCTGGAAGGCAACCACGACCGCGAGGCCCTGACCCAGGCCGATGCGGAGGCCGTGTCACGCCTGCCGGGACGGGTGGTCGGCGAGATGACGCTGGGGGCCCTGTTCCTGACCCACGAGCCGGAGGCGATGCCTCGGCACGGCGAGGTGGCGGGACATCTGCATCCCTGTGCGCGGGTGATCGCCCATGGGCGGATGGTGCGGCGGTCGTGCTTCGTGACGGACGGGTGTCGGCTGATTCTGCCAGCGTTCGGGGCCTTCACCGGGGGGCTGAACGTGCTCGATCCGGCGATCGCGGGGCTGTTCGACGCGCGGCCTATGATCGGGGCGCTGGGGCGGGACCGGGTTCATGCCCTGGCCTGGAGCGGCCTGGTCTGAGGGCCGTGCCTCCGCTGTGCCCGCCGTGATGAACCGCATGCGCTTGGTGCGGTGGACGAAACCTCTACCTCTAGCCCCGCACAACGACCGCGAGGATCAGCGAGAAGACGGCCCCGACCGTGGCGGTCGTGCGGAGCGCGGGATACCAGGTAGGTGGTCGCCTGCGGTCCCACACCCACATGAGACTCAATCCGATCGCCAGAAGCGTCAATCGCACGGGATCAGGCAGACCGACCGGCAGCAGCGCCGCCCACGCGACGAGCGCGGGCAGATTGCTGAGGATCAGTGTCATCGGGTCGGGCGATCCGCTCGCCAACGCCGCGCCCCACCGCGTGCCGCCGAGGAAGGACAGGATGACCGCCGCATAGGCGATCAGCGCGCCCAGCCAAGCGGCGGCGTCCGACCCACCCGCCGCGACCATGGCCGCGCAGCCGACGAAGGGAACAAGCCCCGCCAGAGCCAACGCCCATGCCACGCGACGTCCTTGGTCCATCACCGCCTCCCGAAGATGCGGCTGGCGACATAGCCGATTCCCGCCGCCAGCAGCACGCACAGGACGCCATACGTCCAGGGACGGCGGTGGGCGAACTCATAGACGTCGCGCTCGAAGCCGACCTTTTCGACCCTCAGCGTCAGGTTCGAGACACCCGCTGGCTCGCCGTCTCGGAACAGCCAGACCTCGGCATGGTATTCGCCCGTCGGGGCGGTGGCGGGCAGCTCGACTTCAGCCCGAAACAGGCCCCGGTCGACAAAGGTCACGCCGTCGGGATCGGTGTTGTAGAGGGCGGCCGCCTCGCGCAGCCGGATCACGGCGCGGCGCCAGTCGAGGTAGTCCTCCCCCAGACGACTGACGACCACGTCGCGCACGCCGTAGCGGGTGACCGTGCGGCTCTCCTCGGGCGCGTTGATGCGCAGGTGATCCACGCCAACGCCTAGCCGACGCAGCTGACCGAAACCGGCGATGTCGGAAAGCGGTCGGGTCGAAGCCGTCATGTAGAAGCCGGGCGCGCCCTCGAATAGCACCGGGCGGCTGTTCAGCCAGACGCCCAGGTTGCGGGTCTTCTTGACCAGACGGACCGGGGCGTCGGGCCCCCGCACGACCACCACCACGTCGGTCGGATCATCGGTCGGATTGAACACCGCGCCGTACAGGACGATGGAGGCACCCCGGAAGCGGGAATCGACGTCGACCCGGGCGTCGGTCAGGGCGGCGGCGACCCGCAACTGGTCCAACGTCTCGACCGAGCGTTCCGGTGCCGGAGCCTCGACAGCGGGCGGGGGCAGGGGAAGCGCCTGCATCATCCGTCCGCGACCCCCGGCGCGATCAGGAAGATGTCGGAGGGCCGCACGAACAGCTCCAGCCCCATCTGGATGCCGACCAGCAGAACGATCAGACCGAGCGCGGCGCGCAGCACGTCGGCCTTGAAGCGTCCGGCGTAGCGGGCCCCCAGCTGGGCACCGACGACACCGCCCAGTAGTAGCAGGGTCGACAGGACGACGTCGACGGTCTGGTTCCGCCCGGCCTGAAGCACGGTGGTGATTGCGGTAGTGATGATGATCTGGAACAGGCTGGTGCCCACGACCACGCCGGCCTTCATTCTGAGCGCATAAAGCATGGCCGGCACCAGGATGAAGCCACCGCCGACTCCCATGATGGCCGAAAGGATGCCCGCGAACACGCCGAGCGCGAGCGGCGGAATGGCCGAGATATAGAGCCCCGACTTGGGAAACCGCATCTTCCACGGCAGGCCGTAGAGCCAAAGCGGCCGCCGGCGTTCCTTATGCGGAGCGATCTCGCCCCGGACCCGACGCAGGATGGTCGTCAGGCTCTCGTACAGCATCAACAGTCCGATGGCGCCGAGGAAGACGAGGTAGGAGACCGACACCACAAGGTCGGCCTGGCCCAGCAGCCGCAGGTATCGGAACAGCTCGACCCCGCCGATGGCCCCAAGCGCTCCGCCCAGAGCCATGATGCCGCCCATGCGGAAGTCGACGCCGCCCTGGCTGGAATAGCGGATCACGCCAGAGGTGGAGGAGGCGACGACGTGGCTGGCCTGGCTGGCGACCGCGACCGTCGGCGGAATGCCCATGAAGACCAGCACCGGGGCCATCAGGAAGCCGCCGCCGATACCGAACAGGCCCGAGACGAATCCGACCACCGCCCCCAACAGGATCAGGAGCGGCCAGTTCACCGAAACCTCGGCGATCGGCAGATAGATCTCCAAAGGGGCGGGCCTTCGGCTGAAAACTTACGCTAGACGCCGGAAGGCGAGCGTGGGTGTCTTAGCGCCGAGCGGCCACCAGGGCCACCCGGCAGAGCCTGTTCCGGAAAAGTGTCAGCGGCTTTCCGACAAGAACAGGCTCCAAAAAGCCGGGCGTCAGCCGAGCGGTTCCAGCGCGAAGGCCTCGGCCTGAGCACGGGCGGTCTGGCGGGCGGCGGCTGGGATCGCCGGGCTGAGGCGATCGACGGCGGCCTGGGCCTGGGGATCGCCAGCGCGCGCCGCGATCAGGTACCAGCGATAGGCTTGGGTCAGATTGGGCGCGACGCCCCGGTCGCCGTTCTCATAGATGCGGGCGACATTGTACTGGCTGTCGACCAGGCCCTGATCGGCCGCCTGCTTCAGCCAGTTCAGCGCTTCGGCGCGGTTCTCGTCGCCGCCGACGCCGTCATACAGATACATGCCGTAGGCGTGCTGCCCGCGCGCGTCGCCGCTTTCGGCCGCGCGACGGGCCCACAACCGGCTCTCGGCCTCGTCGACCTCAAGGCCGGCCTCGCCGGTCTGATAGAGGCCCGCCAGCTTCAGCTGGGCCTGGGGCTCGCCCAGGTTGGCGGCGCGGGTCAGGGTCTCGACCCCGGCCGGATCGTCACGGTCCAACTGCTCGATCGCCTGGGCGTAGAGAGTCTGGGCCTCGGTGAGATCTGCGGGCGCGGCATCGACAGGCGCGTCGCCCGATGGTGTCAGGGCCAGCGCCGCCAGCGGCGTGGCCTCGCTCGCGCCCGCTGTGGCACCGGTCAGCGCCTGACCAAGGACGGCCATGTCGTAGCCCGTCAGGCGGCCGGTGGCATAGAGGCCGCCGACCACGGCCATGCCGGTGACCGAGGCGAGGAAGGCCTTCTTGACCGTGCCGTCGCGGCCCGCCTGTTTGTCTAGCCGTTCCTGCAGCTTGGACTTGCCGCCCTTCTTCAGGCCGAGGCCGAAGGAGACGCGCGGAGCGGCGGCGGGCGCTGCGGCCTCTGGGTTGTTCATGGCGGCGCGGGCGGCCTGGATGGTGTCGCGGGTCGTGGTGGCGCGTTCGGCGGCGACCCCGGCGCTCAGGGATGCCCGCATGCGGCGCGGATCGACGAACTCGGTCTCGGCGGCGAATTCGCCGTCGTCGTCGATCAGGCGTTCCGGCGACGCCGTCCGCTCGGCGGCATAGGCGGCAACGTAGGGGGCGGGCTCGGCCTCGAGCTCGGCGATGGCGTCCAGCGCGTCCGACACATTCGCTCCCCCGAAGCCGGAAAAGGAGCTGGCGGAGGGCGCGGCCCCGAAGGGTCCGGGTTCGGCGGTCGGCTCGATCCGGCGCGGCAGGGCGTCGAAGCTGTCCGACGCCGGAGACGTCTCATCGACCAGGATGGGCGAGACGACGGGCGCGGCGGGGAAGGGCTCCAGGTCCGCCGACAGAGGATCGGTTGACCAGCCGTCCATGGGGGCCGATGCCCCGAAGTCTGGCGTATCGAAGTCGGGATCGGCCGGGAAGGCGGCGGCGCGCCAGTCCGGCTGTGTGAAGTCGGCGGCGCGGGCGGCCGGTTCCGGAACGGGCTCGGCCTTGAGCGGCGCGGGCTGGGCCAGGCGCTGCTCCAGGGTCTCGCGCGCCTCGGCCAGCAGGGCGGCGGTACGTTCTTCCGAGAGGCGCATGCGCTCGGCCAGTTCGCCCGAGGCCCTGTCGTAGCGCTGCTCGATCCGCTCGGAGCTTTCGCCCAGGCGACGGCCGATGTCTTCCAGCGCATGGGCGGACTTGCGCTCGGACTGGGCGATGCGGTCGGCCAACCGGTCCGAGATGCGGGTGATCTCGGTCCCCAGCTTCTCCAGCGCGATGGCGTTCTGGTCTTCGGCGCGGGTCAGGCGATGCTCGATCGCCTGGCCATAGCGGCCCATGTCGCGCTCGATCTTCTCGGCCACGGTCTTGGTCAGGGCCGACTCGAACTTCTCCAGCCGGGCGTCGCCGGCCGTTTCGATGCGGTCAACGCGGGTGTCCAGGTTCTGGGCGATGCGCAGCACCTCGCGGCCCATGGCCTCGATGCCCTGGGCGGAGCGCTGTTCGGCGGCACGAGCCTGTTCGCCAAGGGACTGAACCGCCGTCTCGATGCGGCTCATGCGGCCTTCGTGCTCGGCGGTCTCCAGCCGGCGCATCATCTCGACGCGATTGGTCTCGACCTGGCGCGACAAGGTCTCGGCCAGCTTCTCGAAGCGGGCGGCCTCCTTGGCCCCTTCCGGTTCGACGCGGGTCTCGGCCGTGCGCAGGCGCTGGTCCAGACCGGCGAAGGCGCGCTCCAGGCTCTTCAGCGCCTGGGTCGTCTGGCCCTGTGCGGCGTCCAGCCGACGGCCGACTTCGGCCAGCAGCTCGGTTCCGGCCCCCGCGCCGGCGGCCTTCTCGACCGCCTCGATGCGGGCCGCCAGGGTCTGGGCCCCGGCGCGCTGGCGCTCTTCGATGTCGTAGAGGCGGCTGGTCAGGGCGGCGACGGCGGTGTCGGTCTTCTCAAAGCCTTCCAGCCGCTGGCGGGTCTCGTTGAAGCCGGCGCGCTGGCGCTCCTCCATGTCGTAGAGGCGTCCGGCCAAGGTTCCCAGCGCCTGCTCGACCTTGGACAGGGTCTCGGCGGACTTGGGCCCCACCTCGCGTTCAAAGGCGCGCAGGCGGCGATGGCCTTCCTTGAGCTCTTCGGAGATGTCGTCGATGCGGCGTTGATGGACGCCGGCCTGCTGGTCCTGCGATTCCAGCCGCCGGACCAGACCCGACACAGCCTGGTCGACGCCCTGGATGGCGATGGTGGAGCGGCGCTCTGCGGCCTCAAGCCGGGCGGCGATGGCCTCCACCGATGCGGCGACGCGCTGAAGCGTATCCTCGCCTGCTTCGCGGTAGCTGCGCGAGGGCAGGTCATAGGCGTCGTCGACGCGGCGCGAACGACCGCGGCGTTCGAAGGATTCGGAGGCGTGCGGGCGGCGGGGCAGGGGCTGGACGCCGTCGTCGTCCTCGCCGTCCTCCATGATCATGGTGTTGAGCCATTCGCCCAGGGTCATGCCCGAGCGGCGCGCCAGATCCTTGGCGACCTCGCGCGCCTTGGGATCGATGCCCTTGACGCTCCAAGGCGCTGCGGCTGCGCTCACTGATTCGGCTCCCGACCCATGCGGTGAACGCTAGTCGTCCAGATTCGGGGTGTAAACGGCGCGTTAACCCCAACATCTAGATGTCTGCCCATCTTCCTGTGGACAGCGACCCTCCGCGACCTCTGTGTCGCCCCGACGTGGTTAACGCGCCGTAAAGATTAACCTCCCGGTAAGGCGAAGCTTGCGGCCACGGCACGCGGTGCGCACATGGCGGCCATGTCCCTGACCTTGACGCTCGGCCTTCTGATCGCGACCGGCGCGCTGGGCGGATATGCCGGCTGGCGTGGGGCCCAGCCGGTGAATCTGGCCCGGCCACGACTGGTGCCGTGGCGCTTCGTCATGCTGCTGTGCGCCGCGTTCGCCTTTCTGCTGCTGATCCATCTGGCGGCCCTGTTCGGGATCGAGCGGCCGTCCTGACGCCGCAGGGGGAACAGGCCGGGGCCTCGGCGGTTGTGTGGGGCGACCCCCAACCCAACGGAGACCCGACATGAGCCAGGATCACCTGACCGCCGCCGATGCCGAGAATGCCTTCTGGGACGCGCTGGAGAAATCCAACACCGGCCTTCTGGGCCTCGACCAGCCCGGCTATCATGCCCAGCCGATGACCGCCTTTCGCGAGCCCGAGACCGGCACCCTCTGGTTCTTCACCCGCAGCGACACCGATCTGGCCAAGGACGCCGGCGTTGGCGGTCTTGGGGGCGGTGGCCAGAGCGCCATGTTCCACTATGGCTCCAAGGACCAGAAGGTCTGGGCCTGCATTCACGGCGAGCTGTCGGTCCACGGCCGGGACCGTCAGATCATCGACCGCTATTGGAACCCGGTCCTCGGCGCCTGGTATCCCGAGGGCAAGGACGACCCCCACCTGACCATTCTACGGTTCGACGGAGAGGACGGGCGCGTCTGGGTCTCGGACGGCGGCCTGATCCAGTTCGGCTTCGAGATCGCCAAGGCGAACCTGACCAAGACGCTCCCGGACGCCGGCGGCGTGGCGGACGTCAACCTGCAGTAGGCCGAACGACTAGGCGACACATGATGGGGCCGAGCTCAGGCGTAGATGTATGACAGCAGGCAAGCGGTCGCCCCCCCCCTTTGCTTGTGGGGATTTGACGAGCGCGAGAGGGCCGTCGGCGTATGGCTGTGCTTGACCGATCACCTCGAAACCGAGCTTCGACATCTGGTCGATCCTCGACAGTCCCGCGAAAGTCTCGCCGATCAGGTGCCGACATCCCGTGGTCCGTGCCGCCTCGATCCGCGCCTTGTCCAGCATGAGGCTAAGGCCCAGCCCCGCATGACCTCGGGCGACCACCAGGCGCGTGAGCACGCCGATGGGGCCGGGCAGGTCGTCGGGCAGGAGATCGCGATAGATTTCCGCGCTGGGGGCCTCGGCCAGGACGTCGTGGACCGTCAGGCGCGCGGCAGCGACGGGTGCGTCGCCGTCCAGGATCACCCAGTGGCGACCGACCGCGTCGAAGGCGTCGGTCCAGGCGTCCATCGGCGGAAAATCCGGATTGCGGGCGCGCCACGCCTCCACCCTCAGGCGATAGACCTGCTCGAGGATCGCGAGATCGCGCGTTTCCACGGCGACCCAGGCAGGGGCGAGGGAGGGGTCGAGCAAGGGGGTCTCGGGCGCGCGGACAGGACGTCTGCCCTAGCTTGGCCTTTGTCGGGCCACAAGACGCCGTTCTGCCGGTAAGGTTTCGTCAGGGTCTCCCTAGGCCTCCCTTAAACTTTCCCGGTCAGGATCGGCCGGTGATATCCGCCGCCGCATCCTCGCCCGTCGCCAAGCTGGCGCTCGCCGTCGTGACCGAGCCGGAGCGCGCCACGCCTGCGCCCGCCGGCGCGCGCGAGGACGCCATGCGGTCCCTGCTCCAGACCGCCGCCGACGCCGGGGTCATCCGCGTGGCGACCCGGCCCCAGGGGGATCAGGAGCGGCTGCTCGGCCAGGCCTGGCCCTTCCCGTCCCCGTTCGCCGTCAGCGTCCGCGCCGTCGCCTTGTCCGAGGGGCTGGACCGGGTGGAGGCGCGCGCCCGCCGATCGCTGGAGCGGATGGGCCTGCCGCGCGGTGACGTGCTTCTGATCTCGGGCGCCGGCGACCTGGCCGGGGCCGAGGGTCGCGCCCTGTGGGACCGGGCGCGGGCGCTCAAGGATCGCGGCCTGTATCGCCGCATCGGCTTTCTGGCGACGATGGAGGACGGGCCGGTGCTGTTGGCCCGCCGCTTCCAACCGGACGTGATCCAGATTCCCTGCAACATCCTCGATCAACGGCCGGTGGTCGAAGGCGTCCTGTCGGACCTGGCCGGTCTGGGCGTGGAGATCCATGCGTCGTCGGTGTTCGCGCGCGGCCTGCTGTTCGCCAATCGCGAAACCTTGCCCCCGGCGCTCAGCGGCTATGGCGTGGCCCTGTCGCGCACGCGGCGGCGGTTGGCCGAGGCGCGGGTCGATCCCATGCAGGCGGCCCTGGCCTTCTGCCTCAACCTCCCGCCGGTCGGGGCCGTGATCGCCTCGGTCGCCTCGGCTGCCGAGATGCGCGCGGTGCTGGCCGCCGCCCATGCCCCCAGCCCGGACCTCGACTGGTCCAGCCTGGCTCTGGCGGAACCGGCCGCGCTGACGACCGGCGTCGCGGCCGTCGTCAGCAACGCGGCCTGATCGAACCCTTGGGCGGCAAGGATCGGCTTGAGCCCGCCGACCTGATCCGTCACCCTGCGGCGGCTCATGAACGCCCCGCTCCAGCATCCCCCCAAGGCCGACCCTGCCGCCCCCGACATGACGGGCGTGACCCCCGTCATGGCCCAGTTCCTGACGGCCAAGGCGTCCCAGCCCGACGCCATCCTGTTCTTTCGAATGGGCGATTTCTACGAGCTGTTCTTCCAGGACGCCGAGGTGGTGGCCGCCGCCATCGGCCTGACGCTCACCAAGCGCGGCAAGCATCTGGGCGAGGACATCCCCATGGCGGGCATGCCGGTCCATGCGGCGGAGGGCTACATCGCCCGGCTGATCCGCCAGGGCTTCAAGGTCGCCATCTGCGAACAGATGGAGGACCCCGCCGAGGCCAGGAAGCGCGGCTCCAAGGCCGTCGTCCACCGCGACATCGTCCGCGTTGTCACGCCGGGAACCCTGACCGAGGATTCGCTGCTGGACGCGCGGGGGGCCAACCGGCTGGCAGCGGTGGCGATCCGGCGCGGCCGGGCCGCCGTGGCCGTGGTCGAACTGTCGGCCGGGGCGGTGGACTGCGTCGCCTGTTCGGTCGCCGATCTGGCCGCGACCCTGTCGGCCTTCCGCCCGTCAGAGGTGCTGGTCACCGACAAGCTGTTCTCCGATCCCGAGGTCAGGGAGGCGCTCGACGGCTCCGGCGGCGTGGTTCAGGCCCTGGCTTCCGCCGTTGCCGAACCCGCCGCCGCCGCCGCGCGTGTCACACGGCTGTATGGCGTCCAGTCGCTGGACGGCTTCGGCGCCTTCGAGGAGGCGGAGGTCTCGGCGCTGGGCCTCATCGCGGCCTATCTGGAGACGACCCAGGCCGGAAAGGTCCCGGCCCTCTCGCCGCCCCGCCGCTCGGGCGAGACCGGCTACCTGGCCATCGACCCGGCCACCCGCCTGAGCCTGGAGATCGACCGCACCCAGCGCGGCGAGCGTGAGGGGAGCCTACTCGCCTGCATCGACCGTACCGTCACCTCCGGCGGGGCCCGAGCGCTCGCCGAACGGATCGCCCGCCCTCTGCGTGATCCCGCCGCCATCAATGCGGGCCTCGATGCCGTCGAATGGCTGCTGGAACGACGATCTCTGCGCCGTGATCTGAGGGACGGCCTGCGCGCTTCCGCCGACGTGGCGCGCGCGGTGTCCCGCCTCGCGTTGGGGCGAGGGGGGCCACGCGACCTCGCCGCCATCCGCTCGGGTTTGACTATCGCCGAGGCCCTGGCGGGGCTGTTCACAGCCTCGCCCGACCCCCTGACCGACCCGCCCGAGCGCATCACGGCGTGCCTCGACCGCCTGACCCTGTCGCCAGACCTGTCGCGGCTGATGCGCGACCTCGCCGAGGGCCTGGCGCTGGAGCCGCCCCACCTCGCCCGTGACGGTGGCTTCGTCGAACCCGGCTTCCGGCCCGAGCTCGACGCCGCTCGGGCGCTGCGCGACGACAGCCGCCGCGTCGTCGCAGACCTCGAAGCCCGCGCCGTGGCCGAGTCGGGCGTACCCTTCAAGGTCCGGCACAATGCCGTGCTGGGATACTTCCTGGAAACCACCGCCAAGCACGCCGAGCCCCTGTTCCGCGCCGGGCCAGAGAGCCCCTTCATCCACCGCCAGACCCTGGCGGCTCAGGTCCGCTTCACCACCGTCGAACTGTCCGAACTGGACGCGAAGATCAGCCAGGCCGGGCACCGCGCGCTGGCCATGGAGACCGAGACCTTCGAGGCCTGGCGCGCCCAGGTCCAGTCGCTCGCCCGTCCGCTGCAGGCCCTGGCCGAGGCCATGGCCGAACTGGACGCCACCGCCGCCCTTGCCGAATGGGCGGAAGAGGTCGGCGCCGTCCGGCCGGTCGTCGACGACAGCCGTTGTTTCACCGTCGAGGCCGGTCGTCATCCGGTGGTCGAGGCGGCGGTCAAGAAGGCGGGCGATCCCTTCACGCCGAACGACTGCCGCCTGGACGGGGACGGGCAGGGGTGCGCGCGGCTGAGCATCGTCACCGGCCCCAACATGGCGGGCAAGTCGACCTTCCTGCGCCAGAACGCCCTGCTGGTGGTGCTGGCCCAGGCCGGCTGCTTCGTCCCCGCCCGCTCGATGCGCCTGGGCGTCGTGGACCGGCTCTTCAGCCGCGTCGGGGCGGGCGACGACCTCGCGCGCGGCCGCTCCACCTTCATGATGGAGATGGTCGAGACCGCCGCGATCCTGACCCAGGCCACGGATCGCAGCTTCGTTGTCCTGGACGAGATCGGACGCGGCACCGCCACCTACGACGGCCTGGCCATCGCCTGGGCCTGCGCCGAGGCGTTGCACGACGTCAACCGCGCCCGCACCCTGTTTGCCACCCACTACCACGAGCTGGCCCGGCTGGAGGAACGGCTGGACCATGTCTGCAACCTGTCCATGAAGGCGCGCGAGTGGAACGGCGAGCTCGTCTTCCTGCACGAGGCCGCGCCGGGCGCCGCCGACCGCTCCTACGGCGTCCAGGTGGCGAAGCTGGCCGGTGTGCCTCCCGCCGTCGTCGCCCGCGCCCGCGCCGTGCTGGACCGGCTGGAAAACGAAAAGGCCGCCCAGGGTCGCCTCGACGACCTGCCCCTGTTCGCCATGGCCGAACCGCCGCCTGCGCCGATGAGGTCGGCCGTGGACGAAGCCGTCGCCGCGCTCGACCCGGACGCGATGAGCCCGCGCGAGGCGCTGGAGGCGCTGTATCGTCTGAAGGGGCTGGTGGGGTGATCCCTTCCGTTCGTCATTCCGGGCGTAGCGCAGCGAAGACCCGGAACAAGGCGGCGCGCGAGAGCGCGACCCTGTTACGCACGAGTCCATTGACGCATTTCGCCTTCGCTACGCTTCGGCGCCGCCTTGTTCCGGGTCTGCGGCTCGCGTCGCTCGCCTTCGCCCGGAACGACGAAAGATGAGTCTGCTCGACGCCCGCCTCGACGCCCTCGTCGGCGGCCCCGGCGTGCGCCAGGCCGTGGCCGAGACCCTGCGCGCTCACCACGACCCCGCCCGGGACAAGATCGCCGCGAAACTCGCCAACGGCCTGTCCGGCGTCGAGGTGGCCCGTCTCTATGCCGCCGCCGCCGACGAGCTTCTGACGGCGCTGTGGCGCTTCACGACCGAGGCCCTCTATCCCGCCCCCAACCCCACCGAGGCCGAGAAGCTCGCCCTGATCGCGGTGGGCGGCTACGGCCGGGGCGTCCTCGCGCCGTTCTCGGACCTCGACATCGTCTTCCTGCGCCCGTGGAAGACGACGGCCCGCACTGAGACGGTGGCGGAGTTCATGCTCTATGTGTTGTGGGACCTGGGTCTGAAAGTCGGGTCCTCGGCTCGGTCGGTGGAGGAGGCGCTTGGTCTTGCCCGCTCCGACATGACCATTCGCACCGCCCTGCTCGAGGCCCGGCCTCTGGCGGGCGACGCCGATCTGGCCGCCGGGTTCATGAGCCGCTTCCAGGCGATGGTCGCGGCGTCCGATCCCCGCCCCTTCATCACCGCCAAGATGGAGGAGCGCGACACCCGCCACGCCAAGGTCGGCGCCGTCCGCTACCGGGTCGAGCCGAACATCAAGGACGGCAAGGGGGGGCTGCGCGACCTCAACGCCCTGTTCTGGATCGCTCGCTCCCTCGCTCCCGACAGTCCGCTGGGGGCCCGTGTCTTGGACGAGCTCCTGACGCCCCGCGAGCGCAGGACCTTCGAGGAGGCCTTTGACTTCCTCTGGCGGGTGCGCTGCCATCTGCATCTGGCGGCCGGTCGCGCCGAGGAGAAGCTGACGTTCGACCTCCAGCCCGAGGTGGCGCGCCGCATGGGCTGGCGGGGCCGGGGCGACGAGCCGGCCGTGGAGCGGTTCATGCGCCGCTACTTCATCGTGGCTCGCGACGTCGGGGCCCTGACGCGGGCCATGAGCGCGACCCTGGAAGCCCGTCAGCAGAAGAAGACCCTCAGCCTGTCGCGCCTGATTCCTGGCCGCAAGAAGAACCTGGGCGTCGACGGCCTGATCGAGGACGGCGGCCGCCTGTCGGTCACGGGGCCGGAGGTCTTCGCCGCCGACCCGGTCAAGCTGCTGACCCTGTTCGTCTGCGCCGATCAGCATGACCTGGACGTCCACCCGCATGCCTTCTCGGCGGTGACCCGGTCGCTGTCCCTGGTGACGCCCCGCCTGCGCCGCGACCCGCGCGCGACGGCGGCCCTGCTGCACATCCTGGCCCACGGCCAGCGACCCTATCGGGTGATGACCATCATGAACGAGGCAGGGCTGCTGGGCCGGTTCCTGCCGGAGTGGGGCCGGATCGTCGGCCAGACCCAGTTCAACATGTACCACGCCTATACGGTCGACGAGCACACGCTCCAGGCCATCGGCATCATCAACGACATCCAGCGCGGCAAGCTGAAGGCCGACCATCCGCTGGCGTCCGAGATCATCCACCTGATCGCCGACCCCGAGGCCCTGATGCTGGCCATGCTGCTGCACGACGTCGGCAAGGGCGGCGACCGGGGTCAGCTGGAGGATGGGGCCATCTCCGCGCGCCGGGCCTGCGAGCGGCTGGGGCTGGAGCCGCGCCGGATCGAGCTGGTGGTCTGGCTGGTGCGCCATCACCTGGCCCTGTCCGACTATGCCCAGAAGCGGGACGTGTCGGACCCGGACACTGTGCGCGCCTTCGCCGAACTGGTCGGCGATCCGGAGCGCCTGCGCATGCTGCTGGTCCTGACCGTCGCCGACATCCGCGCCGTGGGGCCGGGCGTCTGGAACAGCTGGAAGGGCCAGCTGATGCGCAGCCTCTACGCCGCCGTCGAGGCCCTGTTCCGGGGCGAGGACCTCAAGACCGCCGATCCCCTGGCCGACCGCGCCGCCCTGGTCGCCCGCGCCCATGCCGAGGGCGCCGCCGCCGAGGCTCGCACCGGAGCCGCCGGCCGCATCGAGCAGACGACCGAGATCGCGCTGGCCGCCCGCGATCGGCCCGGCCTGTTCGCTGACCTCGCTGCGGTTCTGGCCGCTGCTGGTGCCGACGTCACTGGGGCCCGCGTCGCCACCGCGCCGGACGGAACGGTGCTGGACGTGTTCCAGGTCCAGGACGGTGCCGACCAGCCCTATGGCCAGGCAGAGCCGCGCCGCCTGACCCAGCTGATCGCCGCTCTGGAGGCCGCCGCCCGGGGCGAGGCGTCGGTCCGGCCGCCGCCCATGCCGCCCGCCTCGCCGCGCCGGGCCGTGTTCGACGTGCGGCCGGTGGTCATGATCGACAACGCGGCGTCCGCCGAGGCCACGGTCATCGAGGTCTCCGGGGCCGACCGGCCGGGCCTGCTGGCCGAGCTGTCGCGGACCCTCACCGACCATGACCTGTCGATCCGCTCAGCCCATGTCGCTGGCTTCGGAGAGCGGGCGGTCGACAGCTTCTACGTCACCGACGCCAAGGGTCGGAAGCTGACCTCCGATGTCCTGCTGGACGAGGTGCACCAGGCGCTGGAGGCCGTGCTCGACCGCGCCCCCGCCGCGCCTCAGGGCCGCCGCATCACCGCCGCGCGCGCCAGCGCCCGCGACGTCTCCGAGCTCGGCCCGCGAAGGCCCGTTCCGTCGGCGGCGGAAGCGCGCTAAGCGGCGGTGTCCGTCTTCCCCGCCGCATGAGCCCGCCTTGAGCCTCGCCCGCAACACCCTGGTTCAGGCGACCCTGACGCTGGGCAGCCGCATTCTCGGCTTCGGCCGCGACCTCGCCCTGTCGGCCCAGTTCGGCCAGGGGCCGATGATGGACGCCTTCACGACGGCTCTGATGCTGCCCAACATGTTCCGGCGCCTGTTCGCCGAGGGTGCCTTCGCCCAGGCCTTCGTGCCGATCTACGGCGGCGTTCGGGCCAGGGAGGGAGAGGAAGCAGCGGCCGTCACGGCGTCGGAGGCCCTGTCCTTCATGTTCGCTGTCGTGGCGGGCTTCTGCATCGTCTTCCAAGTCGCCATGCCCTGGATCATGCCGTGGCTGCTGTCCGCCTATGCGAACGACGCCGCGGTGCTGTCGGTGGCCACCACCGCCGCCCAGCTGACCATGCCGTATCTGGCCTGCATGACCATCGCCTCGCTGCTGTCGGGCGTGCTCAACACCTCGGGTCGGTTCGCGCTCACCGCCGCCGTCCCGGTGTTCCTGAACCTGTGCACCCTCGTCCCCCTGCTCGCGCCCCTGATCCTTGAGATCGATCGGCCGACGGTCCTTCTGGCCACCTCCGCCGCCGTCACCGTCTCGGGCCTGATCCAGATGGCCCTGCTCTGGTGGGGCGTTCGGCGGCTGGGCGTCACCGTGCGCCTGGGCCTGCCGCGCCTGACGCCGGGCGTCGCGCGTACGCTCAAGCTGGCCGTCCCCGGCGTGCTGGCGGGCGGCGCGCTGCAGCTCAACTCGGTGGTCAGTCAGCTGCTGACCGGCTCCAACGAGGGGGCCCGCTCGGTGCTCTACAACGCCGATCGTCTTTATCAGCTACCGCTCGGCCTCGTCGGCGTGGCCATCGGTCTGGCGCTGGTGCCGCGCCTGACCCGGGCCTTCGTCTCGGGCGACCACGAGGGCGGGCGCAGGACGCTGGACGACGGCATCACCCTGTCGATGGCCTTCACCCTTCCGGCCGCCGTGGCCCTGTTCGTCATTCCCTTCTTCATCATCGACGCGACGGTGACGCGCGGAGCCTTCACCAGCGCCGACGCCGCCCGCACCGCCGATGTGTTGCGCCACTTCGCCTGGGGCGTGCCCGCCTTCGTCCTGGCCAAGGTCCTGACTCCGCCCTTCTTCGCGCGCGAAGACACCCGCCGGCCCATGATCTTCTCGATCGTCTCGGTCGCCATCACCGTCGCGCTCGGTTCGGCCCTGTTCTTCGGCATGGAACAGGCGGGCATGGACGGCGTCGTCGGCCTGGCCATCGCCACCTCGACCTCGGCCTGGATCAATGTGGCCCTGCTGGGTGGCGTGCTGGTGAAGGAAGAGGCCTGGACCGTCACCGGCCGTTTCCTGTCGCGCTTCGCCCGCGTCCTGGCCGCCAGCCTGGCCATGGCCGCCGTCCTCGTGCCGGCCAGCCTCTTCTATGACGACCTCGCCCGCCTGTTTCTGGCCAAGGAGGTGGCGGTTCTGGTGGTCTGCGGCGTCGGCGCCCTTGTGTATGGCGTCTGCATCGTGCTTTTCCGCGCCGTCAGCCCGGCCGAACTCAAGGCGGTGCTGCGCAGGGAACCCGGGGCCTCCACCCCCTCCGGACTGGATTGATGACTGACGCGACCCCTGAATACGCCGGCCCCCGCCGCATCCTCTCCGGCATCCAGGCCTCCGGGGCGCTGCATCTGGGCAACTACCTGGGCGCGCTGAAGCGGTTCGTCGCGCTCCAGGATGCGGCTCCGACCTTCGTCTTCGTCGCCGACCTGCACGCCATCACGGTGTGGCAGGACCCCGCCGTCCTGACCGCCCAGACGCGAGAGATCGCCGCCGCCTACATCGCCTCGGGCCTCGACCCGGCGAAATCGACCATCTTCCCGCAGTCGGCCGTCCGCGCCCATTCGGAGCTCGCCTGGATCCTGAACTGCGTCGCCCGCCTCGGCTGGCTCGATCGCATGACCCAGTTCAAGGAGAAGTCGGGCAAGCACAAGGAGCGGTCCTCGGTCGGGCTCTACACCTACCCCGTGCTCCAGGCCGCCGACATTCTTCTCTACAAGGCGACCGAGGTCCCCGTCGGCGAGGACCAGAAGCAGCATCTGGAACTGACCCGCGACATCGCCGCCAAGTTCAACACCGACTTCGGCGTCCCCGGCTTCTTCCCCCTGCCCGACCCGGTGATCCAGGGCCCAGCCACACGGGTCATGTCCTTGCGCGACGGCTCGGCCAAGATGTCCAAGTCCGATCCGTCCGATCAGAGCCGCATCAACCTCACCGACGACGCCGACACCATCGCCGCCAAGATCAGGAAGGCCAAGACCGACCCCGAGCCCCTGCCCGAGACGCTGGACGGCCTCGCCGACCGGCCGGAGGCGAAGAACCTCGTCGCCATCTACGCCGCCCTGTCCGACCAGACCCGCGAACAGGTCATCGCCCAGTTCGGTGGCCAGGGCTTCGGCGCCTTCAAGCCCGCGCTGGCCGAACTGGCCGTCTCCGCCATGGCACCCGTCACGGCCGAGATGCGCCGCCTGATGGACGATCCCGACGAGATCGACCGCGTCCTTCGCGATGGTGCCGATCGCGCCGCGGCGATCGCCGATCCCGTGGTGGACGAGGTCAAGAAGATCGTCGGCTTCTGGCGATGAGCGAACACACGGCGATCGTCGAATGGGTCCGCGGCGACCAGCCCTTTTCGGATCACCAGTATTCCCGCGCCCACGACTGGCGCTTCGACGGCGGCGCCGTGGTGCGCGGTTCCTCGGCCCCGACCAGCGTCGCTCCGCCGCTTTCGGACCCCACCGCCGTCGACCCGGAAGAGGCGCTGGTCGCGGCTTTGTCCAGCTGCCACATGCTGTTCTTCCTGGCGCTGGCGGCCAAGGCGGGGTTCGTCGTCGACCGCTATCGCGACGCCCCGGTCGCCACACTGGCCCGCGACGACCGGGGCCGGATGTCGATCACCGAGGTGGTCCTGCGCCCCGCCATCGACTGGACGGGCCAGGCGCCCGACGCGGATCAACTGCGGGACCTGCATCACCAGTCCCACCGTCTCTGCTACATCGCCAACTCTATTCGGGCCGAGGTGAGGGTCGAATAGGGCTGATCGCCGCCAGAAACGCCGCGAACCGGTTCATCGCCTGGCGGCTCAAGTTTTCGTCGTAGCGCATGATCCGGGCCATCAGTCCGGGTTCGTCGAAGGCGTGGGTGCCTTCGACGCCCCAGACCGCCACCTCCGAACCCGCTGCGACGGCCGAGGCGAGGGCGCGCATGTGGCGACGGACGGACGCCAGATGGTCTTGTCTGGGCGCGACGACGAGCATGTCCATCGCCCGTGGCCAGGGTCTCCCTCCACGGCTGGCCGACGCCACGCCGACATACGGATAGGCCAGGAAGGCCGCCCGGACTCCGTTCAACGTCACCTGGGGGGCATCCGACAGGCCCGCTTCGCCTGATCGGACCAGCGGCATGGACATCAGGTCCATGATCGCCCAGCCTCCGTGGCTCCATCCGGCCAGCACCAGCCGCTCCGGATCGACCAGCGGCAGGGCGCGAGCCCCCGCGATGGCCGCGAGTACGTCCCCCGCGCGTCGCCTGCCCCGAAAGATCAGCCCGGTGCAGACCATGGTCTTGGCGAAGTCGCGGGTCCAGCCGCGCGGGGAAAAGGAATCGACCAACAGCGCCCCCCAGCCGACCGACACGGCCGCTCTGGCATAGGCGTGCAGATGGACCCGCACGCCGCCGCAGCCATGAAACATCAGAACGGTCGGAAAGGGTCCCCGCCCCGACGGGGTCAGCAGCTCGGCGTGGGGGGCCAGTCGCCGCCATCGGTCGAGCGCGGCGTCCATGGGTCAGCTCGCGCGGCGTTGGCGAACCGCGCCGGTCAACGGCGGCGCGACCGCGGTGTCTTCCAGCAGGGCCGCGAACCGGCGGATCGCCTCGTCGGACAGGGCCGGATCATAGCGCATCGGCGGCGCCGTCATGGGCTCATCGAAACTGTGGGTGCCGTCGGCGACCCAGGTCTCGACCTCGGCGCCGCAGTTGCGGACCATGTCGTGGACGCGCTCGGCGTTGCGCACGGTCGTTAGGTGATCCTTCGTCGCCACGACCGCCAGCGTCTTGGGGCAATGCCGCCAGGGCCGCATCCGGTTCCGCGCCGCGAAGCCGACGTAAGGGTAGGCCAGATAGGTCGCTCTGACCCCGTCCAGCGAAACCTTCTCCGCGTCCAGGACGCCGAGGGCGCCGACCCGGTCCCGCTCCGCGCTCATCGCCTCCATGATGCCCCATCCGCCGTGGCTCCACCCCGCCAGCAGCAGGTTGGAGGCGTCGACGTCGGGCCTATGCGACACGCCGTGGACCGTCGCCAGGATGTCGCCCGCCCGCTCCCAGCCGCGCAGCAACAGCCCGGTGCAGACGGTCGCCATGGCGAACTGCCGACTCCAGCCGCGCGGGGCGTAGGAATCCACGATCACGGTGCGCCACCCCTTGGCCTTGGCCGCCGCCGCATACCGGGGCAGATGTCCGCGCACGCCCCCGCAGCCGTGAAAAAGCAACGCCGTCGGGCGGGGGCGATCGTCGTCGGGGCCGACCCAGACGGTGTGGGGCGAAAGCCGGTGCCAGCGGTCGGAAAGCGTGTCCATAGCGCTCCTATAGCGCGCCCTCTCCTGGAGGGAGAGGGTTCGAAGAGCGCAGCGAAGCAGAGGAGGGGGCCGACCGCACACGACGCCATTCGCGGCGAGCCCCCTCCGTCATTCCGCTTCGCCTCATGACACCTCCCCCGCAACGGGGGAGGATTTGCGCGCTGTTTTTCTCAATCATCCAACGACGGCGGGATTCTCCCAACGAATCCAACGCACGTCGCTGCTGACAAACTTTATCCGCGCCCGCATAGCCGGCTCCCTTAAAATGGGCCCTTGTCCCGTCGCGAGGGGGAAGGCGTCCTGGGCCCAGGACCCGGACGTGCGGCGGGGCGCGATCGAAGCGGGGGATGGCCGGGCGACCGGTCGTCACAGCGCGT